>Ga0209343_10003761_pt1 | contig 18962 bp, 19 predicted proteins | sample RifCSPlowO2_02_FD_184026 | JGI IMG/M metagenome (GOLD analysis project Ga0209343, IMG submission 184026) | Groundwater microbial communities from Rifle, Colorado - Rifle CSP2_plank lowO2_0.2 (SPAdes) (version 2) | ecosystem: Environmental > Aquatic > Deep subsurface > Groundwater | place... | reverse complement strand
GCCCGTCCGGATTCAAAATAGACACCGTACTGCGAAGAATCCTCTGACGCCAAAGTTTTGGTCCGGGCTTCGCGGATCAAAGAGGTCACTGATTCGACGGCGCCGTCCAAATAAACGACACGCTGTATTTTGTCGAACGAACTTATCGACAGGGTGGCCAGAAGCGCGAGTATGGCCAGCGCCACCAAGATTTCAAGAGCAGTTAAGCCGTTTTTCATTTATTTTTAAGCCGCTTATATTCCCGCCGTAAGCGAATAAAGAGGCTGAATCATTGATATGGCGAAAAATCCAACGACCACGCCCATGATTATCATCAAAGCCGGTTCAATTATAGTCGAGAGTGTCTTTGTTGATTGGGACACGTCCTCTTCAAAAAAATCCGCGAGGCGCGCGAGCATCTCCGAAAATTTTCCGGTTTCCTCTCCCACCGCCATCATCTCGCCGACCAAAAGCGGGAACAAATCGCTGTTCTGGATAAAAACCTGCGATATCTGGTTTCCTTTTTGGATTTCTTCCTCGGCCGAGGCCAGGACTTTCTTGAACCTCGGGTTTTGTACGACATCTCCGGTTACCCGGATAGCCTCAACGATGTCCACTCCGGAGCTTATGAGCGAACCCAGAGTCCTTGAAACTCTGGCTGAATTTATTTTTTTAATAAGCGTGGACACGATCGGCGTCTTCAATAAAATTAACGATATAATATTCCTTCCTTTATCGCTCGAGGCGGCCACGGCTATCGAACCCGCGAACGACGCCGTTATGAGCGCGGACAAAAGCCAGCGCTCGGTCAAAAACTTGCTCACGTAAACTATAACCAGCGTTGTCGCCGGCAATTCCACTTCCAACTCCTCAAAAGTCTGAACCAAAGTCGGCACGACATAGACCATCATCAGTATTCCGATTACAATCATAGCAAAAAGTATTACCGCGGGATAAGCAAACGCCCCCCTGGCCTTGCGCCTAAGATCATAATCACGCTCAAGCTGCTGGGCAACGAGCTTCAGCGCCTCATCAAGCTTGCCCGAAGCTTCGCCGGCCCTGACCATTGCCCTGAAAAGAGGAGAAAAAACAGCCGGACTCTCTTCCATGGCCTGGCTCAAAGGCTTTCCCTTTTTGACCGCAAGGCCCGCGTCTTCAAGTATTTTGCGCCAGGCGCGATTATCGGTCTGACGCGAAAGGACATCCAGGCTTTTTACGAGCGAGACGCCGGCCGAAACCATTACCGCCAAGTTCCTGGCGAAAACCATTTTTTCCTGCATCGGAACGCGTCCGAACAAAGACACGAGTTTCAAAAACGGAGTTTTTATCCGGTCTTCTCTGTAATTCAGCAAAAAATAGCCCTCTTTTTTAAGATTTCCGGCCAGATCGTACCTGTCCACGGCCTCTCTGTGACCCGAGAGTTCCTGTCCGGAAATATTTTTGGCTTGAAAATAGAATACCGCCATTTATCTGCTTTATTCGGTTGTAACACGCATCACTTCTTCCAAAGTCGTAATGCCTTGCGCCGCTTTTATAATTCCGTCTTCAAACATCGTCGTCATTCCCTCTTTTCGAGCCTGTTTTTCAACCTCATCGGATGTCGCTTGTCGGACCGTCATTTCTTTTATCGTCTCCGACATTTCCAAAACTTCGTGAATCCCTATGCGGTCTTTATAGCCGTCGGGGCAATCGTCGCTCGGCACCGGCCGGTAAAACCTAACATCCTTCCACGAGTCTTTGGGTTTGATTATTTTTTCCTTTCTTAAAATTTCAAGGAGCTTGTCCGGGTCTATTTCGTTTCCAAAAGCGCGTATTTCGTCGGCGGTAAGGGTGTGCGGAGAATCCTGCTTGCAAATTCTCCTGACCAGGCGCTGAGCAATGACGACATTAACGGTTGAAGCGATTAAAAACGGCTCGGCTTTCATTTCAAGAAGACGGGGGATGGCGCCGGCCGCCGAGTTGGTATGAAGGGTCGATAAAACCAGATGCCCGGTCAGCGCGGAGTTAACCGCCAAAGAAGCCGTCTCGTTGTCCCGTATCTCGCCGACCATCAAAATGTCGGGGTCTTGCCGCAAAATTGACCTTAAACCGTTTGCAAAAGTAAACCCTATATCCGGCCTGACCTGCGACTGATTGACTCTGGGAATGCGATACTCGATTGGGTCTTCCACAGTCGAAATATTGACCGCAGCGGTATTTAAAATCTCTATGATCGTATAAAGCGTGGTCGTTTTTCCGGATCCGGTAGGCCCGGTTGCCAAAACCATCCCAACCGGTTTGCGGATGGCCTTCTCGATTCTTTCGAGCCCGTCCCCTCTGAAACCAAGCTGTTCAAGAGTGAATCCGCGGGAATTTTCCGGCAGAAGCCTTAGGACCGCTTTTTCCCCGTCGTATACCGGAATGACCGAAACACGGAAAGAAACCTTTTGCTCGTTATCTTCGATTCTAAACCTGCCGTCCTGTGGCAAGCGGTGCTCGTCGAGCTTCAGGTTGGACAAAACTTTTATGCGGGCGATTATGCCCTGGGCAACCTGTTTCGGCAAAACCATGGCGTCGTGCAGAATGCCGTCAATGCGGTATCTGACCAAAACCTCTTTTTCCTCGGGCTCTATGTGGATGTCCGAAGCGTGCTGAACCATGGCATGGCGTAAAAGCGTGTCCACAATACGGACTATAGGAAGGTCTTCGGATATTTTTTTGAGATCCTCCTCTGTCGTCTGTGTTTCTCCGGTTTCGGTTACCGGTCTTAGCGTATCAGCCTCCTTCTTGATTATTTCTCCGAATTCGGCCTCAAGGCTTTTCTGGTACTGGTGGAGAACGTTGGTAATAGACGCCCGGCTGGTCAGGCGCGGTTTTATTTTTAACCCGGCCTTCTTCTTGATAAAATCGATTGCTTCCAGGTCCTCGGGATCAAGCATTGCCACTTCAAGCGATCCGCCCTCGAGTTTATAGGGCACAATGTTGTGATTTCTCGCGATGGGCTCCGGAATAACCTCCAAAACACGCGGATCTATTTTTTCCTGCTCCAAGTTGACGAAGGGCACGCCCAAGATATACGCGTGAAGACGGCGCAAATCGTCATCGGAAATTTTTCCGTCCTCAACCAAAACGTCTTCGATGTTTTTGCCGGTATCAGCCGCTTTTTTTTCGGCTGACTCAAAGTCGCCCTTTGAGACAAGCTCCGAATCGAGAATAAAAAGTTTTAGACGTTCGGGTTCAATCCGCATGAACGGACTTATTTAAAAAACCCTTTAACTTTAACCAGAACCTCATCAAGGGAGTAGTTCGTTTTTACCAGAAACGATTTGGCGCCGAGTTCCATCATCCGGTTTACGTCCTGGCTGGATTCAAGATTGGTCAAAACCATAACCGGGATCTTTGAAAGCTCTTTGTCCGCCGACAAAGCCTCCATAACTTCAAAACCGCTTTTCCTCGGAAGAATTATGTCTAAAATGACCAGATCCGGTTTTTTTTCCGCTATAGTTCGTAAGCCAGTTTCTCCGTCGACGGCCGAGTAAATTTCAAACCCGTCGGACTCAAGGGCCCGCGACAGACTTGTAACCAGAGCCAGGTCATCCTCAAGAATAACTATTTTTTTGCTTTCACTCATGTTTATATAATTCTAACCTTTAACTTTTAACTCCGGCAAACTAAACCAAAAAACACTGCCTTTTTTATTTTTTGAGAAAAATCCCATTTCCCCTCCGGATGCTTTTATATACGCCCTGGAAACAAAAAGGCCGACGCCGAGCCCGCCGGAACGATAGCGAAAAACATTATGCGAGCGGAAAAATCTGCTGAAAATCATTTCGCGGTCTTCCTCGGGAATTCCCGGCCCATGATCGGATATCCGCCAAAAAATCTTTCCCGACTTCCTGAAAATTTCTATCTTGACCGAAGTTCCACCGGGACTGTAGCGCAGCGCGTTTTCGGTGAGGCTCGCGACGACAAATCCGATCTTTTTCGGATCGGCAAAAACAATTCCGTCGCTTCCAAAGTTTAAATCCGGCGTTACATTCGAAGCTCTGGCAAAAGAGTCTAGGTCTCGCAGTGTTTTTTCGGTTATTTCCCTAAGCGATATTTTTTCCGGAGCAAGGTCTATTTTTTTGTCCTCAACCCGCCGGACCTCGAGAAGGGTGTTGACTAGGTGTATCATTTTCTCATTCTGCTCGCCTATCATGGAAATTATGGAATAGGAATCGTTGGCCTTTTCGGCGTAGGCCGGTTCCGATTTCAAAAGATCCAGGCTCCACTTGACCGCCGACAAAGGGGAGCGCAGTTCGTGCGAAATTATGCTTACGAATTCCGACTTCATGCGGGATGCCTCAACCACATTTTCAAAAGACCGGACAATTATATGGCCTATTATAAAAAGCAGGGCTGATACCAGAAGCACGACAAGAGCCGCAATCTCCGGCTCGGTGTACCTGCGGGCGACAATATCGGTCGCCAAAATTGCGGCGATAATCACCGTGCCCATGATTATAAATAAGAAGTGCGGACACTGCCAAAGGCCGACGCCCGCGACATCGCATCTTTTTTTAACGTTTAACGCCCCAAGGAATTTAAACACGGCCATGCCTGCACATATATTAACACGAAAATAAAAAGCCCCGCTAACGCCGGACTGCCGTAAAAAGAGCCCGCTTGACACCGAAAACCGGCGGTTATAAAATAAAACCATCCTGCAATGTCCGCCTATGGCGGGCATCTTTACTAAATAAACAAACAAAACAATGCTTTCAGACTTAAAAACATTTCAAGCGGCCCTGGAACAGCTTGAGGCCGAGCGGGGAATATCCAAAGAAAAAATAATCGAAACCATAGAGATGGCCTTGGCCGCCGCGTATAAAAAAGATTACGGCAAGCGCGGACAAATTGTTAAGGCTAAGTTCGACGCGTCCAGCGGAAAAACCGATTTCTGGCAGGTTAAAATTGTCGTCGACGAATCGATGCTGAAGCCGGAGGAGGTTTCGGAGGAGTCGGATACGGCCGAGGCCGAGACGCCGAGCGACGAACCGCGCAGGTACGCCAGAAAAGACGAGGAAGAGGAGGAGGGCGCCCCCACCGAGGAACATAAAGTCCGGTTTAATCCCGAGCGCCACATAATGATCGACGAAGCCAAAAAAATAAAAAAGGGGGTCGGGGCCGGCGAGGAGCTGATTTTTAATCTTGAGTCCAAAGGAGACTACGGCCGTATTGCCGCCCAGACGGCAAAACAGGTGATAATCCAGCGGATACGTGAAGCCGAGCGCGAATCGGTTTTTGACGAATTTAAGAAAAAAGAAGGCGGAATAATATCGGGGATAGTACAGCGCGTTGAAAATCGCAGTGTTTTTCTGGATCTCGGGAGAATCACCGCCATTTTACCGCAAGACGAGCAGATGCGCGGAGAGCGTTACCGGATAGGCGAAAGAATAAAGGCGCTTTTATACCTTGTGGAAAAAAATCCGCGCGGAACAAACCTTTATCTTTCGCGCACGCACCCGCAGTTTCTGGTAAAACTTTTTGAAATGGAGGTTCCCGAAATGGCATCGGGCGTCGTTGAAATAAAAAATGTGGCCAGAGAGCCGGGCGCCAGATCAAAAATAGCCGTATTCTCATCGGCGCCCGGCATAGATCCGGTGGGATCGGCCGTGGGACAAAAAGGAGTCAGGGTCTCGACGGTCATAGCTGAACTCGGCGGGGAAAAAATAGACATCGCGGAATGGTCGGATGATCCGGAGGAATTCGTGTCAAATTCCTTGTCTCCGGCAAAAATTCTTGACGTTGAGATAGACAAAAAAACCAAAACGGCCATGGTCACGGTTGCCGAAGACCAGCTGTCGCTTGCGATAGGGCGGGGCGGACAAAATGTGAGACTGGCGGCAAAACTCACCGGCTGGAAAATAGACATCCGTTCGCGAAAAGGAGAATCGATCGCGCAGGCAACCGAAGAGGGAGAAGTTTCAGGAGAAAACATTGAGGAATAAAACCTATTTGCCTGTGGCGAAGTTTTATCCTATACTCGTATTTATATTATTAATTCGTTTATTTAATTTTAAGCATATGCTTGAATACTTTCCTATTATAGTAGCGTTTCTGTCGCTGTTTTTTGTTTGGTGGCTAGTGAGCTGGGTAAACAAACAATCCACCGGCACGGCCAAAATGCAGGAGGTGGCGCTGGCCATCAAAGAGGGCGCGAACGCTTTCGTCAAAAGGCAATATAAAACAATCGGCTGGATTTCTCTGGCGCTTGCTATGGCTCTTTTCGCGGTTTATGCGTTTACGGGCAACACCGCGCTCGGTTTACAAACGGCAATCGCCTTTATTTTGGGCGCTATTTCCTCGGCTGTCGCGGGAATTGTGGGAATGAAAATGTCCACTACCGCCAACCTTCGCTCGGCGGCAGCGTCCAAAAAAGGATTTAACTCGGCTTTGCAGGTTGCTTTTCGCGGAGGAGCGATTACCGGAATCATAGTAGTCGCGTTATCTCTTTTTGGTATTGCCGGACTTTTTCTCGTTTATAAATATCTCGGGTATGAAGTTATAAAAATACCGACGCTTATTGTTGGTTATGGATTTGGCGCGTCTTTGGTCGCTCTTTTTGCCCAGCTTGGAGGAGGAATTTATACCAAAGCCGCCGATGTCGGAGCGGATCTTGTAGGAAAAGTTGAGCAGGGAATTCCTGAAGACGACCCGAGAAATCCCGCGGTCATAGCCGATCTTGTCGGCGATAATGTTGGAGATTGCGCGGGCAGAGGAGCGGACCTCTTTGAATCAACCGCCGCCGAAAACATAGGCGCTATGATTTTGGGCGCGGCGCTATTCCCTTACTTCGGAATCGGCGGAATAATGTTTCCTCTGGTTTTACGCGCTTTGGGGCTGGTTGCGAGTATTGTCGGACTTTTTGCTGTTCGCGCGCGCGAAAATGAAAACCCGATGGCGGCATTGAACCGAGGATATTACCTGACTTTAGGACTCGCGATAATCGCCTTTTTCTTCACTACAAAATATTTACTCGGCAATATGTGGTTTTTTGCCGCGGGGCTAGTCGGCATCGCGACAAGTCTCGCTTTCGTTTTTATAACCCAGTATTACACCGATTCTAGCCATAGGCCGGTGCGTTCAATAGCCGAGGCCTCCGAAACCGGACCTGCCACAAACATAATCTCCGGATTTTCGGTCGGACTTGAATCAACCGCGCTTACGGTTCTTGCCATAAGCGCGGCGCTTCTCGCGTCGTTTTATTTTGGGCGTCTTTCGGGGATTCCGGGCGGAGGACTTTTCGGGACGGCTGTCGCCACAATGGGAATGCTTGCGACCGCGGCTTATATTCTTGCTATGGATGTTTTCGGACCAATTACCGACAACGGCGCGGGTATTGTTGAAATGTCCGGGGAATCCGAAGAATACAGAGACGTTATGGATAAATTGGATTCGGCCGGAAACACGACCAAAGCCCTGACAAAAGGTTATGCCATAGGCTCGGCAGCACTCGCGGCATTCCTGCTTTTTTCGGCATATCTTGAAGAGGTTCATTTAACCGTCGTTGATTTGGCTAAGGTTGAGGTATTTGTCGGGGGGATGATAGGAGCGATGATTGTTTTTCTTTTCTCGGCGCTCGCCATAAGAGCAGTCGGGCGTTCGGCCTACTATATTATTAACGAGGTCCGAAGACAGTTTCGCGAAAGGCCGGGAATTATGGCCGGAACCGAAAAACCAGATTATTCAAAAGCGGTTGATATTACCACCCGAGGTGCGCTGAAAGAAATGATTTTGCCCGGAGCTTTAGCTGTTATCGGGCCGGTTGCTGTCGGACTTTTGTTGAGAGCCGAAGCAGAAGCAGGACTTTTGATGATAGGAACAATCGCCGGAGTTTTACTCGCGACTGTTATGAATAATAGCGGTGGCGCTTGGGACAACGCCAAAAAATGGATTGAGGAAGGAAATATGGGCGGAAAGGGCTCCGACCCGCATAAAGCCGCCGTAACAGGGGACACCGTCGGCGACCCATTCAAAGACACCGCAGGCCCTTCGCTTCATGTCCTTATAAAACTTCTCGCCACGCTTACTTTGGTTTTAGCTCCGCTATTTGTTTAGTTATTTATCAAAGTGAAACGAAAAAGCCGCGATCACGCGGCTTTTTCTGCTGACGTTTCGGATTTTTGAGGCGGTGCAGATTTTTCTTTGGCCATTTTTATAAATTCGCCCGCGTATTTTTGCAAAGTTTTTTGGTACGCCTCTTTTCCTTCCATTTCAGCATCTGCAATATCGCCGTAAATTATGACTTTTTCCATTAAACCCTCGCCTCTTTTTGTTTTTTCATGTTCTGGCGCGCTTGTAACATCTCCGACAATCCTAAGCGCCTTATCTTTGCCTGGAATATCGACTGAAAAAAAGAAGTCTGCTCCTCGCCTGTCCAACTCCGTTCCGACAACAGGAAAGGCCTTAAGCCGTTTCTGGTCCTCGGGTTTTACGAAACCAAGTTCAAGCGCCACCTCGCCCCGCAAGTCTTTTAAAAATTTTCTTTCGGGATTTGTCGGATCTCCGTCAAAATACTTTTCAACATATCCGAAAAGCTGTCCGGTTTTTTCCTGACCTCTTGTTTCAAGCGCCCTTTTAATTTCTGGGGGAGTTTCTTTCTTAAATTTCGGTCTTCCAACGAGAAAAACCTCGTTTATTCTCCCCTCCCTCATCGGCATTGTCGACTCAAATCGCATCATTAAATAATTTTAATTGTTTTTTTATAAAAAAGAAGCGGTCCGATTTCCGGGCCGCTTCCGAGTTCGCGCGAGCAATCCCGCGTTAAATATCGTTCTTTTTGTTTTTCCTCTCCAAAACCTCATCTATCTTTTTCTTTGTGTGGTCGCGCGTATTTGTGAGGCCGGTGATGAAACCCTCGGCATCGTGCTTCCTGTCCGACAACGGGACGCTCTCGTCATAAAGATAATTGAGAAACATCTCTTCCGCAGTCATTATCTCGCGCTTGACTTCGAAAATGATCAGCGCGCCTTTCTTCGACAGCAGAGAGGCCAAGTTATCCAGATTGTCGTACACCTGTTTGCTCAACCCAACGATCCTTATCTCAAGAGCCTTGAGTTCTGGGGTCTCGCCGTTGGCATAAACCGCCGTGAGCGCAAGACTGATGGCGACCGATACCACCAACACCGCAAGAATCTTGGCCATGACACGCTCCTTGGTTAAGGTTAGCTCAAAGATCAATCCGAGCCGGCAAGAACTTCGGCGATGACGGCATCCGCCCAGCGTTCGCGATTTAGCTGATGTCGGAATGCCTCCGCCGCGCGAAAAGCGTCTTTCGTCATAACACCTGGCATTCGTCGTGCTATGGATGCGGCTGCGCCGTGTGTGTTACCTTCCATCACACGCCATTTTTCCAGACCTGTCAGTTGGATGTTCATCTCACCCCTCTCTGTTTTTTTCAAAAGGCCAAAATTGGCCCTTGCTTTTTTCTATTATCTATTATATATTAAGAAAATCGTTTTGTCAACCCCAACATGCCTTTAAGCATAAAAAAACTGCCGAAATCAATGGTTGAAATTGAGGACGAAATATCGGCCGACGATTTTGAGCATCATTACAAAGACGCCTTAAAAGAGCTGAACGAAAAATCGGCAATTTCCGGTTTTCGCGCGGGACACGTTCCGGAAAATATTTTAGTTGAAAAAATCGGCGAGGGTTCTCTTTTGGAGCACGCGGCTGAACACGCCCTGCAAAACGAATATCCCAAAATTCTTGAGGAACATAAAATTGACGCGATAGGCCACCCGCAAATAACAATAACCAAAATAGCGCGTAAAAATCCTCTCGGTTTTAAGATAACCGTCGCGGTTTTGCCAGAAGTAACACTCCCCGACTACAAAAACATAGCCAAAAACACCACGACAAAGACCGATGAGACAAAAGTTGAAGAAAAAGAGATTGACGATGCGCTGGAATTTGTAAAAAAATCGGGCAAAAAGGAGGGAGACGCCCCTCCGCCTGAAATCAACGACGAATTCGCCAAAAAACTGGGGCAGAAAGATCTAACGGCCTTGCGGGAACTTTTACGCCAAAACATATCGGAAGACAAAACAATTAAGGCGCGGGAGAGAAAAAGGATGGAAATCCTTGATAAAATTTCGGCTTCAACAAATATTGAAATACCTGAAGTTTTAATCATGTCCGAAAAAGAAAAAATGTCTTTGGAACTCCGTTCGTCAATTGAAAACATGGGCATGAAGTGGGACGACTATTTGCTCCACATTAAGAAAAATGAGGATGAACTGAAAAAGGACTGGTCTCAAGAAGCCGAAAAAAGAGCCCGCTACGCGTTGATTTTGCGCGAAATTGCCAACGCCGAAAAAATAGAGCCGACGGAAGCCGAGTTAAACGACTTTACCGAGAAAAACATCGCCCAGTACCCCGAAACAGAACGCAAAAAGGTTGACAAGCCGCGCCTTAAAGACTATGCTTACGGTATATTAAGAAACGAAAAAATTTTTCAGTTTTTAGAATCTCAAAAATAAAATGGACGAAGAATATTACAGCTATTTAATACCGACGGTCATAGAAAAATCTCAATTCGGCGAGCGCGCTTACGATATTTACTCCAGACTTTTAAAAGAAAGGATTGTTTTTGTTTCCGGCCCCATTTCGGATCCTTTGGCCAATACCGTAATAGCACAACTTTTGTTTTTGGAATCCCAAGACCCCAAAAAAGACATTTCACTTTACATAAATTCTCCGGGCGGCTCCGTTTCGGCAACACTTGCTGTTTACGATACCATACGGCACATAAAACCGGATGTCTCAACCATCTGCGTGGGACTGGCCGCATCGGGCGCGGCAATACTTTTGGCCTCCGGCGCTAAAGGCAAAAGGTTTACTCTGCCCAATTCGGAAATCATGATCCATCAAGTTCTGGGGGCGGCCGAAGGACAGGCGACGGAAATCGAAATATCGGCAAAACACATACTTAAAGTAAAAGACAAACTCAATCGGATTTTGGCCGAAGAAACCGGACAACCCCTTTCAAAAATAGAAAAAGACACCGACCGCGACTTTTTCATGGACGCGGAAGAGGCTAAGAAATACGGCATAGTCGATAAAATAGTAAAATCCAAAAACGGAAAGTAAAAACGGGGACGCGGTCCCCGTTTTTGGTTTTTTATAAAATAGCCGAATCAAGGTCTTTTGGAAAACTTGTCAGATTCCTTATGCCGTTTTTTCTGACCAAAACAGTGTCTTCAATTCTTACGCCGCCGGCTTTTGAATAGTAAAGTCCCGGCTCAACCGCAAGAACCATCCCTTCGGCAAGCCTTGCCGGCGTTTCGCAAAGTATCGGCCACTCGTGAATATCAACCCCTACGCCGTGCCCTAAAGCATGAATAAAACCTTCTTCTTTCCCGGTTTTACAATTATATCTTTCGCGATATCCCGTTTTCTCAAAAAAACCCACGACTTCGTTATACACTGCCGACCCGCAAACCCCAGCCCTGATCATTTGCATGGCTATTTCCATAGCACCTAAAACCGCAACGTACATTTTTTGGACTTCAAGCGAGGGTTTGCCTTTAAAAAACGTCCTGGTCATATCGCCCCAATATCCGTTTCTTCTGGAATAAGGAAAAACATCAATCACTATGGGCTGATGGGCCGTTATCGGACCATAGCTATAGGCGTGAATATCGGATGAATCTTTGCCAAAGCCGACCAGCACCTCGGGAGTCATGTGGCCGTATTCTTCCAAAACCAAACCCATCGCCGTCCTCAAGCTTTCAGCGGTAAGGGGAAAGCGTTTGCAATTGACGGGCAGAAACAAAAAGCCATTTTTGTCCACGGCCGAATTCTTCAACACCTCTCTTGCCACACCCAGAGCCTTTTCGGCTGCTTTCTGGGCCTGTGTAACATATTCAATTTCTCTTTTTTCCTTAATAATCCTCTCGGGAAACCAGACGTCATCGCGCGAAGAAACATCCATTTTAGCTTCCGTAAGCCGCTTTGCCACTAAAACCGGGGAAGAATCCGGAATGATTATTTTTTTTATTTTTCTTTTTTTCAAAAAACTTACCACGCATTCCAAATCATCATTCCCTGTTTCCGTCTCCAAAGACCTTACCGAAAGGTTTTCTTTGGAAGTCTTTTTAACTTTTGGATACTCCGCGCCGTTTACAAAAACAACTCTTCGTCCGTTTTGAAATTCAAGAAGGAAAAACGGGTCGGCCAGTTTCATTCCCGAAGCCCACAAAAGATCGGATGAAAAATACGGCATGGCCGGAATTGTCGATCCGTAAGTCAGACGGACCAGTTTCATGTCTCTCCCCCGCCAAACGCTTCTTACGGAAAACTAACAGAAAAAAACGCGCGGGTAAAGTTGTCCGTTTTATTCGGAAAGTTTTTTCACCAGAGATATGCCGGTCATTTCCGCGGGCTTGGCAAGCCCCAGGAGTTCCAAGACCGTGGGCGCGACATCGGTAAGGGTTCCCGAAACCTCGCCGTATTTCTTTAAAACTTCTTCGTCCGAACGGGCTTCTTTCAGCTCAAAGTTTTTTGCAACCGCAAAAAACGGCACGGGGTTTGCCGTATGTTTCGTCCTTTTTTCCGCGCTCACGCGATAATATTTTTCTTCGGCGTTTCCGTGATCTCCGGTAACGACAACCGCCCCTCCGAGTTCCAAAATGCGCGGAATTATTTTACCAACGGCTTCGTCAAGAGTTTCAATCGCCTTAACGGTTGAATCAAAATTTCCGGTATGTCCGACCATGTCTGCGTTCGCGAAATTGACCAGAACAAAATCGTATTTCGCGGCGGATTCCAGTACCTTTTCGGCAATTGCCTCTGCCGACATTTCGGGGTGTTCGTCAAAATGAGCCGTCGCAATTGAAGGGACAAGCGCTCTTTCTTCGCCAACGAACGCTTTCTCTTTTCCGCCGTTGAAAAAATAAGTCACGTGGGCGTATTTTTCCGTCTCGGCCACACGGAGCTGTTTAAGACCCGATTCGGAAATTATTTTGGCCAGGGGATTTTCCACGGCCAGCGGAGGAAAAGCAACTTCGGCCGGAAGGGACTCGTCGTACTGGGTCATGGTTGCCAGATATAAATTACCTGTCTTTTCACGCGGAAACTTGTCAAATCCATCTCTTACGAAAGATTCCGCAAGTTCCCTTGCGCTGTCCTCGCGATAGTTGAAAAAAATAACCGCATCCCCGGCCGAAATTCTTCCGACAGGCTTTCCGTTTTCGGCCAAAAAACCCGGCTCGACAAACTCGTCAAAAAGGCCCGCTTGATAATTTTTTTCGACAAAAAGAGAGGCGTCTTCGTACGGCTCCCCCGAACCCGAAACCAAAAGATTATAGGTTTTTTCAATCAGGCCCCATTGGCTGTCCCTGTCCATCGCAAAACGCCGGCCTATGACCGAGGCGATCTTAGCCCAAGGATATTCCTGGGCGAGACGGGCCTCAAAAAGCTTCAAAAATTTGGCCGCCTCCCGCGGCGGCGCATCGCGCCCGTCGGTGAAAAGATGCAGATACAGCTCGCGCAGTTCATTTTTGCGGGCAAACTCCAGCATGGCGTAAACATGGTCAACATACGCGTGAACCGAACCGGATGAAAAAAGCCCGACCAGATGCAAGCTGGAGTTATTTTTCCTGACATGTTCGACGGCTTTCAAAAAAGCCATGTTCTCAAAAAAACTCCCGTCGCGAATCGACATAATTATCCGCGGAAGATGGGTATAAATTACGCGCCCCGCGCCGATTGTTAAATGCCCGACTTCGGAATTACCCTCTTCACCCCACGGCAAACCGACTGCCACGCCCGAGGCCTGGAGAGTCGTGAAGGGATAAAATTTTTCCAACTGTTCAAAATTCGGCCTTTTCGCGTAACGCCAAGTAGACTCCGGAATTTTGGTGTTCACTCCGTAGCCGTCAAGGATTAACAGCACAACCGGTTTATAAGGCATTAATCATATTTTAAACGCGGATTTGACAAATTTAAAGCATTTTGATATTCTCTGGATATTGTTATCAATTATGATGTTAGAACCGCAAATTAAATACTTTTATGGACCTATCTTCATCGGCGCTCATTGCGCTGGCGACAGGAGTGTTCGGCTTGATAGCCGGATATGTGCTTCGCCAAATAATAGCCCAGCAAAAAAAGAATTCGGTAGAACTGAGGATTAAGCAGATACTGCTTGATGCCAAGTCGGACGCGCAAAAAACTTTAGACGAAGCAAAACACAAGGCCGATTCCATTTTGGAGTCGGTAAAACGCGAGGAGAAGGAACGCGAAACGAATATCCGAAAACTGGAAGAACGAATCTCCCAGAAGGAGGAGCTTGTGGAAAAAAGGCGGGGGGACATGGAGCGCGAAACCAAGGAAATTTCCAAACAAAAAGAGGAACTAAAACGGCGCCACGAATCACTGGAATCCGTTGAAACCGAGCGCAGGCATGAGTTGGAAAAACTGTCCGGACTTTCGGAGGAGGAGGCTAAAACCGCACTGATGTCCTCAGTTGAGAAAAAGTACGAGAACGACCTTGTGTCCCGCATGCAAAAACTGGAAACTTTCGGCCAGGAACAGATTGAACAAAGGGCCCGTGAAACTCTGTCCATGGTGATACAAAGACTGGCGTCTTCAACCGCGTCCGAAATCACCACAACCTCGGTTGCTATACCGTCCGACGACATTAAAGGAAAAATTATCGGAAAAGAGGGACGAAACATCCGCGCGCTTGAACGCGCCGCCGGAGTTGAAGTAATTGTAGATGACACTCCGGGCTCTATAATAATCTCGAGCTTTGATCCGGTCAGGCGCCATATCGCCAAAATCGCCCTTGAAAACCTTATTTTGGACGGACGAATACAGCCGGCGAGGATCGAGGAAACTGTTGAAAAGGCAAAAGCCGAAGTCGAAAAAATAATGAAAGACGCCGGGGAAGCCGCGATTTACGAGGTCGGAGTTTTTGACGTTGATCCAAGGCTGGTAAACCTTCTGGGACGGCTCCGTTTCAGGACGAGTTTCGGTCAAAACGTTTTACAGCACTCGATTGAAATGACGCATTTGGCCGGAATGCTTGCTTCCGAACTTGGAGCCGACGTTCAAATAGCCAAAAAGGGCGCCTTGTTCCACGACATCGGAAAGGCGGTTGATCACGAAATACAAGGTACGCACGTTGAAATAGGACGAAGGATTCTGCAAAAGTTTGGTGTTGACGAGAAAGTCATAAAAGCGATGCAATCGCATCACGACGAATATCCGCACGAAAGTATTGAGGCAATCATAGTGCAGGTCGCCGACAATATTTCCGGAGCGCGTCCGGGAGCAAGACGCGACACGGCCGAAAATTATCTCAAGCGCCTTGAAGATCTTGAAAGAGTGGCAAACTCTTTCGGCGGAGTTGAGAAATCATATGCGATTCAGGCGGGACGCGAAATCAGGGTGTTTGTGTCGCCCGAAAAAATTTCGGATTTGGAAATGAGAAAACTCGCCCGCGACGTCGCAGATAAAATCGAGCAAGACCTGAAATACCCCGGCGAAATAAAAGTTCATGTCATCCGCGAAAACAGGGTGGTGGAGTATGCAAGGTAGAAAATTTATGCTATGCTTCTGATAAGATTAAAAACTGAACACTGGTCGGAAATTAACAATTTAAATTTAAAAAAATAATATGAATAAAATGCAGATGGTTGACGCGGTGCATGAAAAAATGGGCGGAACCAAAAAGTCGGCCGAGGATTTGGTTGACTTGGTTTTCAACACCATTACCAATGAACTCAAAAACGGCGGGGAGGTTTCAATAACCGGATTCGGTGTTTTCGCGGTCAAGCAAAGAAAAGAGCGTGAAGCGCGAAATCCGAGGACGGGAGAAGCGGTCCATGTGCCCGCGATGAAGGCCCCCAAATTCAGAGCCGGAAAAGGGCTGAAAGAGGCAGTGAGATAATTCTGCTGGACATGAAAAAATCCCTGGCCTGTGCCGGGGATTTTTACTTATAACCCAAAATTGTTTTGCTGTTTAACGCCCTAGTAAAACAAGTCAGCAATTTTTTGGTTTGATATAGGTCGTCGAAAGCTCCAAGCTGGTACGGCGAATGCATATAGCGAATCGGTATTAAAACTTCGCCAACCGGAATTCCTAGGCCGGCAATCGCAAGATAAGAGGCCTCGGTAACAGCGCCCTCGGAACGGGCGACGGCTCCGATACGATGTGGAATATTGAATTTTTTAGCAATCTTTTTTAAAAGATCCGATACGGTCGGGTTGATAGAAAGACCGCGGCGCAAAACCGGCCCTTCTTCCAATTTGACGTTGCCGTAATAGTCCCTGTCCAGATCGTCAAAGGCCGGGTAGTCGCACGCCTCTTCGGTGTCAATAATAATTCCGACATCCGGTTTTATAACTTCCGCCGCGATTTTCACAGGCATCGTATCGCTTGATTCTTCCTGAACAGTTGAAACAATCCAGACTTCAGCCTTAAGACGATCCCGAGTTTTGTAAAGAGTTTTTAACATCTCAACCAGAACATAAACACCGGCGCGGTTATCAAGATTGCGTCCATAATAGAAACCGGCGTTAAGTTTGTGATAACCCGAAGAAAAAATCACCGGACAACCCTCTTCAATGCCCCTTTGCCGTATTTCAATGCCGTTTTTCACGCCAATATCAATCCAGTATTCATGAATTTTGCGCGCGTCGGAATCTTCCTGCTTAAAAATTATTCCTTCCAGGTGCGTGGCCCAGCGACCAATTACTCCGCGTATAAGTTCATTTTTTAGGTTTATGATCCACACTTCCCGCCCAGGCACCAAAGAAAGATCAATACCCTCATCGTTTTTCAAAAAAATAAAACCGTTTTCGGCAATACTGCCGACAACCATACGAACCTCGTCAGAATGAGCCGAAAACATTATTTTAGGCAAGCCGCCTTTGTTTAGAACCGCCGCGCAATTACCAAGCGCCCTGTCAAGCACGACAACTTCGTCCGCGTAAGGCTTAACCAGCGACATCCATTTTTGCTGGAAAAGCCATTCCGACCCCGAGGGAGCCGGCAGCTCTATCAGCTGTTTGAGCAGGGTTTCGTTGACCCTTCCCATGGCACCCTCCAGATTTTTAAGAAACTTCGCCAAGTCCAATATAACACACCTGAAGACCGCCGCCAGTTGACTTAACCGAGAAAAATAGGCGCGTTTAACAATAACAAAACCCCCGATGAATGTCGGGGGTTTTGTTAATAATTCTTGTAAAAAGCCGACCTTTTTAAGCCTATATTAATAGAACACGCCGCGCTTCAAGTTGGTTTCTTCCCTAAAAATACGGAGCTGTATGAATGCCGACAGAACATTTCTAAATGCCAGAATAACGGCCATCGTGGCTCCGACCAGCGACAACTGAACCACGAATTTGGTGTTTATGGCGGCCTCCGAAACATAAAGCAAAAGCGCTGATGGGTTTGCCAGCAGCATCCTTGTGGAGTTATCTATAACCACCTCCACGAAAGTATATTTGCCGACAAGATACAGAAACGCCGCAAACACCGCGGCTTCGACGAATACATACGGAAACACGCTCCTGAAAAACCAGATCGCGTAAACCCTTTTCATCACCTGATTTTGTATTTTTGTAACCATGTTACTAGTTATATAAATTATCGTTTAATATCTTTTTAAAAAGCCTTTTGGCTCTGAAAAGTTTCATTTTTAAAGCCGCCGTAGTCATTTTTTCTTCCGTGGCTATATCCCTGTACGATTTGTCCTGAATGTAATACGAGGTTAGAAGTTTTTGCGATTCGGCCGGCAGTTTGGATATGGCATCGGCCACAATCATTTTGGCATCGGCAGCCGCGACCAGATTTTCGTTGCTTTCGAGGGTCTCTTCATACATGAGGGCGTCCGAAAATTCAACACCGCGTCTTTTTTTAAGCTGGTGGTATTTGTTGATGGCCGTATTTACCAGAATTTTGTAAGCCCAGCTTTTGAACTGTATGCCCGGCCTTTTCTTGAATTTGTTGGCGTTAAAGTAAATTTTAGTAAACGCGTCCTGAACAACGTCTTCGGCGTCTTCCTCACGATACACCACGCTTTTGGCCTTTCGCAAAAACGCCTTTTCGTATCTGGCCATCAAAACCCTGAAAAGGGCGGGTTTTTCAAGGGAAGCAAAAAGAACTTCTTCGTCTTTTAAGCTGCCGAAATCTTCGTCAATGTTCATTTATTAAGGCTTTTTATTGCTTATAACCCTCCTATTAATTTATAACAGCGCCATAAGTTATATCGTTTCGGTGCGGGCAGGGAGAATCGAACTCCCATCTACTGCTTGGAAGGCAGTCATTCTGCCACTAAACTATGCCCGCGAATATATTAAATAATACACAAAAAGGCTATAATTACAAAAGATTTAAGGTGTGGCTGGAGACGACTCCCGTGGAACACGACCTACGAAAAGAATACGAGGAATTATGTCTTGCCGAGATCGGGGCGCTAAAAAATGACTTTAAAATAGTAAAAGAGCGCGAAGACAAACTGCACCGAGGAGGCAGAAGCGATAAAATTTTATATTATTCAGATGGCATAACAAGGCTGGAGTGGATTTTAGAAGCGCTGAAGCTGGTTTTGTTCCTTGCCGAAGCCCGAGACCTCAAAAAAGAGGCCGAAACCGAACTAAAAAAATACCACACGGCGCGCTTAAAACTTCTGGACCAATGGCTTAACGATCCGTCCCAGGAACACTGGCAACATGAATTTGAAGAGGAGATTAAGAGTTTCAGGGCCTCGGAACAGTATAATTTTCTTAAGTATCCATCCGAGGCGGACTTCGCAAACGTCTGGAAGTGGAGCGAGCTTCCGGAACATCCATTCGTAACGGCTCTTCGCAAAACAGAAGACGGGCTTTCGTTTTATATATTTTTCTGCCGTATGCGCTATCCGTTTAGGAACCTGGCTTGGTTCATCAAAGAGTCGCTCTTAAATTTTTTCAAAAAATAAACGCGAAGAACAAATCGTCCCGTC
>Ga0209343_10003759_pt1 | contig 18967 bp, 25 predicted proteins | sample RifCSPlowO2_02_FD_184026 | JGI IMG/M metagenome (GOLD analysis project Ga0209343, IMG submission 184026) | Groundwater microbial communities from Rifle, Colorado - Rifle CSP2_plank lowO2_0.2 (SPAdes) (version 2) | ecosystem: Environmental > Aquatic > Deep subsurface > Groundwater | place... | reverse complement strand
ATCTTGATAATTATCAAAATAGAAACTATCAAGATTATACCGTTCTGACTGATAATAAGTAATTCCTTTTTCTCTTAGGACTTCAAGAATTTTTCCCATGCTATTCCCGCTGATGGTCAACAAACAATGTATCTATCTTACTCAAAACCTCTTGAAACACCGCCGGTTTAAGCCTGCCGATTTTCTTGATGATTATATCCTGCTCTATATTCGTGATGGCATCAACTCTTATTTTACTGGTAATCTTTAGATGCCCCTCCTCCAGATTTTCTGTAGACACTACAATTCCATATTCCGATTCCTCAAGGTTACTGCTTATGCCGCAAACAATGACATCCGCATATTTACGATTGTAACTGTCTTTTGAAAGGACAAGAACTGGTCTCACTTTAAAATCAGTCAGATTAGAGAAGGGAAATTTCGTAAGCACTATCTCACGCTGCCTATAGATAACTTTCCCAGACATCATCCTTTTCCCCTTTCCATATCTCTGCAAATTTCTTCTCCGAGGCAAGCCGCAAGGATTTTATCTCTTCAGTGCCGCCCTCTTTGCCAATCCCAATCCTAAAATAATGAATAAGGTCGTATATCTCTTTCAACTTGTCTTTTGGAATATCTTTGAGTTCAACCTCAATAAGTTTTTCTATAGATATAGTCTTCATTTTAAATCACTCCTTTCATCCTTTCTATAATTTTTCCATTTTGTATTTTTAAACCATAACTCCCAACTCACCACTCATAACTCCATCCCCATCTCTTTCGCGGCAGTATTCAAATCCTTATCCCCTCTCCCTGACAGATTGACAATAATTATTTTGTCTTTGCCAAGTTTTGGCGCAAGTTTCATTGCGTATGCGACTGCATGAGAACTCTCAAGCGCAGGAATTATACCTTCTGACAATGACAGGATATTAAAGGTATTCAGCGCCTCTTTATCTGTTATTGCCGTGTATTCAATCCTGCCAGTGTCGTGCAAAAAGCTGTGTTCTGGACCTACACCCGGATAATCAAGCCCTGCTGAAACGGAATGGGTGTGCAATATCTGGCCCTCTTTATCCTGCAGGAGATATGTCTTGCTGCCATGCAGGACTCCTGCCTTACCGGCGCATATTGACGCTGCATGTTTTCCGGTTTTTATGCCAAAGCCTGCCGCCTCAACGCCGATCATCTTTACTTTTTTATCTTTCAGAAAAGGATAAAACAGGCCCATAGCATTGCTGCCGCCGCCTACGCATGCAACAAGATAATCCGGCAGCCTCCCCTCTAATTTCCCGATTTGCCTCTTCGTCTCTCTCCCTATAACAGACTGGAAATCCCTGACCATCATTGGATAAGGATGCGGGCCTGCAACACTTCCGATTATATAGAATGTATTCCAGACATTTGTCACCCAGTCCCGAAGCGCCTCGTTCATAGCATCTTTTAGGGTCTTGCTCCCTGAAGATACAGGATTTACCTTTGCGCCAAGGAGCTTCATCCTGAAGACATTCGGCTTCTGCCTTTCAATATCCTCTGTGCCCATGTATATCTCGCACTCAAGGCCAAACATGGCTGCAACAGTTGCTGTTGCAACGCCATGCTGGCCTGCGCCTGTTTCCGCAATAATCCGTTTCTTCCCCATCCTCTTTGCAAGAAGGATTTGTCCCATTGTGTTATTTATCTTGTGAGCGCCTGTGTGGCAAAGGTCTTCCCGCTTTAAATAAATTTTGGCGCCGCCGATCTTTTTTGTAAGTCTCTCCGCAAAATAGAGCGGCGTTGGCCTGCCTACATATTCTTTAAGATAATATTCCAGCTCCCTTTTAAAATCCCTTTCATTTTTGAACTCACGATATGCCTTTTCCAGTTCCAGGACCGCAGGCATCAGGGTCTCTGATATATACCTGCCGCCGTAGATGCCGAAATGGCCTTGCTTGTCTGGAAGATCTTTAAGTCCTTGACCCTTGACCCTTGACCCTTGACCCTTCATAATGCTCCCTTCGCCTTTCTTATAAACTCTCTAACCTTCTTTAAATCCTTTTTGCCCGGTCTCTCCTCTACGCCGCTGCTTACATCAACGGCGTATGGTCTGGCCTTTTTTATGGCATCTGCCACATTTTCAGGAGTAAGCCCGCCTGCCAGGATTATCCTGCCCAATCTCCCGGCCTCCATTGCAATATCCCAGTCAAAAACAACACCTGTACCGCCCTCAAGTTCTTCCTTATATGTATCCAGTAAATATGCAGAAACATTATAATTTTCCATTTCATGGTAAAGCGTTTTGGCCTCCCCCTTTTTGACCTTGAAGGATTTAATAACCCTGCCTGTTATCTTTTCACAAAATTCCGTGGATTCATTACCGTGAAGCTGGACAACATTCAGCCCTGCCTCTCTCGCAATCTTGTTTACTGCAGATATATCTTCATTCACAAATACGCTGACTGCTGTGACAAATGGAGGGAGCTCTTTAATAATCTCTCCTGCCTTATGTGGCTCTATAAATCTTGGACTATTTTTATAAAATATAAACCCGATGGCATCTGCGCCGTATTCACATGCTGCAAGGGCGTCTTCCATGTTTGTAATGCCGCATATCTTTACCCTAACCAACCTCAGAACCCTCTCAGTTCCCTTAGTTTACGGCCAATGTCCTCTTCCCTCATAAGTGCCTCGCCTATTAAAAATGCCCTTACCCCGGCCCCTTCAAGGGTATAAATATCCTTGTATGTATTTATGCCGCTCTCGCTCACCACTATCCTGTCTTCAGGTATCTTCCCTATCAATCTTTTTGTTGTATTTATATCTGTGCGGAATGTCTTCAGGTTGCGGTTGTTTATGCCTATAAGCCTTGCATTGGTGGAAAGAACCATATCCAGTTCTGTTTTTTTATGGACTTCCACCAGACAGCTCATGCCAAGACTCTGGCTTAAAGCCATAAAATCTTCCATCTGGGCTTTACTCAGGAGGGAGGCTATAAGGAGGATACAGTCTGCGCCGGCAACCCTGGATTCATATATCTGATACTCGTCCAGTATAAAATCCTTTCTTAATACAGGTATGGAAACCTTATTCTTTACACTCCGCAGGTAATCGAGCGAGCCGTGGAAGAACTTTTCTTCAGTTACTACTGAAATAGCTGCAGCGCCGTTATCCTCGTATATTCCTGCGATGTATTCCGGGTCAAATCTTTTCCGTATGATTCCCTTTGACGGCGAAGCCTTTTTAATTTCAGCAATGATTTTTACCCCCGCACCTTCCAGCGCCTTAAAAAAATCCCTCGCTGGAGGAATATCCTTAAGCCTCCTTTTCAATCCTTCTATAAGTCCCTGCGGAGAAAAGGTCGCCTTTAATATCTGCAATCCCTCTCTCTTGCTATTAACTATGTCATCTATTATCATCTGTTTGTCATCTCCACCAGCTTATTCAACTTCTCCAATGCTGCGCCGCCATCCACTGCCCCCCTCGCAATGGATATGCCTTCTTTGATTGAATTTGCCATCTTGCCTGCAACTATTGCAAATGCAGCATTGAGAAGCACAATATCCCTCTGCGGCCCTTTCTTTCCCTTCAATATGCTGAGTATTATCTCTGCATTCTGCTCGGGCATGCCGCCCTTGAGGTCTTCCGGCATACATCTTTTAAAACCGAAGTCCTCCGGCTTTATGTGGTATGTTCTCAAATTGCCATCCTTAAACTCTGTGACTTTTGTCTCAGTTGTCAGCGTTATTTCATCAAGACCGTCTGTCCCCCGCACAACAAAGGCATGCTCTGCGCCGAGGTTTGCCAAAACCTTGCCGAGGATATCCGTAAGGCTGTCATCATAGACCCCGATAACCTGGCATCTTGCGCCTGCAGGGTTTGTAAGCGGACCGAGGATATTAAATATGGTTCTTATCCCTATCTCGCGCCTCACAGGCGCTGCATATTTCATGGCGCCATGGAGCATTGGGGCGAACAAAAAACCTATGCCGACCTCCATCAGACATTCTTCAACCTTTTGAACCTCTGCCTCTATATTCACGCCGAGGGCCTTGAGCACGTCCGCGCTTCCGCTCTTTGAGGAAACGCTCCTGTTGCCGTGCTTTGCCACAGTAAGACCAACACCTGCTGCAACAAACGCAGCCGCAGTAGAGATATTGAATGTCATCGCCTCATCTCCGCCAGTGCCGCATGTATCAACCACATTTCTCCCTTTAACCTCAATCTTTGTAGCCTTTTCCCTCATTACCTTTGCAGCGCCTGTTATCTCATCAACGGTCTCGCCTTTTATTCTCAAGGCAGTTATAAATGCGCCAATCTGTCCGGGCGATGCCGCGCCTGTCATAATCTCATTCATAACCCCAATCATTTCAGATTCGCTTAAATCCTGATTTTTAACTAATTTAGATATGGCTTCTTTAATCATGGCTTGTCTTGCTCCTTTTCAAGAAAGCTTGCTATATGCTGAACAAACTCCTCTATATCCTTTAAGCAAGCTATTCTGAATTATTTCATAGACCTCTTCTTCGTTTACCTTCCAGTAAAGATGAACAAGCCTGTTTCTAAATTTCACCATTGGTATTAATTTCTCTGCAAAAGCATATGGGATAATACCTTCTCTACCAAGTATGATAAAAACATCCTTATATTCTCTTGGTCTCTCCAAACCGCATCTCGAAATAATATGATTCCCAATATCAAGACATGCCTCAATAGATGTTTGAAGAAGTCTTTCTGCACTTCTGGTTGCCTTAAAATCAGAAACAAACTCCTTCAAAGGCAGTTTGCCCAATTTTTTCAGATGCTTTATATTCTCCCGCACCCTTGCCAATCTATCAAGAATAAGTTCCCTATTAACCCCGTTAGAAGTCCCCATTATCGAAGTTATACCTCCTGCTAATTTGTGTATCACTTTTTGTATTGAGACTTCTAACGGGGCTAACCAAAAGCTGTCCCCTCTTTTATCTGCTTCAGGAATTCCTTGTCGTATTCATCCAAAAAAGGTTTAAAATCCATATACTCATCAATTACCATTTCCTCAAAGGAAAGCCGCGCATCTTCATCTCGAGAATAAAGAATCTTTGAATCTATAATAACCCCATACTGACCTGTCAACGGAGCATTGTTCAACAATACAAAACTTACCTCATCTGTATGTAGGATTTCATTGGCCTTGCCGAGATAAAACAATTCCTTCTCACCGTAGGCTTCCTTTCCCAACCCCTCTTTGAGCAAAATCGCTATATCAATATCACTCAAAGGCCCTGCTATCCCATGAGCCCTTGAGCCAAAGAGATAAAGTGCAATAATATCACCTTGACTCGCGCAGAACTCAATCAGGTTTCTCAGATATTTTTCCGGCTCTATCGGTTTTTGGCTGAATTTAAGCATAAAATTCTCTATATTTCTGTCTTTCATTCTTACTCAGATATTTTTCGTAATCCTGCATAAAACTCTGCTATACAACCACTTTTAAATCAGCGCATTGTTTTATACTGTCAAAATCCCTGTCATTATGGAGCAATATCAATCCGTTCTCTATAGCAATGGCTGCAATCAGGCAATCCACAGTCTTCCTTACGGTCTTGCCTTTCTTTTTACACTGCCTGAAAATATTTGATGCAAATATATATGTATCTACGTCTTTTGGATTATAGATGGGAAATTCTAACAGATAACGTTTTATTTCGCTGAAAATCTCATCATCCCTTATACCCTGAAGTATCTCCGTTAAGATTATCCCGCTTATACATACATCTTCTTCTTTTTCAATAAGATTATGGAGGGCATGACGATAGATGCTGTTCTTACCATGCAAAAAATCTATCCAGACACTGGTATCAACCAGTATCATAACCTGCTTCTCCTCATGTCATCAAGGCTCCCTTCCCATTTCACCATCCCTTCAAGTTTTAACAGCCCCTTTCTACGCATCCGCTTTACCAATTCTTCAAGGGCATAATTAACCAGTTCCTTCTTTGTCTTAAGATTTGTAAGTTTAAGCCCGTCTTTTACAAGTTTGTCGTTAATGACAATGTTAGTCCTTGCCATAAACACCTCCAGAATTTATACACCAAATATAACATATTAATGTGTATGACACAAGGTGTCTTATTTAGGTAACACAGGCATCCATGCTGTGTGAAAGCATAAAAACTTGAACGGGATGCTCGCCGCAATCCCCGCTTAATCCAACCTGCTAACTTGTTAGGCAATTATTGCAGTTCGTATTCAATGGTTTCTGCGCTAAAGTCCTGTTCGTGCGGCCACATGACTCCGCCATAAGCAATTTTAACAGAACGGAAATACTGTGGTTCTTTTAGTTCTTGAAAGACACCCTTGTCAAGATACGGTGAAACATCAAACACACCCTTTTTGCCATTTGACAACTGGATTCTAAGCCTATGATTCTCTATCGGCTCTGCTGATACAACTTTTACCATTTCACACCTCACTTTAATGGTTCAATCTTGAACGGCTGCTGACCCTATTATTTCTCAGCATTTTCAGCTTAGGCTCGCTGTGGGATCTCATGCCTTTGGTGGCGCAGCCCACAAATTTAACGGTATCTGTCCCTATTATTCCTCATTTCAAATCTATTTAAACCTATTTAAATCTGTTGACAAAATATTAAATTCTGATATATTAACATTAGAATCACGATGAGAGGCTATCCAAAGGGTTTCGTCCCGCGGTAATGCCTCTTTTTTATTGCCTTTTATATTCCAGTTTACCCCTTAAATCATTCATAAAGACCATTTCTTTGGAAAACTTTCTGAGCAGCGACGAATACCTGTTCCTATTAGGAATCATTAATTTCAACAACTTATCTTTTCCCTTGAGATAATCAACCAGACAATAAAAGTCACCGTCTCCTGAAACAATGAAGGCTTTGTCGTAATCAGGATATTCTACCATTGTGTGAAGCACCAATTCTGCATCAACATTACCTTTGGCTTTACCATCCGGCAAGGTCAAGGTTGGCTTAAAAATGAGAATATACCCATCTTTCTGCAGCGATGTATATAGGTTCTGGTTAGTATCAATATATCCGATAAAAATAAAGGCATTTGTGATGTTGTATTTATCCTTAAGATATTTTCTAAATCGTTTAAAATCAAGAACCCATCCCTGGTCGCGAATTGCAAGGTTTACATTCTGGCTATCTATAAAAGCATAATTGTTCTGCTTTTCACCCATAATTATTGTTCAATAAAATTTCCCTATTTCCTTCCTGCTTAGATATTTTTCATACCCCTGCATAAATCCTTACTTGTCATTCCGTGCTTGACACAAAAATGTCATTCCCGCAATGGTTTGAGCGGGAATCCATACTTTCATTCCGCATTTATTTCAGAATCTCATGTTTTTGGCGGGCAAAACCCACCCTGCTTGCTTGCATTTCAAGGCTAAAACCTTGAGTTATAGTAACTCAAACCTGGGAAAGAGGTCTTACGACCATGTTTGAATTTGCTGGATTCGTTTTGCTTAACCTAATTCACAGGGCTATTTACCCCGTTAGAAAGGCGAAGATTTTCTAACAGGGTTTACTTTTAATGGTATCTGTCCCTATTATTTTCTATTTTTATTATTTCTAATCAACAACGTCGATCCCCAAACGAGATTTAAACATATCTCGAAGAGTAGGAGATATGCCGCCACTGAAATGGCCAGGGTTGCCACACGAATCGCATAAAAGATAGACCTTACCGTTGACTTGGCGGTGATACCAATCAAAAGGAATATGACGTTTTACTGGGTCATGCTCTTTTTGACGACCACACAACTGGCATACAAAAGTGTGTGTAACCATAATTTAGCCTCCAAAATTTTATGTAAATCCGAACGAAAGAAACAAAAGAAACATAGGGACAATCCCCACATTTATTCTCACCCTACTTGCTACCTATTCTCTAAAACTATCTGCAAACTCTTACACCCTAGTTGAAATCCCATATCACAAGCCTTTTGTAAATCAGAGATTGCCCTGCCCATATTTCCCTTTTTATAATAAGCAATCCCACGAACAGCGTAGGCTGCGGCATCATTCGGGTCTAATTGAATTGCCTTATTATAATCCTCAATCGCCCTGTCATATTGTCCTTTGCCATCATAGGCATTCCCACGACTGATGTAGGCACGGGCATAATTCGGGTCTAATTGAATCGCCTTATTATAATCCTCAATAGCCCTGTCATGTTGGCCTTTCTTATTATAAGCAATCCCACGAACAGCGTAGGCTGCGGCATAATTCGGGTCTAATTGAATCGCCTTGTTAAAATCCTCAATAGCCCTGTCAGATTGACCTTTGTTATTATAAGCACGCCCACGATTATAGTAGGCTTTGGCATCATTCGGGTCTAATTGAATTGCCTTATTATAATCCTCAATCGCCCTGTCATATTGTCCTTTGTTACTATAAGCATTCCCACGAGCGCTATAGGTTAAGGCGTCATTCGGGTTTAATTGAATTGCCTTATTATAATCCTCAATTGCCCTGTCATGTTGGCCTTTGTTATTATAAGCATACCCACGACTGTTGTAGGCTGAGGCAAGATTCGGGTCTAATTGAATCGCCTTGTTATAATCCTCAATTGCTCTGTCATATTGTCCTTTGTCTCTACCATATACAACCCCACGATTGTTGTAGGCTACAGCATCATTCGGGTCTAATTGAATTGCCTTGTTAAAATCCTCAATTGCCCTGTCATGTTGGCCTTTGTTAGCATAAGCAAGCCCACGATTGTTGTAGGCTACGGCATCATTCGGGTCTAATGCAATTGCCTTATTAAAATCCTCAATAGCCCTGTCATGTTGACCTTTGCTACCATAGGCATTCCCACGATTGTTGTAGGCTGCGGCAAGATTCGGGTCTAATGCAATTGCCTTATTATAATCCTCAATCGCCCTGTCATATTGGCCTTTGTCATCATAGGCAAGTCCACGATTGTTGTAGGCTGCGGCATCATTCGGGTCTAATTGAATCGCCTTATTAAAATCCTCAATTGCTCTGTCATATTGTCCTTTGTCTCTACCATATACAACCCCACGATTGTTGTAGGCTACAGCATCATTCGGGTCTAATGCAATCGCAGAGGTAAATGCCTCTATTGCCTTATCATACTCTTTATCTAAAGCATACTGATACCCTTTTTTAAACCAATCAGCAGCGCTTAATGTGTCTGCTGCCTTTGCATATTCTTTCTGCTTGTTTTTGTCTGCCTTGACTGCCTCAAGTTCAGATTTTAACTTCTCTATCTCCTTTAATGCCTCATCCGCCTTCTTTTGCACATCCTCAAGCTCTTTTGACTTCTGCGCATCTTTGCGGAGCGCATCCAGCGATGTTGCAACCTCTTTGGGGTCTGCCTTGATTCTTGCCTTGAGATAATATCTCTCGCCGTCCCACTTCTCGTTTAATATCTCTGTCTGAACTATGCCTGCTGTAAGCATGACTACCCTGTCTTTGGTAATCTGAAAATCCCTGACCTCTGTCTCTGCCATGAGATATGTGCCAAGTTCCTCAAGCACAAGCCTTTTTACCTGCTCAACGGCAATGGCTCTGGATGTTACCTTGGAATCTATCTCGCTTGCCTGATAGGTGTATTCCTTTTCAAATATCTTTACCTCGGCAAAGGCAAAGGACGGCAAAAGCAATATCATTGCAAAAAAACTGACACAAACAGCAAGCATTGTCTGCCAAAGCAGAGATTGCGGAACCTTTTCTGAGATTGCTTCGGGACTTAGTCCCTCGCAATGACAGGCATGGGCAGTAATTGCAAAAAAATGTTTCATTCCCTTATCTCTTTCATGATTTATATTAAAATTTGAGATTTTAAATAGCTTCTGGCCTCGCCTATAAATTCCCCGGCCTTTTGAATATAGGGTTTCACCTGTTCATAGCTAAGCTCTGCATATTCCCTATAGTCTCCGCGCTGTCTCAGTTCAAATGCAGTGTTGATGGACTCTCCCGCCCTCTCAGAAAGAAGACCTCCTTTAATGAATCGTCTGTTAAAATAGGAAAGGACCCCGCTGTGTTTTGAGGAAGAATAAGGCTCAAATATTAGAAGAGCAAGCACAGCATAAAACATGGCATAATAGGCTCTGTTAATAATGGCCCTTGGGCTTTTTTTGCCTACCAAAAGAAACTCTGCCTCATCTAATGTTTCATCTGCCTGCTTCAAACGGTATAAGGCCAACTCTTTCTTTTTCTCTTCAGCAGTCAAAACTGTATACCTTCCCTTTCTATAGCCTTATATAGAGGTGATTCATCCATAGGGCCTTTTGTCAACTCTTCTTCTCCAAAGATTACCGTTGATATAAAGCAATCGTATTTCAAGTTTATACGAAAGACAATATTATCAATCTCCGCTTCTACAAGTGGATTAAGTTGAGACAGTTCAATCATAACATCAATATCGGATTCGGGAGTATCTTCCCCCCTTGCCTTGGAGCCGAATACCTTGAAGTCGATAAGTCCATAATTAGCCTGCAATACCTTTTTCAGTTCTATTAGAGCAGATTTCTCATTTTCTTTAAGCAGCATAAGTTGTCAATCCTCTCTTATACAGTATTATAAAATTACTCCTCATATCGTTTTCCGTTTCCCCTCACCCCGCCCTCTCCCACAAGGGGAGAGGGAGAACAAGGTTACGACTTCTTCTGTCTCTTTGACAGCTCCAAGAAATTCCTCAATATGTCTTTGCCTGCTTTAGTTAGTATTGATTCAGGATGAAACTGCACCCCCTCAAGAATCATTTTCTCCTGACTCCTGACTCCTGACTCCTGACTCTTATCTTTATACCTTACCCCCATTATCTCACCTTCTTTTGTCCATGCGCTGATTTCCAAACAAGAAGGCAAGGTCTCTTTTTTTATCAAAAGAGAGTGATAACGGGTTGCTTCAAACGGGTTTTTAATGCCCTTAAATATGGTCTTACCGTCATGATAGATGGGCGAGGTTTTTCCGTGCATAAGCCGCGCTGCCCTGACAATCTTTGCTCCATAAGCATAACCAATAGACTGATGGCCGAGACACACGCCGAGTATAGGAATCTTTCCTGCAAATGTCTTTATCACATCCACAGACACGCCTGCCTTTTCAGGGTCGCATGGTCCAGGCGATATTACAATCTTATCTGGCTTAAGTTTCTCTATCTCCTTTACCGTAATTTTGTCATTACGATAGACCCTTACATCCTCGTCCAGTTCGCCAAAATACTGGACAAGGTTGTAAGTAAAAGAATCGTAGTTGTCAATCATTAATAGCATAGTTAATATAGTGTCATAGAGTCAAAGTGTCATAGTATCAAAGAAAAAGATTTTAAACTTTGGCCCTCTGATACTTTGATACTCTGATACTTTCTTACTCTAATCCTTCCCTTGCCATCTCCACAGCTTTTAACATAGCTTTAGATTTATTTATGGTCTCCTGATATTCCTTTTCAGGCACAGAATCAGCCACAATGCCTGCCCCTGCCTGTATGTAAATCTTCTTGTCTTTTACAACCAATGTCCTTATGGTGATAGCCATATCCATATTGCCTGAAAAGCCGAAATAGCCTACAGAGCCGCCATAAGCACCGCGTTTACACGGCTCTATCTCTTCTATAATCTCCATTGCCCTGACCTTTGGAGCGCCTGTGAGTGTGCCGGCAGGGAAACATGCACGTAGGGCATCAAAGCTGTCTTTACCCTGCTGTAATAGGCCGTGGACATTCGACACTATATGCATTACATGGGAATATCTTTCAACCAACATAAGCTCATTCGCAGATACACTCCCTGCCTCCGCCACCCGGCCAACATCATTTCTCCCCAAATCAACAAGCATTATATGCTCTGCAATCTCTTTTGGGTCTTTCAGGAGCTCCTCCTCCAGCTTTTTATCCAGAACCTTATCCTTACCCCTCGGCCTTGTGCCGGCAATAGGCCGAACATCAATATCCCTTCCATCCACCCTGACAAGTATCTCAGGCGAAGAACCGATTAGCTCAATACCGTCCAGCCTCAGATAAAACATATACGGCGAAGGGTTGATAATCCGAAGCGCCCTGTATATATCAAACGGCTCTACATCAAGCCCTGTCTCAAATCGCTGGGACAAAACAACCTGAATAACATCCCCTGCCTGGATATATTCTTTGGCTTTAACAACACCATCTATAAATTTTTCTCTGGAAAAATTTGAAATTACATCTTTGTGAGAGGTGGATGGTGAGAAGTCCGACAATTCGTTTTTCCTTCTGACTTCTGACTTCTGACTTCTGACTTCGTTTTTCAGCCTCTCCACAAGTGCATCTATCTTTTTAATCGCCTTTTTGTAAATCTCAGCAGGTTTATCCCCCTTCTCAATAACGGCATTGGCAATGACCTTTATCTTTTGCTCGAGATTGTCAAAAACAAGGGCAGTGTCTGTAATAATAAAAAAGGCATCGTATATATCAACATCAGATGCGGCAATATCAGGCAGGTCTTCAAAGAATCTGACCATATCATATCCGATATAACCCACGGCACCACCGTAAAATCTCGGCAATTTATCTGTTGTTACAGGTCTATATCTGGAAAGTATCTCTTTCAGAGCAGATATGGGGTCTCCCTTGCGTTTGTCCCCCTGTCCTTCGGTAATAATCTCTATATTTTCATCTTTACTTTTAAAAATTACCCTCGGTTCCACGCCGAGGAAGCTGTACCTCCCCCATTTTTCCCCACCCTCAACGCTCTCGAGCAGAAACGCAGGACCTCCCCTGTCAATATTTCTAAAGGCAGATACCGGGGTTTCCATGTCTGCCATAATCTCCCTGAACACGGGTATAAGATTACCCCTCTTTGCCATCCCTGTAAATTCCTCCAAGGAGGGAAAATATTTAGTCTTTTCCATAGGTTTTGTTTAATTTAACACATAGGATTTAAAGGTGTCAAGGATTACGGGGCTGTTGGAGATGATGGAGATAAACCCACACACCAAAATCTTTAGTGTGTGGGTAAAAATACAGGACAAATAGGATTTATGGCCTACTTCTTATTCTTTCTTACATATATTTCCTTTGTAATGTCATAGTCTACTGCCAGGGTGGTTTCACCAATTTCTATCACAAAAGATGGCTGTTTCTGATGGAGTCTTATAATACTCCCCGGAACAATACCAAGGGAACCGAGCCTGTCCAATCTGGAATGGGAACTGGGTATAATAAAAACTATCCTACCGGTCTCCCCTATTTCCATGTCTTTTAGGGGCCGAACAAGGGGGCTTACCTCTACCTTAAATTTCTTGCAGCACTCCCCCCTGGGGATGGGCAGGCCGTGCGGACAGGTTGGCGGGTGTCCCAAAAGCGTGCAGATACTATCAGTTACAATGTGGGAAAGCGTATGCTCAAAACTGCAGGCATTTTCTTCTATAGCCCCTTCATCTATTTCAAGAACCTCGGACAGCAGCCTTTCAGCAAGCCTGTGCCTCCTGACTATGGCCTCTGCCAGCCTTTCACCATTTGCAGTAAGCATTATGCTGTTGCCTTTGATATGCACAACCCCGTCTTTTTCCATTTCCTCGAGTTTAGCAGTATCTCCCTTTGCCTCTTTAACCTCGTATATCTTTAAGAGTTCCGCAATACTATCCTTGCCCTTTTCTCTCTGTGTCCATATAAACTCCAGAATTTCTTCCACTACCTTCTGGTCTGTCATAAAGTTCTCCCAAAAAAATAGGTTAAGGTTAAGACTAAGGCTAAGGTTAAGTAAAAGTTTTCGTCATTTCTCAACCTTGACCTCAACCTTAGCCTTTTCTATAGATTTACCTCAAATATTCTTAAAATGAAATTTAACACTCCACCAACCAGTATTGCAAATGGAAATATGAATGCACTCATCCAGATAGCTGCCTTTATTCCCCTTTCTTTTGCTATCATGAAAAAATTGGCTACACAGGGTACGAACAGTGTCATTGTAACAAGGCTGACCACCACCTGAACCGGACTTAGCAAGCCATCCTTCTGTAAGACAAAAAGCCCTGCTGCCCCGTAGTCCCTCCTCAGAAAGCCCACAATAAATGCCTGGGTGGCCTCTGCAGGCAGGTTCAGAAAACTAATAATAATCGGAGAGGCAACCCTCTCTACCACGCCCAATAATGCCGTCTTATCCATTATAAACAAAAACAGGGTCCCGAGGATGAAAAGAGGCACCGCCTCTTTCAGATACCACTCTACCCTCATAAGTGTCTTCACAAGTATATTGGAAAGTTTCGGAACCCTTATGGGAGGTATCTCCAGCAAAAAATCCGAAGTTTCCCCTGGAACAACCTTTGACGCAAGGAAACCAACTATGAGCATAACAAAGACCACAACACTGCCCCACCACAGTGTTGCCATGAAAGATAATTCACCAAGCATGCCGAGTATGACTCCAAGCTGGGCAGAACAGGGTACACCAAGGGCCAATAGAAGCGTCACTATTATCCTTTCTTTTTTACTTTCCAATATCCTTGCTGTCATTGTAGCCATTGTATCGCAACCCAGCCCAAGGACCATCGGCAGTACCGCCTTGCCGTTAAGACCAATAAGCTTAAATATCTTATCTACCATTATCGCAAGCCTTGGCAGATAACCGGAATCTTCAAGCAGGCCGAAAAATATGAAAAAATATCCCACAATGGGCAGGATTATGGCAATGGCGTATGTTAACGCCATAGTTACCAGCCCATATGGGCCAACTATTAACTCCTGGACAATCTCTATTGGTATTATGGCCTTTACGACCCTTGTTACCCATGGATTCAGGTATTCACCGAACACTATCTCTTCCAGAAAATCCACACTTACCCCTGCCCCTAACTTCCCAACAAACGCATACATCAAATATAAGATACAGGCAAGGACAGGAATGCCTGCTATGGGATGCATAGACCATTTTCCTATAAAGGCAGCAACCCGCCTATCATTTGCTGCCTCTATGGTTACAACATCAGCTACAATCCTGTCAACAATCTTGAGCCTCTCAATGTTTAGGATATAGTTCAAGGGCTCTGTATTCCTGGATTGGATATTATAGCAGACCTCGTCTATGCTGCGGACAGCCTTTTCAGGCAGGTTTTTATAGAGCCACGTATTGAGTGTTTCATCTCCTGATAGAAGCATCATGGCTATTGCCCTCTTTGATATAAACATCTCCGGAAGCAATCCCTCAATAACCTTAATGGCATCCTCTATATCTGCGCTATAGCTGATACTAAAACTGGATACCTTCTGGGTGGGGACTGTTTTGATAAGATTATCTGTTCCCCATCTTTGTGTCGCTATGGTCGGAACCACATCAATACCCAGCACTGCTGACAATCTGGCCACATCTATCTCCCACCCCCTGCTCCGCGCCTCATCTATCATGTTAAGTGCAAGCGAGAATGGAAGTCTCATCTCCGCGATCTGTAGGGATATAAGAAGCGCCCTTCTCAAATTTTTTGTATCTGCAACCTGTATGATGCGGTCGGCTCTTTCGCTTAACAATATATCTCTGGTAACCCTCTCATCTTCAGACATTGGCACAAGACTGTTCACACCCGGGGTATCTATAACAGTATGCCTCTCTCCGCCAATGACCGCATTTCCCCTGCTGACCTCGACCGTAGTGCCAGGGTAATTGGACACCGTTGTATATCTCCCTGTAAGCACACCAAATATAACACTCTTCCCGACATTGGGGTTGCCCACAAGGACAAGCCTTCTGGCATCTTTCTCTATCTTTATCTTATGATGTTCATGCATAGATGGAACAGTTGTTAGTTTTTAGTGTTAGTGGTCAGTTAAAAAATAAGAGAGATTTTGTTCCCTTATTAACAGCCAACTACCAACAACTAAGAACTGTACTGCAAATGATAATAAAAATCATTTTCAAAAGCAACATAAAAATTTTAACTACCGCATTTGGCGCAGAAACCGTATAATTCCAATTTATGGTTTGTGACGGTAAAGTTCATCTTTTCGGCTATTTCTTTCTGCAGGTGCTCTATCTTCTGGTTTTCAAATTCAATAATCTTGCCGCACTTAACGCATATACAATGGTCATGATGGCTGTCGTCAGGGATATGCTCGTAGCGTGTCCGCCCGTCACCGAACTGCCTTTCAAAGGCAACACCGCATTCGGTCAGGAGCTTCATGGTCCTGTAGACCGTTGCATAGCCAATCTTGGGATTTTTACGCCTGACCCGTTTCAAAAGTTCTTCCAGATTTATATGGGTATTGGCTTTAAAGAAGACATCTACGATATCATCACGTTGTGCGGTAGACTTAAGGCCTTTTTCCTGCAGATATTTTTGGAGGAGTTCTTTTTTATCGGCCAATTTCATAGCTGGCTCATCAGGGATAAAAAAACGTGGTTAGCATTTTTGGCTATCAGCTAATTACTATCTACTATTCGCTGTCTTTAATGGAGCGGGCGACGGGATTCGAACCCGCGACCCCGACCTTGGCAAGGTCGTACTCTACCAGCTGAGCTACACCCGCAATACTACAGTGATTAGTAAATAGTCAATAGTTAAAAAACTTCGAACGTTTTACAAATTTTGCATCTACGCCGTCTTTTTACGCGGTGCTGCTTTTTTAGCTTTACTCTTCTTTTCCTCTTTTTCAGCGCCTGCCTCAACCAGTTCAATCAGAGCCATCTGACTTGAATCCCCCGGCCTGACACCGGCATGCAGTATCCTTGTATAACCACCGTTTCTGTCTTTATATTTTGGCGATATTTCTTCAAACAGCTTTGTCACAACGGTCTTGTCCCGCATAAATGCCATTGCCTGTCTCCTCGCTGTCATATCCCCTTTCTTCCCCAGTGTGATCATGCCCTCGGCAAAGCCTCTCAGTTCTTTAGCCTTTGGCAGGGTTGTTCTTATCCTGCCGTGGAAGAGAAGCGAGTTGGTCATATTGGCCAGCATACATCGCAAATGACCAACCGGTCTGTCAAATCTCTTTTCATCCCTGTTATGTCTCATAGTAGTCTCTCTTTATACAGCTTCTTTCCTTTCCAGCATCATCTTATCCAGCTCTGCCCTTGGTGGGAAACCTTCGACTTTTATACCGAAGCCAAGCCCCATATTGGTAAGCATCTCCTTTATCTCGTTTAAAGATTTTCTGCCAAAATTCTTTGTCTTTAACATTTCCTGTTCTGTCTTCTGAACCAATTCTCCTATATACTTTATATCGGCATTTTTAAGGCAGTTTGCTGAACGGACAGAGAGCTCCATCTCATCCACCATCCTGTAGAGATTTGCATTCAAAGAAGGAGTGGCTTCTCCCTTAGCCTCTTCTTCCCGCAAAGGCTCCTCTTCTGCCTCTTCAAATGGTATAAAAACACTCAGCTGATCTTTCAGTATCTTGGCCGCAAATGCAACTGCATCCTGGGGACCAACAGCCCCTGTTGTCCATGCTTCAATGGTCAGCTTATCATAGTCAGTCCTCTGCCCTACCCGCGCATACCCCACATTATAGTTGACCCGTATAACAGGACTGAAGATGGCATCAATAGGAATCGTACCAATAGGCTGGTTCTCTTCCTTATTTCTTACCGCAGGCACATAACCTCTGCCTGTTTTAACTATCAACTCTGCCTCCAGTTTAGCACCCTTGGCAAGGGTAGCGATATGTAATTCGGGGTTTAAAATCTCGACTGTTGAATCACAGATTATATCACCGGCACTAACATCACATTCACCCTCTGCCTTTATTCTAATAGTTTTAGGCCCCTGGCCGTGCAGTTTAATCTTCACCTGTTTCAGATTCAATATAATATCCGACACATCTTCTTTAACCCCTGGGATATTGGAAAACTCGTGAAGAACATTGGCAAATTTTACAGAAACAACAGCAGCACCCTGTAAAGAGGAAAGCATCATCCTCCTTAAAGAATTACCTATGGTTATACCACATCCCCTTTCCAACGGCTCAGCAATAAACTTACCATAGGTGTTGGTCAAGGTATCCTTATCAACCTCTAATTTTTTAGGTTTGATTAGATCCCGCCAATTTTTTTGCATAATCCCCCCAGATTCAAAATTTTTTTAAAGGCATATCCTGTGGCCGGACGTTGCTATTTGGAAAAGCTTTTTTATTATATCACCCAGCCGCCTTATTTAGAATACAACTCCACTATGAGCTGTTCCTGAATGGGCATAGTTATATCTTCACGTTTTGGCAGTGATTTGACAATACCTTTAGAGGCTGCCTTATTCAGTTCCAGCCACTGCGGAACACCCCGCCTTTCCACGGCCTCCAATGCCTCATTAACCCTTGCCTTTCCTCTGGTTTTCTCTTTAATTTCAATTGCCTCCCCTGCCCTGACAAGATAAGAGGGAACATTTACCTTTTTACCATTTACCAGCAGATGATTGTGCATAATCAGCTGCCTGGCATCGCTTCTTGAATCAGCAAATCCAATGCGGTAGACCACATTATCAAGTCTCCTCTCCAGAAGTACAAGGAGGTTCTCCCCTGTAATCCCCCGCAGCCTTTCTGCCTTCTTAAAATAATTATGGAATTGCTTCTCCATCAGGCCGTACATCCTCTTAAGCCTTTGCTTTTCCCTCAGCTGCAAGGCGTAGGGTGTACTCTTGGTTTTGGCCTGACCATGTTGCCCCGGCGCATAAGTCCTTCTCTCAAATGCACACTTGTCAGTATAGCACCTGTCACCCTTGAAAAAGAGCTTCATGCCTTCCCGTCTGCATATTTTGCATACTGATTCAATATATCTTCCCAAGTCTTCCTCCCTTTTAATGCAATTACGAATTACAAATTATGAATTATGAATCAAAAACCATTGCATTCAATTCCTAATTCCTAATTCTTAATTGTCTTTTAAACCCTTCTCCTCTTTGGCGGCCTGCAGCCGTTATGAGGAATCGGAGTTACGTCCCTGATAAGGCTTATATTAAGTCCTGCAGCCTGAATTGCACGCAATGCTGCTTCCCTGCCAGCCCCAGGCCCTTTTATATAAACATCTACACTCTTAACACCATACTCCATAGCCTTCTTTGTAG
>Ga0209343_10003756_pt1 | contig 18976 bp, 16 predicted proteins | sample RifCSPlowO2_02_FD_184026 | JGI IMG/M metagenome (GOLD analysis project Ga0209343, IMG submission 184026) | Groundwater microbial communities from Rifle, Colorado - Rifle CSP2_plank lowO2_0.2 (SPAdes) (version 2) | ecosystem: Environmental > Aquatic > Deep subsurface > Groundwater | place... | reverse complement strand
CGTGGCCGCAGCACGTGACGCAAGGTTTGCGACTGGGTCCAATGCTCCTGCATGGCGTGTTCGGTGGTGTACTTGACCAGGCCGCGTGCGTAGCCCATTTTGTCCATCACTTCGTCGCAGACATCGGCGCAGGCACCACAGCCGATGCACTCGTATTGCAGGCCTTTGCGGATATCAATGCCGGTCGGACAGACCTGGACACACAGGCTGCAATCGACGCAGGCACCCAGGTTCAACTGGGCGGGATCGGCCTTGCGTGAGCGCGCCCCGCGGGGCTCGCCGCGCTCGGCGTCGTAGGTGACGATCAGCGTGTCTTTGTCAAACATGGCGCTTTGAAAGCGCGCATAGGGGCACATGTGCTTGCAGACCTGCTCGCGCATGAAGCCGGCGTTGCCGTAGGTGGCAAAGCCGTAGAAGAAGGTCCAGAACACTTCCCAGGAGCCCATGCTCATCTGCAGGAGGTCGACGCCATGTTGTTTGATCGGCGTGAAATAGCCGACAAAGGTAAAGCCGGTCCAGAACGCCACGGCCAGCCACAGGAAATGCTTGGTGGATTTGCGCATGACCCTGTCCAGCGACCAGGGCTGGGCGTCGCGGCGCAGGCGCGCTGAGCGATCCCCCTCGACCTTTTTCTCGATCCAGAGGAAGATTTCGGTGTAGACCGTCTGTGGACAGGCGTAGCCACACCACAGGCGCCCGGCCACTGCCGTAAAGAGAAACAGCGACAGGGCCGAGATGACCAGAATACCGGTGAGGTAGATGAAGTCCTGCGGGTACAGCACCAGGCCAAAGATGTAGAAGCGCCTGGAAGCCAGGTCAAACAGGACCGCCTGGCGCTGGCCCCACTCCAGCCAGGGCAGACCGTAAAAGATGATCTGGGTCAGCCAGACCATGCCCCATCGCCAGTTGGAGAACAGGCCCGAGACACTGCGCGGGTAAATCGTCTGGTGCGAGGCGTACAGGGACAGCATGCCGTCATCCGCCGGCTCGGGCGGATGCAGCGGCTCAAAGCCTTCTTGGTGAACGATGGGGATGACCTTGTAATTGCCGAATGCCTTATTGTTCAACAGCGTACTTTCCGAGTGGCTACCAGACTAATCATATAGAGCTTATTGAGCGGCGATACCGCCCTTATTGGAAAGCCCCCAAACATAAGAAGCCAACACGTGAACCTGAGCCTCTGTCAACTTATCAGCCTGGGCGGGCATCTGGTTTGTCTTGCCCTCATTGACCATGGCGACAATGGCCGCCTCGCCATAGCCGTGCAACCAAATATTGTCTGTCAAGTTGGCTGAACCAAGGGCCTGATTACCCTTACCGTCCATACCGTGACAAGCGGCGCAGACAGCAAATTTTTCCTTACCGAGGGCCGCCTGAACAGAATCGTGTGGGCTACCAGACAGGCTCAACACATACTGTGCCAGGTTCTTGACATCTTGTGCCGTACCGACCGCCGCTGCCATCGGTGGCATCACGGTAATACGACCCTTGGTGATGTCGGCTTTGATAATCTCTGGCGTGCCGCCGCCCAACCAATCGTTGTCAGTCAAGTTCGGAAAACCCTTGTTGCCGCGAGCATCAGAGCCGTGGCACTGGGCGCAGTTGTTCATGAACAAACGCTCACCAATAGCCATGGCCTGTGCATCTTTGGCCACGTCTTCGGGTTTCATGGCTGAAAATTTGGCATACAAGGGTGCGACCTCGGCATTGCCTTTATCGACCTCCGCCTGGTGTTGCCCGACGGACGTCCAGCCCAACTTGCCACCATAAGTGCCTAGCCCTGGGTACAACGCCAGATAGACGAAGGAAAAAACAATCGTGATGACAAACAACCAGGCCCACCAGCGCGGCAGGGGGTTGTTCATCTCCCGCAAATCGCCATCCCACACATGCCCGGTAGTGTTATCGCTGGCCGACATGCCTGTGGACTTGCCGGTCATTATCAGCAGCAGCAAGCAGGCCACGATACTGACGATGGTGATTCCGGCGACATATATCGACCAGAAATTGCTTGTAAAGTCGCTCATCTTTTATCCTCTTCTTTTATTGCAGTTCGTCAGTCTTGTTCAAAGGGTAGGTTCGCGGCTTCCTCGAAATCAGCAGCATTTCGGCGGGAGTAAGCCCACACAATGATGCCAATAAACGTGATGAAGCTAACCACCGTGGCCATCGAACGAAGGGTATTGATATCGAGTTCCATACAAAATATCTCCCGTTTATTTGACCAAGGTTCCCAAAACCTGCAAATAGGCAATGACGGCTTCGATTTCTTTCTTGCCTCTCAACTCTTCCGATGACTTGGCTATTTGCTCATCGGTATAAGGCACGCCGACGTTCCGCAATGCTTTCATGTGCGCCGGCATCGAATCTGCATCTACAGAGTCTCTGAGAAGCCATGGATAAGCAGGCATATTCGATTCAGGCACCAAATCCCGCGGATTGTTCAGGTGCGTTGTGTGCCACTTATCGCTGTACTTGCCACCGACGCGATGCAGATCAGGACCAGTGCGCTTGCTGCCCCACTGAAATGGATGGTCGTAGACAAATTCGCCCGCTACAGAATAGTGGCCGTAACGCAGGGTCTCGGCGCGGAACGGTCGAATCATCTGCGAGTGGCAGTTGTAGCAACCCTCTCGGGTGTAAATGTCACGCCCCGCCAACTGGAGTGCCGTGTAAGGTTGCAGACCCTTGACCGGCTCAGTCGTGGACTTCTGGAAAAACAGCGGAACAATTTCCACCAAGCCACCCACCAGCAACACCAGCAAGATCAAAACGATCATCAGGAAGTTGTTGGTTTCGATTCTTTCGTGCGACAGTGCGCCGCTTGCCTTGTTGTTTGCCATGGTATTTTCCTTTTCAAGCGTGGGCAACAGCGGCCGGAATGGTCACGGTGACGGAACGCCCCTTGGTCGCCGTCTTGAATGTGTTCCAGAGCATGACCAGCATGCCGCCGAGGTACAAAAGGCCTCCCAGCAAACGCAGCACATAGAACGGGAACGTGGCCTTGACGGATTCCACAAAAGAGTAGGTCAAGGTACCATCGGGGTTGATCGAGCGCCACATCAAGCCCTGCATCACACCGGCAATCCACATGGCCGCGATATAGATCACGATTCCAATCGTCGCGGTCCAGAAATGCACCTCAATCGCCTTCACGCTGTACATCTGTTTCTGGCCAAACAGACGCGGGATCAGGTAATACATGGAGCCCATGGTCACCAGTCCGACCCAACCCAGCGCCCCTGAGTGCACGTGACCCACGGTCCAGTCGGTGTAGTGCGACAAGGCATTGACGGTCTTGATCGACATCATCGGACCTTCAAAGGTCGACATCCCATAAAACGACAGCGACACAATCAGGAAACGCAGAATAGGGTCATCACGCAGTTTGTGCCAGGCACCCGACAAGGTCATGATGCCGTTGATCATGCCACCCCAGCTTGGCGCCAGCAAAATCAGGGAAAACACCATCCCCACCGATTGCGTCCAGTCTGGCAGCGCGGTGTAGTGCAGATGGTGCGGGCCTGCCCACATATAAGTGAAGATCAGGGCCCAAAAGTGAACAATAGACAGGCGGTATGAATACACCGGCCGCTCAGCCTGCTTGGGGATGAAGTAATACATCATGCCCAGGAAGCCTGCCGTCAAAAAGAAACCAACTGCGTTGTGGCCATACCACCACTGCACCATGGCATCCTGCACACCCGCATATGCTGAGTAGGACTTCAGGTAGCCAGCGGGAATGGCTGCGCTATTAACCAAATGCAGCAGTGCCACGGCAAGAATGAAAGCGCCAAAAAACCAGTTCGCCACATAAATATGGCGAACTTTTCGGGTTCCAATCGTGCCAAAAAACACGATTGCGTAGGAAACCCAGACCACCGTAATCAGGATGTCAATTGGCCATTCCAGTTCTGCATATTCTTTGCCCTGGGTAAACCCCAATGGCAGAGAAACAACAGCGGAAAGAATAACCAGTTGCCAGGCCCAAAAAGTAAAAGAGGCCAGACCACCCGCAAACAGACGAACCTGGCAGGTTCGCTGCACAACATAATAGGACGCGGCAAACAAACCACAGCCACCAAAGGCAAAAATCACCGCATTGGTGTGCAATGGGCGCAAACGACCGTAGCTAAGCCAGGAAATACCAAGGTTCAGCTCCGGCCAAGCCAACTGGGCGGCAATGATCACGCCCACCAGCATGCCGATCACGCCCCATACCACCGTCATGACAGCAAACTGCCTGACAACCTTATCGTCGTAGGTAGTTGCTAGCGTATTTGAAAATGCCATATTCACCTCTTCTCAGTTTGTTTTACATTCGTTTCTTATGGTTCGTCACGTTGTCTCGCCACTTACCAGTAGATCTTATGAACCCTGTCAAATTCTTACAAAAATATTCATGACTCCTTGAGAATTCTTTCACCTTCAGACTCAATATCCTCAAATTGACCACGGTAAATAGCCCACCACAGTCCGGCGAGAATGAAAAATATGAGAATCACGGACAACGGAATCAGCAAGTACAGTACGTCCATCAAGTTCTCACTATGCCTATCCAACAAGCTTGACCAGGTGCCGGCGCTCTTGATCAACTCTGGAAATAACGGTCTTGAACCCGTCTCGCCATTCGATCACGAACGGGGTTTTCTTGACGCTTGTTTCTGCAATCATCGGAAAAATTTCGCTGTTAGAAGTGTAAATTATCCAAGGGAACATCCAAGACAGCCAATCGGTGAAGTTGCACATCAAATCTGCCTTTGAAGCCTGGGCGTTTCAACGCCAGGTCTGACAATGCGATTGATTCGATGGCCCTTGATGGGCAGGCTTGGTACATGGCAAGTACTGTACGCCTCAAACCACACTGTGAAAATACCTTGGATACGGTATTTTGATACCTACATGAAGGTAAACGGGCCGTCGCGATACGGGCAAGCGCTTCATCGAACCAGCAAGCGCCGGGCGCCACCGCTTCTATTCTGAACCCAGCTTGCTCTGCATCGCATAGCGTGTCAGCTCGGCAACAGTGTGCAAATCGAGTTTACCCATCAGATCGCGTCGGTGGGTCACCACGGTGGCAGGCGAGATTTGCAATTTCTCGGCGATTTGCGCGGATGTGCACCCCATAGCGACAAGCTCAAGGACCTGACGTTGACGGGCGCTGATGCGCGCCGACCTGTCCGATTCACCTGATCGTTCTCGCTCAACAAGTGCAGGCGGCTTGCTGACCTCACGCATCAGCGACTCAATGCGCCGCAGCAACTCAGAACCCTCCTGATTGAGACGCTTGTTGTCGCTGATATCGAGCTGCGTACCGGCGGCACGCAAGGGTCCCCCATCGGTGTCGCGGACCACCACCTTGCCCCGTTCCAACACCCAGACCCAATGGCCGTCTTTGTGGCGCATCCGGTGTTCAGATTCATAAGCGCGCGTTTCGCCGCTCAGGTGTGCGTCCCGCGCGGCACAGACCAGTGGCCAATCCTTCGGGTGCACCAGCTTCTCCAGGCTGCGGATGTTGGGTTCGATCTCATCCTGGCCGTAGCCCAGCATGGCACACCAGCGCGCACTGGTCGCAAACTCGCCGCTGCCGACATGCCAGTCCCACAGACCCAGGCCGGAGCCGGCCAGCGCCAACTCCAGCTGCTGGTCGCTTTTTTGAATCAGCAACTCGGCGGCCTTGCGTTCGGTGATGTCTTGCTTGATGGCAACAAAGTTACGAATCGAACCGTCACCCGCAGTCACTGGCGCAATCGCCATGGCCTCGTCATACAGAGTGCCGTCCTTGCGCCGGTTGATGAGTTCGCCGCGCCAGACCTGCCCCGACAGGATGGTCGCCCACATGTGCCGGTAAAACGCGCAATCATGCTTGCCGGAACTCACCAATTGGCTCGGATTGCAGCCGAGCGCCTCCTCAACGCCATAGCCGGTCATCTGAGTGAAGGCCAGGTTGGCCCACTCGATTTTCCCCTGGATGTCGGTGATCACAATGCCATTCGCAGCCGAATCCAGGGCAACTTCAAACAGTCGCAAACGCGACTCAAGCTTCGCGCGCACCAGCGCGTTGCGCATGCTGCGCCCCAAGGCTTTGTAATCAAACTGGCCTCTGATCAAATAGTCCTGCGCACCGGCCTCGAGGGCGGCAATGGCAAAGTTGTCGTCATCAACACCGTTGAGCACAATGATGGGCACATTGGGTAAGGCAGCGTTCATCGCCACCACGGTGGACATCCCGGATGAATCAGGCAAGGAAGTCTTGAGCAGAATGACATCGGGCCTGACGTGGCGCGCTTGCGCAATGCCTTGCGCCAGAGACTTTGCCCATATCAGGGGAGGCTCATGGTCGTCTCGGCAGAAGCCCGCTTGTTGCAGACAGGATTTGATGAAACAAAAGTCGCCCAACGCATCCTCCACCACGAGGATGGTTGTCGCTTGAGCCATGGCATTGCCAGCCCGGTCTCCAGTCGCTACGGATGATGAAAAATTCAAAATGTCCTTTGCCGATGTCGGATCAACCATTCGCCTGAAGCTGATCAGGATTATGGTTTGAAGTTTTGTGAAGCATGACCGCAGAACCCGCGCTCACGTCGTATGTCGTCATTGTTCATCCGCCAAGTCATGATAGCGCAGGGGTGTTTTTGCTGGCTCAACACTATGGGATAACCGCAAGGCGTTGAGCACGACCAACAAGGAACTCATGCCCATACCCAGACCCGCCAGCCAGGCTGGCATCCACCCCACCATGGCCAGCGGCACACACACCGCGTTGTAACCGGCCGCCCACCAGAGATTTTGCCGCACCACACGCAGGGTACGACGAGCCAGACTCAGCGCTTGCGCCACCGCACCGATTTGATCACCCAGCACCACAAAGTCCGCCTGCGCCTGCGCCAATGGTACCGCCTGCCCAAAGGCGAACGACACATGGGCGCCGGCCAGTACCGGGCCATCATTAAGACCATCCCCCACGACGGCCACCCTGTGCCCCTGTTGTTGGGCAATACGCAAGAAATCGAGCTTGTCCTGCGGGGAACAGGCGCCCTTGAACGCTGTGATGCCAACCTGGGCAGCCACCCTGGCCGCCGCCGACAGACTATCGCCCGACAACAGGTGCACTGCGATGCCCGCACCCTGAAGTGCCTCCACCGTCGCCACTGCATCGGAGCGCAGATGTTCATGGAATTCAAAAGTCGCCAGCCAGCCCTGCGCGTCGCTCAGGCAGGCCTGCAAGGTGTCTGGCCGGGCCATCTCAACACTACAGAAGTCAGCAGAACCCAGCCGCAGCTCAATCGGTGCACCACCTGCGCTGTCAGACCGAACCCGGCCCGACACCCCGGCGCCGGCCAACTCGCGCACACCTTCGGCCTGCCACGGCGCAGAGCTTGCGGCCTCGCCCGCCGCCAGCACCAAGGCCCGCGAGACCGGATGCAGTGAACAGTGTGCCAAGGCCGCCGCCATGGCCAGCGCCTGCCCTGGGGCGACGCCCGTTCTTGTCTGGACGTCCCTCAACACCATGGCATCGTGCGTCAAGGTGCCCGTTTTATCAAACACCACCGTGTCAATCGCCGCCAGCGCCTCAAAGGCCTCCAGTCGACGTACCAGCACGCCTCGTCGCGCCAAGGTGCCCGCTGCCGCCAACATGGCAGCCGGCGTTGCCAATGACAGGGCACAAGGGCAGGTCACAACCAGCACCGCCACCGCCACCATCAGCGCATGGCCCGGTCCCCGCCCCCACCAGAAAGCACCAGCCAGACTCGCGGCCAACAGGACCGCCAACAAAAAAGGCTTGGCAATGCGATCCGCCAGGCGCGCGATCGGTGGCTTGGTCGTTGACGCGCTTTCCATCAGCGCCACAATCTGGGCAAAACGGGTTTGATCGCCGAGTCGCTCGACCCGAACCTGAACCACGGTTGAGAGGTTATGGCTGCCGGCAATCACCGTCGCGCCAACGCCACGCGCGACCGGACGCGACTCGCCCGTGAGCAAGGCCTCATCGACCATCGTCTCGCCTTGCAGCACCACACCATCAGCCGGAAAAGTCTCGCCCGGCAGGATTCGCATGACGTCGCCCGCCACCAGGCGACGCACCGGCACACGTTCATAGGTTCCGTCCCCAACCCGGCGCGCCACGCTGTCGGGCAAGCGGTTCATCAACACTTCCAGCGCGCCGGCCGTTCGGTCTCGCAGGCGCAACTCCAGCCAGCGGCCAGACAACAGAAAGAAAACAAACATGGTGAGCGAGTCGAAATAGACCTCGCGACCAAAGATGCCCAGCGGCTCAAACGTGCCAGCGGTGCTGACGGCAAAAGTAATCAGCATGCCCAAGGCGACCGGCAAATCCATGCTGATGCGGCGATGCAACACGTCGCGCATGGCACTGCCAAAGAACGGCCCGCAGGAGAACAGGACCACCGGCAGCGTCAACACCCAGGACGCCCAACGCAGCAGTTGCTCCATTTCGGCCGTCAAATCACCGGGCTCTGCGACGTAGGCCGGGAAGGCGTACATCATCACCTGCATCATGCACAGCCCAGCCACCAGCAGGCGCCAAAGCGCCTTGCGTGCTTCGTTTTTTCGGCGCTCGCGGGCAAACGCATCGTTGGCCGGCACAGCACGGTAACCGGCCGCTTGCACGGCACCCATCCAGTCCGACGGGCGCACCGCATCTGCCGACCAGACAACGCGCGCACGATGGCTGCCAGCGCTGACGTCGGCCGTCACCACGCCCGGCACACCCAGCAACGCATCTTCAAGCGTCAAGGCACAGGCCGCGCAGTGCATGCCTTCAATCAGGATGTTGGACTCCCAATAATTTGCGCGCTTGACATCAGGGCGACTGAAGGCCGACCACTCCTGCGGGTCATCCAGCAGCCGCAGCCTCTCTACAGCCGCATCAGAACCTGGCGCCTGGGCTGGACTGCTGTCATCTGGATTGATCGGGACAGGTGGCGCCGCGACGGCGACGGCCGGAATGGCAATTGACATGAGTTCCAAGAGTTGCCGACAAGGCGCGCATTTTACTTGACGACCATCAAAACAACAGCGAACGAGCGGTGTAAGCTGCGTGTCTTTAGCCCACAGGAACAAACCATGTACAAAAAAATTCTTGTCGCCACCGATGGCTCCACCTTGTCAAAAAAAGCGGTCAGTAGCGCGATTGAATTGGCGGCGCTGTGCGAGGCCGACTTGGTGGCCATGAAGGTCATTCCGCGTTACCCGCAAAGCTACTTTGAAGGTGGTCTGGCCTTGCAGGCAGCCGAGGTTAGCCGGGTTGAAAAACAGTGGGCTGAAGACGGTCAGGCCGTTGTCGACGCGGTACAGCAAGCCGCGCTGGCCAAAGGTGTCAAGACCAAGGCCATCACGGTCAAGTCGGACCTGGTATCGGACGCCATCATTGCCGCGGCCAAAAAACACAAATGCGATTTGATCGTCATGGCGTCACACGGCCGCCGTGGCATCAAGCGCATGCTGCTGGGCAGCGAAACCCAACTGGTGTTGACACACTCCCATGTGCCGGTACTGGTGCTACGCTGAATACTGCTGGCGCAACACGTTTTTTTGCACCTTGCCCATGCTGTTGCGCGGCAGGGCATCGACCACAAAACACTGCTTGGGCACCTTGAAATTTGCCAAGGTCGCTTTCAGGCTGGCAAGAATCCTGGCGGACTCTACCGCCACACCCGGTTTGGCCACCACCACGGCCACGCCAACCTCGCCAAAGTCAGCGTGGGGAACACCAACCACGGCGCTCTCGGCCACGCCCGGCAACTCGTTGATATAGCCCTCCACCTCCGCCGGATAGACGTTGTAGCCGCCGCTGATGACCAGGTCTTTGCTGCGCCCCACAATCGTCACATAGCCCTGCGCGTCGATTTTGCCGACATCGCCGGTTTTGAAGTAACCATCCAAGGTGAATTCTTCCGCTGTTTTCTCTGGCATATGCCAGTAGCCCTTGAACACGTTGGGTCCCTTGACCTCGATGTTGCCGATTTCCCCTACCGCCACATTCTCGCCAGCGTCATCCTGCACCCGCAGGCTGACACCCGGCAAGGGGAAACCGACGGTGCCACCGCGGCGCTCGCCTTCCGATTCACGGTACGGGTTGGACGTGATCATGGCGGTCTCGCTCATGCCGTAGCGCTCCAGAATGGTGTGGCCGGTGCGGTCCTGCCAGGCCTTGAAAGTCTCAATCAACAAGGGGGCGGAGCCGGAAATGAAGAGCCGCATGTGACGCGCCACTTCCCGGGTCAGGCCCGGTTCGGCCAGCAAACGCACATAAAGCGTGGGCACGCCCATGAACACAGTGGCTTCAGGCAGCTTCTTGATCACCGTTTTGGGATCAAACTGATTGAGCCAGATCATCTGGCTGCCGCTCAGCAGCGCGCCGTGAATCGCCACAAACAGGCCATGCACATGAAAGATCGGCAAGGCATGCAGCAGCACATCACTGCCCTCCTCCGAGCTGCGCCAGCCCCAGTAACTTTTCAGCACCTGGGCGTTGCTGAGCAAATTGCCGTGCGTCAACATGGCACCTTTGGAGCGGCCGGTGGTGCCGCTGGTGTAAATGATGGCCGCCAGCTCGTCGGCTTGCTTGAGCGCCACCTCGTGCTGGTCGGACTGAGCGGCGGCGCGCGCCAGCAGCGAGCCGGTGCGATTCTCGTTGAGCGTGAAGACATGCTGAGTGCCCGCCTTGAACGCCAGTTGGCTGATCCAGCCAAAATTTTGAGCCGTACACACCACCACGGCGGGTTCCGCGTTGCCAATGAAATACGCCATCTCGGCGCTTTGGTAGGCGGTGTTGAGCGGCAAAAAAACAAACCCGGCGCGCAAGGTCGCCAGATACAGCAGCAGCGCCTCGACCGATTTTTCCACCTGCACCGCGATGCGGGCGCCTGCGGGCAAGTCGAGCGAGCCGAGCAGGTTGGCCAGCATGGCCGTCGCGCGCTCCAGGTCGCGCCACGAGTACAGCAGGCCGCTGTCGGTCTCAATCGCCAGCGCGTCCAGGTCTGGAGGGAATGCTGCGCGCAAGGCAGCAAAAAGATTGGCATTACTTTGATTCATGACGTTTGGGGTCCACATATCCGGACGAATTTTCGGGTTTGACACCTTCAAAACACGGCTTTCGCTTTTCCAGAAAGGCGGTGATGCCTTCACGGTGTTCGGCGCTGGCGGCATAAGCGTAGGCATTGGCGCCGCCAGTTGCTATTGAATTAGTAGCATCTTGCGCCCTATTGACGGGGGCTAGAGGCTTATTTAATGCTCTTAATGTTTGTTTATTCAACCGCGCCGCCTGCGGTGCCAGGGCAGCGATGCGCAGTGTGATCGCGTGCGCCTGTGCCGCCAGTGCCTCATCTGACAGCACCTGGCTGAGAAAACCTGCGGACTTCATGTCTTCTGCTTCGAGAATCTCTGCGGCCAGCAGCATCTGGCGCGCCACGGTCAGCCCCACTTCACGCGCCACCAGGGCGGCTTCACGCGGCGCCATCGGAAAGCCCAGCCGGGCAATCGGCGCGCCAAATTGGGCGCTGGCAGCGGCCAGCCGGATATCGCAACAACTGGCGATCTCAACCCCCGCACCCATGCAGTTACCCGCAATTTGCGCCACGATCGGCACGTCGCAGTCCAGCATGGACTGCAAGCCACCCCAGACGTCGCTCTCGTGAAAATCGCGCAAACTGGCTTCCTGAAACCGGAAATCAGCGTACTCGGAGATATCACCACCCGCGCAGAAATGCGCACCCTGCCCCGCCACCAGTACACACCGCAAGTCAGGGCTGCGCTGAATGCGCTCAAAAACAGCACGCAAGTCGCGCCACATGGCACGCGACATGGCATTGAATTTGGGCTTGTTGGCAATTGTGACCAGCGCCACTGCGTCCCGGTGCTCGCAGTGAACATGGCCACGCTGCGCCACTTTAGAACTCATAACGATCTGCTTTCAGAATGAAACAAAGCTTTTTCAGCCAACACATTTGCTATCATATAAATAGCTGTAAGCGCTTATTCCACGGGGGCTAGAGCCCTATTTTGTATGAATTATTGACGCGCGCCGGGCCCACCACCACAATCCCACACCGCCGCCGATCATCGGCAGGCACAGCCATTGCCCCATGCTCATGCCGAGCGACAGAATGCCAAGAAACGCATCCGGTTCGCGGAAAAACTCGGCGATGAAGCGAAACACGCCGTAGCCCACCAAAAAGGCCGCCGCCACTTGACCCTGTTTGTGCTCCTTGCGAGCGTACAGCCACAGCAGCACGAACAACAGCAGCCCTTCGCCCAAGAACTGATACACCTGCGACGGGTGCCGTGGCAGGTCGCCCGCGCCCCTGAAAACCATGCCCCAGGGCAAATCCGGACTGCTCAGACGCCCCCACAGTTCGCCGTTGATAAAGTTGCCCACCCGCCCCGCCGCCAGGCCCGTGGGCACACACGGCGCCACAAAATCAGCCACCTGCAGCCACGGTTTGGCGCGTGAATGGGCAAACCAGATCATGGCGGCAATCACGCCCAGCATGCCGCCGTGAAAGCTCATGCCGCCTTGCCAGACGGCAAAAACCTCCAGCGGGTGCGCCAGATAGTAGAGCGGCTTGTAAAACAGGCAGTAGCCAATGCGCCCGCCCAGCACGACGCCCATCACACCCATGAACAGAATGTCTTCCACGTCTTTGCGCGACCAGGCACCAGCCCCTGTGATGGAAGCAAACGGCTCATGCCGCAGGCGCCGGATACCCAAAAACATGAACAAGCCAAAAGCGGCCAGATAGGTCAGACCATACCAATGAACGGCCAGCGGCCCGAGTTGTACGGCAATGGGATTTATTTGAGGATGGATCAGCATGGATAGTCAGGGTGAAGCAGGCGATGCAGCCGATGGGCCGGCGGCGGCGGGCTGCCTGGGGACGCGGGAGACGGGCGAAATCAGTCCGGCAGCAGCGACAGATCGCGCACCGCGCCTTTGTCGGCCGACATCACCAGCATGGCATAAGCCTTCAGGGCCGCCGACACTTTACGTGGGCGGGGTTTGGCCGGCTTCCAGCCCAGGGCATCCTGCGCGGCGCGGCGTTTGGCGAGCTCGTCATCAGAGACCAGCACGTTGATCGTGCGGTTGGGAATGTCGATGCGAATGCGGTCCCCCTGGCGCACCAGGCCAATGGCCCCGCCAGCTGCTGCCTCGGGCGAGGCATGGCCAATCGACAACCCTGAGGTGCCACCGGAAAAACGCCCGTCGGTCAGCAGCGCGCAGGCTTTGCCCAGACCTTTGGACTTGATATAGCTTGTGGGGTAGAGCATCTCTTGCATGCCCGGGCCGCCTTTGGGGCCTTCGTAACGCACGATCACCACGTCACCGGCCTTGACCTGGTCACCCAGAATGTGCTCAACCGCTTCGTCCTGCGACTCCGTCACATGCGCCGGGCCTTCAAACACCAACAACGAGTCGTCCACGCCGGCGCTCTTGACCACGCAGCCATTCAGGGCAATGTTGCCGTACAGCACCGCCAACCCGCCTTCTTGCGAGTACGCGTGTTGCACTGAGCGGATGCAGCCCTGGGCACGATCCGTATCCAGACTCGGCCAGCGGGTGGCTTGGCTGAAAGCGACCTGACTTGGCTTGCCCGCCGGGCCCGCCAGGTAAAACTTTTGCACCTCAAGCGAAGGACTGCGCATGATGTCCCACTGCGCCAGCGCCTCCATCATGGTCGGCGCATGCACGGTGGGCACGTCGGTATGCAGCTTGCCAGCGCGTTCCAGCTCGCCCAGGATCGCCATCACGCCGCCAGCGCGGTGCACGTCTTCCACATGGTATTTGGGCGTATTGGGTGCCACTTTGCACAGCTGCGGCACACTGCGCGACAGGCGGTCAATGTCTTTCATGGTGAAGTCAATGCCGGCCTCTTGCGCCACCGCCAGCAGGTGCAAAATGGTATTGGTGGAGCCGCCCATGGCGACATCGAGTGTGATGGCATTCTCAAAGGCTTTCAGACCAATGGCGCGCGGCAACACGGATGCGTCATCCTTTTCGTAATAGCGTTTGGCCAGTTCCACAATCAAATGGCCGGCCCGTTTGAAGAGCTGCTCGCGGTCAGCGTGGGTGGCCACCAGCGTGCCATTGCCGGGCAGCGACAAGCCCAGTGCCTCGGTCAGGCAGTTCATCGAGTTGGCGGTGAACATGCCCGAGCACGAGCCGCACGTCGGGCAGGCCGAGCGCTCCACCTCGGCGACTTCCTCGTCTGACACGGAGGAGTCAGCTGCCATCACCATGGCGTCGACCAGATCGAGCTTGATGACACCCAGCCGGGTCTTGCCGGCCTCCATCGGGCCGCCCGAAACAAACACCACCGGAATGTTCAGCCGCATGGCCGCCATCAACATCCCCGGGGTGATCTTGTCGCAGTTGGAAATGCACACCAGCGCATCAGCGCAATGCGCGTTGACCATGTATTCCACCGAGTCGGCAATGATGTCACGGCTCGGCAGCGAATACAGCATGCCGTCGTGACCCATGGCAATGCCGTCATCGACCGCAATGGTGTTGAACTCTTTGGCCACACCGCCCGCAAGCTCAATCTCTCGCGCCACGAGTTGCCCCAGGTCTTTCAGGTGGACATGGCCGGGCACAAACTGAGTAAACGAGTTGGCGATGGCGATGATGGGTTTGCTGAAGTCGCCGTCTTGCATGCCGGTGGCGCGCCAGAGCGAGCGTGCACCTGCCATGTTGCGGCCAGCAGTAGAGGTTTTTGAGCGATAGACGGGCATGGTGATTTCTGTAGAACGGAGACAAAACTAAAAGGCTGGTCAATTATGTCCCAGCTTCCAATTCCCGGCGTCCACCAGACAAGTTTGCCTTCAACGCCAGCAAGGGTGCCCGTGCTGGACGACTACTGATCAATAACGCCGCGGACAGGTCAACCAGGCCCGAAATGAGACCGTTATGATGCAGTGGCTCTTTGTGCGCAACAGGAGTCACAGGCCCATTTCAATCCATTCTTTGAGGAATTCTCATGTTCAAAAAATTACTGGCTTTTTTTGCCGCCATGTTCCTGGTCGCCGCGTTCGCGGCGGTTGACGTCAACAAAGCCACTGAAGCCGAGCTCGACGGCATCAAGGGCATCGGTCCGGTGACCACCAAGCTGATCATTGCCGAGCGCAAAAAAGGCGAATTCAAAAATTGGGACGATTTCGTGACCCGCGTGAAAGGCGTCGGCGACAAAAGCGCCGCCAAGTTCTCCGCAGAAGGCCTGACCGTCTCCGGTGCCAAGTACGAAGGCCCCGCTGCAGCACCGGCCAAGAAAGCCGACAAGCCACTGACGGAAAAAGCCAAAGATGCGGCCGTGACCACCAAAGACGCTGTTAAAGGTGCCGCCATCAGCACCAAAGACGCCGTCAAAGGCGCGGCTATCAGCACGAAGGACGCGGTCAAAGAAACTGCAAAAGACGTCAAGGCTGCCGTGACACCCAAAGCTGATGCAGCCAAACCGGCTGCCAGCGCCGCCAAAAAGTAAGACCTGAATTTACTCTCACAAAAAAACCCGCCAAGGCGGGTTTTTTCGCATTTGGACTTCAGGTCGCACCCTCAGTGCACCACCCGCTCGAAGCTGAACTGCCCGGGCGAGCGGATCGGATCGACATCGACCGGGATCACGTCCTTCGGGGCGAACTTGCCTTCCAGCAGCAGCTTGGACAGCGGGTTTTCGATCCGTTGCTGAATCGCACGGCGCAAGGGTCGCGCGCCAAACACCGGGTCGAAACCGACCTTGGCCAGCTCAGCCAGCGCCGCAGGAGACACCTCCAGCGTCAACTCCATCTTGGCCAGGCGCTCTTGCAGCACCTGAATCTGGATCGCGGCAATCTTGGCAATGTGCGATGCATCGAGCGCGTGGAACACCACGGTCTCGTCGATACGGTTCAAAAATTCGGGCCGGAAGTAGTTCTTCAACTCCGCCGTCACCGCGTCCTTGATGTCCTCGTAGTCTTGCCCGACCATGCTCTGGATCATCTGCGAGCCGATGTTGCTGGTCATCACGATCACGGTATTTTTGAAGTCCACCGTGCGGCCCTGGCCGTCGGTCAAACGCCCATCGTCAAGCACCTGCAGCAACACGTTGAACACATCGGGATGCGCTTTTTCGACCTCGTCGAGCAGCAGCACGCTGTAGGGCTTGCGGCGAACGGCTTCGGTCAGGTAGCCGCCCTCCTCGTAACCAACATAGCCGGGCGGCGCGCCGATCAGTCGCGCCACCGAATGTTTCTCCATGAACTCACTCATGTCGATGCGCACCAGGTGGTCTTCCGAGTCAAACAGGAAGCCGGCCAGCGCCTTGCACAGCTCGGTCTTGCCAACCCCCGTGGGGCCGAGGAACAGGAACGAGCCGGTCGGCCGGTTCGGGTCCGACAAGCCGGCGCGCGAGCGGCGAATGGCGTTGGCGACCGCCGTGATGGCTTCGTCCTGCCCGACCACGCGCTGGTGTAGTTTGGCCTCCATCAGCAGCAGTTTGTCGCGCTCACCCTGCATCATTTTGGACACCGGAATACCGGTGGCACGGCTCACCACTTCGGCAATTTCTTCGGCACCGACCATGGTGCGCAGCAATTGCGCGCGCCCGCCGTCCTTGGCTGTCTTGGCTCTGCCCGCTTCCTGGTCTTGTGCGTCCTTGAGCTGCTTTTCCAGCCCCGGCAGCTTGCCATACTGCAACTCGCCAGCGCGGTTGAAATCGCCCTTGCGGGTGAGCTCCTCAATCTGGAAACGCACCTTTTCGATCTCTTCCATGATCGCTTTGGAACCCTGTGCCTGGGCTTTTTCGGCCTTCCAGATTTCGTCCAGATCGGCAATCTCCTTTTGCAACCGGACGATCTCCTCCTCGATCAGGCCAAAGCGTTTTTGCGAGGCTTCGTCCTTCTCGCGGCGCACGGCTTCGCGCTCGATCTGCAACTGGATCAAACGCCGGTCGAGCTTGTCCATCACCTCGGGTTTGGAGTCGAGCTCGATCTTGATCTTGGAGGCCGCCTCGTCAATCAGGTCAATCGCCTTGTCGGGCAGGAAACGATCGGTGATGTAGCGGTGGCTCAACTCCGCGGCCGCGACGATCGCCGGGTCGGTGATCTGCACGCCATGGTGGGTCTCATACTTGGCCTGCAGACCGCGCAGGATGGCGATGGTGTCTTCCACGGTGGGCTCGCCCACCAGGATTTTCTGGAAGCGGCGTTCCAGCGCGGCGTCTTTTTCGACGTACTTGCGGTATTCGTCCAGCGTGGTCGCGCCCACGCAGTGCAACTCACCGCGCGCCAAGGCGGGTTTGAGCATATTGCCCGCGTCCATTGCGCCCTCGGCCTTGCCGGCGCCCACCATGGTGTGCAACTCGTCAATGAACACAATGGTCTGACCCTCGTCTTTGGCCAGGTCCTTGAGCACATTTTTCAGCCGCTCTTCAAACTCGCCACGGAACTTGGCACCGGCCAGCAAGGAGGCCATGTCGAGCGACAAAACCCGCTTGCCCTTGAGTGAATCGGGCACTTCACCGGCCACGATGCGTTGCGCCAGGCCTTCCACAATGGCGGTCTTGCCGACACCGGGCTCGCCAATCAGGACGGGGTTGTTTTTGGTGCGCCGTTGCAGCACCTGGATGGCACGGCGAATTTCATCATCGCGACCAATCACCGGGTCCAGCTTGCCCAGGCGGGCCCGCTCGGTCAGGTCAATACAGTATTTTTTGAGCGATTCACGCTGGTCCTCGGCATCCGCGCTGTCCACGTTCTGGCCACCGCGCACGGCGTCAATCGCCGCTTCCAGCGACTTGCGGGTCAGACCGTTTTCTCTGGCAATTTTGCTGATGTCCTGCTTGCTGTCCGTCAGCACCAGCAAAAACAACTCACTGGCGACAAACTTGTCGCCACGCTTGATGGATTCTTTCTCGGCCGCCTGCAACAGCGACACCATGTCGCGCCCGACCTGCACCTGCTCTTGCCCCGTCACCTCGGGTAGCCTCTTCATGGCCGCCTCGGCGGCGGCCAAAAGCCCTGGCACATTGACGCCGGCGCGCTGCAGCAAGGCTTTCGGACCGTCCTCCTGCTTGAGCATGGCGATCAGCACATGGACCGGCTCAATATAGGCATTGTCACTACCCAGGGCCAGCGTTTGCGCCTCGCCCAAGGCTTCCTGAAATTTGGTGGTGAGTTTTTCGATTCGCATGGCAATCCTTTTAATCGTTGATTGACGATTACCTTGGGTTAACAGAGCCCATTTCAAGGCCAGCAGCGCGCGCCAGAGCTGACTAAAATCAAAACATGGTGATTCATCAAGTGCAAGTCAGCTACGTGGTGGTGCAGGATCGCCTGCTGGTGCGGCTCAACACGCGTGCGGACCAGGAACTGCGGCTTTGGCTGACACGCCGGATGGTGAAGAACCTGTTTCTACACATGCTGCAGGCGTCAGGCGCATCGCCCCGCCCATTGAGTCCACTGGCACGTCAAGACGGCGACGACGGCCGGGCTCTAGCCAAGTTCAGACGCCTGGAAGCACTGCAGCAAGCCGACTTTCAGACCCCGTTCAAAGCGCAAGCCTCGGCCTTGCCGCTCGGCCAGGAGCCGCTGCTGGCCACCACGATCCACGTCACGCCCCTTGACGCAGGCAACTTGCGCGTGGGGTTTGAAGAAAAACTGGAGGGCAGCCAGGGATCGCGGTGCTTTGAAGTCACCCTGGGTCCGCCCTTGCTTCATGGTTTCATGCATCTGCTCGAACTGGCGCTGAAAGAGGCCGACTGGGGCCTGTTGCTGAGCCCAAACCCCGACGCTCCAGCTTCTTCGCCGCTGGATGCCTTTGCCAGTGCCGAGCCGCCGCGCTACCTGAACTAATTGGATGCCGCAATGCCCCAGCGTGCCAGGGCGGCATCGTCGCTGACTCGCGCATCAACCCAGCGCGCGCCCTCGGGGGTTTGCTCCTTCTTCCAGAACGGGGCCTGGGTTTTGAGGTAGTCCATCAAAA
>Ga0209343_10003754_pt1 | contig 18978 bp, 17 predicted proteins | sample RifCSPlowO2_02_FD_184026 | JGI IMG/M metagenome (GOLD analysis project Ga0209343, IMG submission 184026) | Groundwater microbial communities from Rifle, Colorado - Rifle CSP2_plank lowO2_0.2 (SPAdes) (version 2) | ecosystem: Environmental > Aquatic > Deep subsurface > Groundwater | place... | reverse complement strand
CACCGAGATTTTAGGTAAAACCCTGGCTAAGATTTCTGCAGAAAAAGCGGCCATTATTAAACCTGGCGTGCCTGTTGTTACGGCAGAGCATAAACAAGAAGCTCTTAAGGTGATCAAAAAAATCGGGAAAAACAATTCGAGCTTGTCTATTCTCGTTACCCGTTACCCGTTATCGGTAACCGGTAAATTGCTTGGAGCCCACCAAAAACTCAATGCCGCTTGTGCAGTTGCCGCAATCAGGCTTGCGCGGATCAAAGTTTCCCGCTCTGCCATTAAAAATGGTTTGCGGAAAACAGCCTGGCCCGGTCGTTTTCAGATTATTTCCAAAAAGCCGTTAATAATAGTGGATGGCGCGCATAATCCGGCGGGAGTTAAAAGCCTGAGGGTGACGATTAGGGAACAATTCCCGGACAAGTTTACGGTGATCTTTGGCTGCCAAAAAACCAAGGATTTTAAAAAAATGCTAAGAGAGATAAAACCGGTGGCTGCAAGATTAATCATCACCCAATCCTCGCACCTTCAGGCAGCCGATCTAAAATTTGGCGCGGTGAGAACAAATTCTATTAAAGAGGCAATTGCCAGGTGGGATGGCAAGAGTCCACTGTTGGTGACCGGGTCATTATTCTTAGTGGCCGACGCAATGAATTTGCTATCCGCCTGAATATTCAGTATAATTTTTTAAATGAAAGATAAACTCCACCTGGTGCAAAATCTGCTGGAGAAGCGCAGCGCCAGAAAAAAAGAAGGGAAGTTTGTGGTTGAGGGCCCTCACTTGGTTGAAGCTCTCCTTCGCTCCCCGGGAGCTTCGGAGAATAGGTTTGATTTTGTGATTTATTCGAAAAATTCACCACTCCTTGAAAAATTAAAGGGCATTGACTGTTATAAGGTTTCACCCAAACAATTTGCTGATATTTCTGAAGTTGAATCCCCTCAGGGGATCTTGGCTGTTGTTCGTGAAAAGAAATATGGGCTAAAGGATGTGCTTGGTGGGTTGATCGTATTCTGCGCCGGAGTTCAGGACCCCGGCAATCTCGGAACTATTATTCGCACCGCGGATGCAGTGGGCGCTTCGGGAATAATTTTATCAAAGGGGACAGTAGACCTTTACAATTCCAAAGTAATCCGCTCTAGCATGGGCTCTATTTTTCATCTGCCGATTGTGCCGGTCGATGATATTGCTGAAACGGTTAAAGCGTTAAAAAGTAAACATATTAAAATTGTGGCGGCGGATATTAATGGAGAAAAAGACTATTTCTTGGTAGAATATAAAGAACCAACCGCGATTTTGGTTGGAAACGAGGGGGCGGGATTGGCTGCCGAGGTGGTTAAATTAGCTGACGAAGTGGTTAAGATCCCAATGCCGGGCAAGGCAGAATCATTAAATGTCGGCATTTCAACCGCGGTTGTGCTTTATGAAGCGTTAAGACAAAGGGAATATGCGGGAAAAAATTAAACAGATAGAAGCAGCGGCGCTTGAGGCAATCGGTGGCGCGCAAAGTGTCCAATCGCTCGATGATGCGGGCGTTCGTTTTTTGGGCAAGAAGAGTGAGTTTATGGAGTTGCTTAAGTCTTTGGGGGCTTTAACTCCTGAAGCGCGGCCTGGGGTGGGGGCGCTAATTAATGAAGTTAAGGATAAATTAGAAAACGCAATCCGCGCCAAAAAGATCGTCCTGCTTCAGGCTGCCCAGCATCAGAAAATTGAAGCGGAAAAAATAGATGTAACTATGCCGGGCAAGGGGATAAGGCGGGGCAGAGCCCATCCTATTTCTCAGGTTATGGCGGAAGCCAAGCATATCTTTTTCAGGCTTGGTTATGAGCTTGCCGAAGGTCCGGATATTGAGAGCGATCATTATAATTTTGATGGTCTCAATATCCCGCCGCATCATCCGTCCCGTGACATGTGGTCAACCCTGTTTGTCGAAGGTAATCTTTTATTGAGAACGCACACCTCTCCGGTGCAGATCAGGGTCATGGAAAAAAGAAAGCCTCCCCTGGCGATAATCGCTCCGGGCAGAGTTTACAGAAGAGATTCGGATGCCACACACTCATCGGTTTTTCATCAGTTAGAAGGTTTTTTGGTTGATAACAAAGTTACTTTTGGTGATCTTAAGGGAACCTTAACAGAGTTCTTAAGACAAATGTTTGGTAAAGAAAAGAAGGTAAGGTTTCGGCCCAGCTTTTTCCCCTTTACGGAACCATCGGCGGAAGTAGATGTGGAGTGCGTAATGTGTGACGGGAAGGGATGCAGATTGTGTAAAAATACCGGGTGGCTGGAGATTTTAGGCTCCGGCATGATTGATCCAAACGTTTTTAGCGGTGTTGGCTATGATCCGGAAAAATTTACCGGCTTTGCCTTTGGCATGGGGATTGAACGCATCGCCATGTTGAAGTATGGCGTGGATAATATTCGTCTCTTTTTTGAAAATGATTTGCGTTTTCTGGAGCAGTTTTAATGAAAGTTCCAATAGATTGGCTTAAAGATTTTGTGGGTTTTCGGGCCAGTCCCGATCAGCTGGCTAAGCTGCTGACCATGGGTGGTTTGGAAACGGTGGTTGGGGAAAGCAATGTCCTGGAAATAGATATTATTCCCAACCGCTCTGATTGCTGGAGTATCCTGGGCATTGCCAGAGAAGTAGCCGCGCTGACGAAGTCGCGGGTCAAGAGTCCTAAAGCGCGGGTCAAAGAAACCGGGAAGAAAACAAATCAGGTAATTGGGGTTGAGGTCAGGGACCGGGATCTGTGTCCACGTTACATGGCCAGAATTGTTGAAAACGTAAACGTTGGTTCCTCCCCTGAATGGCTGAAAAAACGGCTGGAAGCAATCGGGCAGCGGCCCATAAACAATGTTGTTGATGCGACTAATTATCTGCTGCATGAATTGGGCCAGCCCATGCATGCTTTTGATGCCAATTTGATTAAGGAGAGCCGGATCATTGTGCGTCGAGCCAGGGAAGATGAAAGTGTCGTTACTCTGGACGGCAAATCTCACAAGCTCGATAAAAATATACTGGTGATTGCGGATTCTGAAAAAGTGATTGCCGTGGCCGGGGTTATGGGAGCGGCCAACACAGAAGTTAGGGCGCATAGTAAGACGATTGTTCTGGAGTCCGCCTTTTTTGATCCGGTCTCTATCCATAAGAGCTCCAAGTTTTTAAAACTACGTACCGATGCTTCAATCCGTTTTGAGCACGGAGTTGATTGGCTGGCAGTTGAGGAAGCGCTGAACCGGGCGGCTGCCATGATTGCCCGGTTGGGTAATGGCAAGGTTTTGCGCGGCAAGATAGATATAAAAAATAAGGAGAGAAAACCCAAAGTGGTGGCGTTGCGGCCGGAGAGGGTGAATAAGATATTAGGAACAAAGATGACTGGCAGTGAAATGAAGAATATCCTAAAACGGTTAGGTTTTGAAATTGGCGGGTCTTATGTCAAAGTCCCTCTCTTTCGAGCCGCGGATGTTACCCGAGAGATTGATTTAATTGAAGAGATCTCCAGAATTTACGGCTATGGAAAAATCGAAGAAACAATGCCCAGGGCCGCTTTTGCCGGGCAATCTGTTGATGAGAATGATGTTTTTCGTGGACGGGTGCGCGAGATTATGGTTGGCTGCGGTCTGTACGAAGCACAGACTTATAGCATGCTGGGGCCAAAGGATTTTGAGCGGACCGGCATTAGGGAAGAAAAAGCGGTCAGAATCGCTAACCCTTTGACAGTTGAAATGAGCCTGATGAGGACGCAGCTTCTTCCCGGCCTGCTCAATGTTATCGTCCATAACCAGAACCGGCAGGTCGAAAACGTTTTTATTTTTGAGATCGGTAAAGTTTTTAAAGCGGTCGCCGGGAAACAGCCGGAAGAAAAGTGGCATCTGGCGGCGGCGGTGTTTGGCTCGCCGTTCATGAGCCGGTTGGATAAAGGCGAGGCCGATTATTATTACCTTAAAGGAATTTTGGAAAATCTCTTGGCTGAACTCGGGCTTGAATGGCCAAAAGTGATGGAGAGCGATAATTTCTTTCTCCAGCCGGGAAAAGGGGCGGAGATTGAAGGGGTGGGGATCATTGGCGGCCTCCATCCCGATATCGAGCGTAATTATGAAATTGATAAGCCGGTCACATTTTTCGAGCTTGATCTTGGCGCGCTTTTTAAGCATTACACGGAAGAGAAACGTTACGTTCAATTGCCCAAATATCCTTCTGTCGCGCGCGACATTTCGATGTTTGTCCCGGCCCAGCTTGAGAACCAGATGATCCTTGATCTGATCAAGAAAACCGGCGGCGAGCTAGTCGAAGATGCCGCCCCGTTTGATAAGTATAAGGATAGTATCTCTTACCGCGTTACTTACCGCCATCCGGAACGGACTTTGACGGAAGAAGAGGTCAACACCAGGCATCAGGAAGTGGTAAGCGCGCTGACAACGAAGCTGATGGTTCGGATACGATAATATATGTTATAATTTGTTCAAAAGGAAACTAAAAATGGTAACAAAAGAAAAAGCAGATAAAGTGGTAGACGAAATAAAAAAAGCTGTTGAACCGGATGAAATTTATCTGTTCGGCAGTTATGTTTCCGGCCAGACAAAAGAGAATAGCGACCTGGACATCTGCATCATTAAAAACGATGTAAAAGATAAACACCAGCTCTTGCTAAAAGCTAAAAAGAGCTTAATAAACATAGGCCTGCCAATCGACATGCTTTTATTCAGCAAGGAAGGTTTTACCCGCCGACAGAATATCTGGGGGAGCGTCCAATACGAAATATTCCATAAAGGACGCAAAGTCTATGGAAAATGAGAAGCAAATATTAGAGAACGAGTGGCTGCAACACGCGAAAGATGACCTGGAATCCGCTCAAATTATCTTAAAGGAAAGCAAAAACCATCATATTTCCGCTTATCATTCCCATCAAGCGGTAGAAAAAATATTTAAATGGTATCTGTTGAAAAATGGTCGGAAATTTCCTTTTATTCATGATTTAAAAGAACTGTTTAGACTTGTTTCAAAAATATCAAAGATTGAAGATTTGTTCGACGATATTTCCTATATTGACGATCTTTCTCCTCAACTCCGCTATCCTACAGGTGAACAGATAACGCGCGAAGAAGCGGAAAAGAGCCTAGCCTTAGCCGAGAAGATTTTTAAGTTATTTAATAAAAGTTGACATGGCTGACCTAACTCCTATGGCGCGGCAGTACCAGGAACTGAAAGCCGCCCACAAAGACGCCATCCTTTTTTTCCGTCTCGGAGATTTCTATGAGATGTTCTATGAAGACGCGGAATTGGCTTCGCGCGAACTTGATCTGACCCTGACCGGCCGCGGCAAAGACGATAACCGGATGCCGATGTGCGGGATCCCGCACCACGCGGCCGAGAGTTACATCGCCAAGCTGATCGAAAAAGGATATAAAGTCGCGATCTGCGAGCAGGTTGAGGATCCAAAATTGGCGAAAGGCCTCGTCAAACGCGATGTTGTAAAAATCGTTACTCCCGGTACCGTTCTTGAATCGTCAATGCTTTCTGACAAGAGCAATAATTATTTACTGGCCATCAATCATGAAAAAGAGTGCTTTGGTCTAGCTTATGTTGACGCCACAACCGGAGAATTTAAATTATCTGACTTCTCTTCTTTTGATAAACTAAATGACGAGATAAAGAGGATCAATCCCGCGGAGATCATTGTTTCTGATTTATTAGTTGAAGAATTCGCAGGTTCCAATACGTTCAAGGATATTTACGACAATCAAACCGCGAGCGAAAAACTCCTGGCTCATTTCAAAATCAAATCGCTCGAATCGTTTGGTCTTCTGGGGAATGAAATTGCTCTTGGTGCGGCGGCGGCGATAATCGATTACCTGAAAGAGACGCAAAAGACAACGTTGGGCCATATCAATACGCTCAAGCTTTACCATAATGAAGAATTTATGTTTGTCGATGCGATTACGCGCCGCAACCTCGAGTTGACCCAAACGGCGAGGGATAAAGGGTTTAGGGGGAGTTTGCTTTGGATCCTTGACCGGACCAAAACCTCGATGGGGAGCAGACTGCTCCGGCAGTGGCTGCTGCAGCCATTGCTTGATGTTAAGCCGATCGACCAGCGGCTGGACGCGGTAGAAGAACTATTTAGTCAGGGGATCCTGCGGGCGGAATTGGGGGAGGCATTAAAAAGTATTTTTGATATTGAACGGTTAACCGGAAAAGTTGCCACCCAGTCGGCAAATGCCAGGGATCTAGTATCATTGAAAGAGTCATTGAGCCAATTACCAAAAATCAGAGCTGTCACAAAAGATTGTCGAACTGATTTGCTTAAACAATTATTGTCCAATTCCCCACACTTAAGTGTGGGGAATAACCAACCTAATTGGGAAAGTGAAGTAATTAACTTAATTTCCAAAGCTATCGTTGCTGATCCGCCTTTCCAGCTTAAAGAGGGGGGCTTGATCAAGAGCGGCTATAACGGTGAGCTGGATGAGCTGAAAAAAATGACCAGCGGGGGAAAACAGTGGATTGCGGAACTGGAGGCGCAGGAGAGGAAAAAGACCGGGATCAAGTCGCTTAAAGTCGGATTTACCAAAGTTTTCGGTTATTTTATTGAGGTTACAACTTCAAATCTCCCCCAGGTCCCGCCTGACTATATCCGCAAGCAAACACTCGTCAACGCGGAGCGGTATATCACACCAGAATTAAAAGAAAAAGAGGCGTTGATCTTGAACGCTGACGAGCGGATGAAAGAGTTGGAGTACCAACTGCTGTGCGAGATTAGATTGAAAGTTGCCGATTACACAAAAGAACTTCAAGCGACCGCGGCAATTATAGCGCAGACAGATGTGCTCCTTTCGTTGGCCGAAGTCGCCGTCGAGAATCACTATTGCCGTCCAGTGTTTGGGAATGTAGGGACAGTACATTTAAAAGGTTCACGTCACCCGGTTGTCGAAAAAACTTTAGGCGAGCATCGTTTTGTCCCCAATGATGTTGAAATGGAGGAAGAGAGTAGTTTTCTGCTTATCACTGGCCCGAATATGGGAGGGAAGTCGACATATATGCGCCAGGTTGCACTGATCGCTCTTATGGCGCAGATCGGCTCTTTTGTCCCGGCCAAAGAAGCGGAATTACCACTGATCGACCGGATATTTACCAGGATAGGAGCCATGGATGATATTTATTCTGGACAATCGACTTTTATGGTGGAGATGACGGAGACGGCAAACATACTCAATAATGCGACGGAAAATAGTCTAATTATTCTTGATGAGATTGGGCGGGGGACGTCGACGTTTGACGGCATGTCGATTGCGGCGGCGGTAGCGGAATTCATCCATTCAAAGATAAAAGCCAAAACCCTCTTTGCCACCCATTACCACGAGATCACCCAATTAGCCGACAAACATCCTGGCATGAAAAACTTGAGTGTTTTAGTTAAAGAAGAGGGGGATCACGTTACTTTTCTCCACCGGATAGTCGCGGGGCCGGCGGACCGCTCGTACGGGATCCAGGTTGCCAAACTGGCCGGCTTGCCGCATGACGTGATCAAAAGAGCGAAAGAGATATATTCAACGCTGGAAATGGTGGAAAATGATCTGGGAAAACTCCCCGCCAGAGGCGGGTCCGCCTCTGGCGGAAAAACCAAAAAACTAAGAACTGAAAATAGGGACCAGGTTAGTTTGTTTTAGCTTGATTAACTAAAAATGTCTCGAGACGCCCCTGTTAAATTTCCATACCAAAATATTTGGTGTGGGGATGCCAAGGATCTCGATCAAAACAAATCATTGGGGTCATATATGTATATACATTTGGGCTCTTTCCGCTCATTCAAATAAAATATTTCTCCGTCTTCCTCAAAAATCGTTTTTAACGCCTCTTGCTGGAATAGCCTGAACAATTTCCGCATTTTTACTTCGTCGTTCAGCCGCTTGAATCCCGCTTTCTCCTCTATTCTTCTTAAGCCATAATTATGCCGGTGCGGGGAAGAGATAATGACATTTTGGTCGGGGGGGAATTCCAATGCCATATTGACTACTCCGGTCTCTATCAGCCGTCTGACATCCTGGCGGGTTTTCGCCCCAATGCTTCCCATTTTGATGACGCTGGGCTCCGGTGGAGCCTGAACGATACGATTGAATGCGATATAGCCTCGGATTCGATCGATCCGCGTTTCACCCGACGGCATCAAATATACCTGCTCATAACAATCAACCAGCTTCGCTTCAAAATCCGAGGTATGGACCAAAACCCCGGTATGGCGGCCAAGTATCCTCTGCGTGGAATTGAAATGCAGTTCTTCTATTAATTCCCTGAAAAGTCGATCCGCTTGAATTAATTCCCTGTATCCGCGAACCGCTTTCCCTGGACCTAGAATTATGGAAGATTTTCCTGTTTGCATGATTTCTCGTTGCCTCACATATATATCGACGCGCCCTCCAGAAATTTCACCCAATTTTATAATTTTCAGGTTGCTATTTATCTTTTAATTCTGTAAAATAAATGCGAAATCAACAGTCGCGGCAAACTACAGGTTCAAATCGGGTCCAGGATCCTGAATTAATAGGAGGCGGTAAAAATGCGGAAAGTATTATTGCTTGTTTTGTTGGTTTTGTTTCCAGCCGGTGTTGCTTTGGCGGCAGTGCCGGAAATTGTTGGCGGGGTAAGGGATGGGGCGGCGATCGGGTTGCAGCTGGAATCTTCGGTCGCGCGCAATTTGACCTTAAGAGGAGCTATTGAGTTTAATTCGGGCAGGCAACCGGTAGTCGCCTGTTTGGGAGGAAAAATACCTTTGGCCAGCTTGGGGAGGATGCCTTTAGGCCTTGCCCTGGGCCTGGTTGGTTATTTTGGCAATAATAGTGATGTCGGCTTTTCGCTCTCGTTTGTTCTCAACCGTTTCTTTGATCTCCAGCCGATGTTTTTGGAGCTGGGCGTTGATGTGGCCGGTCGAGGCCGTTTATTAGCGCAGATAGGGTATAAAGTGTTCTAGATCAGGCTTCAATTGTATGTTAAAATTGGCCAGCGATGAAAATCTTGCTGGCCGGTTACAATGTTGATACTGACGTTTTGGCAGACTTGAAAAGAACCAGTCATCCTCGCCAAGACGTTACCCCGGAAACAATTTCTGCCTCATACGCCCGCATTTCCCGCGATCCCCGCCCAATAGATGAACTGCGCAAACTCGCCCGCGCCGAAGTGGAAAAAGCGCGTAAATCCAACGCCAACATCATCTTTAAAATGGGGCACCACTCAATTGCCGAGCACGCTGTTTTTAACTTTGACATTCTCGGAGTTTCCCGGTTAGCTTTGGAAGAATTGGAAAAATTCAGGCTCTGCGCTTACACAGAAAAATCCCAGCGCTATCAAAAGCTGGAAAATGATTTTGTAATTCCTGAAGAGATTAAAGGTTTTGATCTTGAAAAGGATTTTGTTGAAACTATTCAAAAACAGAATAAGTTTTATCACGAAATAATAGAGCAGGGGATTGAGCCGGAAGACGCGCGTTATGTGACTTCTTTGGCGACGCAAGCCCAGTTGGGCCAGACGCTCAATGCCAGGAACCTGGAATTTATCTTTCGCCGCTTTGCTTCGCATCCTCTGGCCGAAATCAGGCGGATCGGGAAAACCATGTATGATCTGGTGCAGCCAATCGCCCCTTCTATTATTCTATTTGCAGAAGCCAATGATTTTGATCAAAAGACCTACGGGGAGCTTAAAACTAAAACCTTAAAACTTAAAACCAAAAGCAAAGAGGCCGGGCCGGAGGTTGAGTTGATTGATTTTACCGCCGAGCCTGATCAACGGCTGCTGGCCGCTTTGCTTCATAGTTCCACCAGGCTGACTTTTGCTGAATGTTCGCGGCAGGCAGGGAAAATGAGCCCAAAAGAAAAAAAAGAATTGATTAAAACCTGTTTCAAGTACGCCGAGCTCTACGACCGGCCATTGCGGGAATTTGAATATGTTGATTTGACTTTCAATGTGGTCCTGTCCGCGGCCTGTTTTGGTCAGCTCAAGCGCCACCGCATGGCCTCCATTATTTCTCAACCTTATGACCCGGCGCTTGGGGTGACGATTCCCGAGGCAATTACAAAAGCGGGATTGGATAAGAAGTTTAAGTGTATTGTAAACATCACCAACAAGACTTTTGAGAAAATTTCCAAGAAAAATCCTCTAGCCGCACAGTATGTTTTAACCAACGCCCATCGCAAGCGGGTTTTGATCAAGTTTAATGCCCGAGAACTATACCATATATCAAGGCTGCGCGAAGATAAACACGCGCAATGGGATATCCAGCGGATTTCCGCTCAAATGACCGCTCAAGCCAAGAAAATTATGCCGTTATCCATGCTTTTCATTGGGGGCAAAGATAAATATCCTGATATTTATGAAGCGCAGTTTGGCAAAAAGCCGAATGTTGTTCTTTAAGCGATCTATTATCTCTGTTATTCTACTCGATAACTTCCTGACTCATTTCCCCAAAAAACTGTTATTCAAAACCCGCTGGCGATTAGAGGGCAAGTGTAAACAGTGCGGTGCTTGTTGTCAGGAGATTTATTTAAAAATAACCCCGCGGCAGCTTTCCAGCAAGCTTTTTACTGCCTTAGCCGTCAAATGGATTGGCTGGGTATTTGATTTTATTCTATTAAGAGTTGATTATGATAACTATTACCTGGTTTGGACTTGTAAGCATAAGCAGGCGGGTGGCAGGTGCGGCAACTATTTTTGGCGGCCGAGTGTTTGCAGAAATTTTCCTTTGGTTGACTATTTTGATGAGCCAGGGTTTATCCCCGGATGTGGTTATGGTGCTTCGAAAAGGAATGTCTTGACATCTTTGGTTGGCATGTTACTATTTTTAAGCATAACATGGCTATAAACAAAAAAACTGCCCGGAGGTCCAACATGAAAAAAATAATCGGCATTCTTTTGGCGATTTTTGCGGTGGCCTTGCTGGCCTTTTGGGGGTGCAGCACTAATGTCACGAATATTAATACTGGTGATGATGGTAGCTCGACAACAACTACGCTGGCAACCAGTGTTACGGTAGAGTTGGCGGTTGGGGTAGCGCAATCGGTTGCTGTGGGTGGAGTCAGCCATACGGTGACCGCGACAGGCATTGAAGGCAACACAGCGACTTTTCAAATAGAATCAGAGCCTGTAACTGTCTCAGTAACCCTTGGCCAGGTAGAAACTGTGGACACCGATGGAAATGGGCTTGATGATTTACAATTGGAGATAACCAGTATTGGTGAAACCAGTGTTACGGTTGAAATTACAGCTGTAACTGAAACGACGACAACCACAACTACAAGCACGACGACGACAACAACGACTACTACAAGCACTACCGGAACAACTCTGCCTGGCGCGACAACGACGACGTCTACAACAACAACCACTACAACAACCACCACCACAACAACCACCACCACCACAACTACTTTGCCGATTGTAACAGGTAAGGTGAGTTTTCCCGCGCTTTCAGATGGAGGATTGGCGGGAGTTGTAGTAACGCTAGAGGGATTAACTACTACCACTGGTACGAGTGGCATTTTTACCTTCGAAGCTGTAACTAATGGCACTTATGCTTTTAGCCTTTCCAGCACTGGCTGGACAATGTATCCAGCTTCATCTTCAATTACTGTTTCTGGTTCTTCTGTAACAAATAATGCGACGGCAGAGTTGACCAATTATGTGGTAACATCCAACGGGGGACTTACGACAGAGGATCTTAATGATGTGAGTTTTAGTAATGGTGATCGCTCCGCAACGATAGTAGGAGATAATTCTGTTGTCTTGCTGAAAGTTTGGGGAGGAGACTGGGGCTTGACTGCCGGGAGTGGCTTACCTGCTGGCCAGGAAGGAGCCTTTGCTTTTGCGTTATCTGCTACGGCGCCTTTGGTTAATTTTGCCAACGGAACGACTTATTCAAGTTCTAATTCTGGGGCAACTTATATGGAAGGCTATGCCGGGAATGACTTTGATTTTAGTGATGGGCGTGCCGGCATTAATATTGTGGACCTCTCCTTAAATGGTCTAACAGACGCTTATATATTGGATTCAAGCACCGGGAGCTCTAATTTGCTTTATACCACGGATGTGGGGAATAATTATTCTAGTGTCAATCTACCGGATGGTACTTTTAATACGATAAGGTACATATCCGGACAAAATGTTGATGGTATTGCTGGTAACGACATCGCGATGTGGATTGCCGGGGATGGGGGCAAGGTTTATTATTCTGATGATTCCAACACTACTGTACGAACCTGGCGGCAGATTACCAGCCCCACTACAGATTCATTTAGAGGATTTGACATTAACACTCCAAGAGGTGAAGTGATTTCTAGTTGGCGAGGGTATTTAGTTACCGCAACCGGCGGGCTGTATACCATTGTTACGGACGCTTCCGCGGAGGCTGGTGATGGATCTCACACTATCTCCGAGGTGTTTAAAGGTGCGCCTGTTGTTTTGAATTCTGTGGGACAAACGCGAGAAGTCGCGCCAATATACGTGATTGGGGATGATGGAGTTATCATAACAAATCGATAAGAACGATAATCTTCGCGGGATTTTGCCGTGGTTTGTGCTATAATAATTTTCCGTTATGCGCAAATTAAAATTTGTCTTCGGTGTCCACTGCCACCAGCCGGTTGGTAATTTTGAGAGTGTTTTTTCCGATACTTATGAAAGAGCCTACCTGCCATTCGTAAAAATACTGGCTAAATATCCGCGCTTAAAATTTGTTGTTTACTACAGTGGTGTCTTGTATGACTGGTTTGAACAAAATCACCCGGAATTTATTGAGCTCCTGGACGAACTGGCCAGAAAGGGACAATTAGAAATACTCTCCGGCGGGTATTATGAACCAATTCTTTCGCTGATCCCTGACCAGGATAAAATCGGCCAGATCGAGATGGCCAACCAGTATATTAAAGAGACGTTTGGCCGCGCGCCACAAGGGATGTGGCTGACCGAACGGGTCTGGGAACCCCAGCTGCCAAAAATTCTCTCAAAAGCCGGCATTGAATATACTCTGGTTGATGATGACCATTTTATTCAAGTCGGAGTAAAACTAAATAAACTTTTTGGTTATTATCTAACTGAAGAAGAGGGGGAGATAGTTAAACTCCTGCCGTTGAACCGAAAACTGCGTGAATTTATTCCTTTTCGTCCCTCTCATGAAATAATCGATTATCTGAAATCTATACCAAATCCGGACGGCAATGCCGTGGTTATTTTTATGGACAACGGAGAAAAGTTTGGTCTGTGTCAGGACGGTTATCTGGGAAAATTACTGATTGCGCTCGAAGAAAATTCAGACTGGCTGGAAAGTACAACTATTTCGGGTTATCTTGAAGAATATCCTCCGCTGGGCCGTATTTATCTCCCTTCCATCTCATACGTCGAACTGCAGAGGTGGGCGGCCGGCTATTTTAAAAATTTTCTGGTCAGATATCCCGAGTCAAACCGTATGCATAAAAAAATGCTCCACGTCAGTTCCCGCTTGCAAACATTGAGCCAGGGGAAGAGCTTGATCGGTGGCCAGGAAAAAGCGGCGAACCTGCGAATTGCCAGGCGAGAATTGTATCAAGGGCAGTGTCATGGCGCTTATTGGCCCGGTTTGTCCGGCGGGATAAATTTAAATTATTTGCGGCACGCGGTCTATTCACATCTTATCCGGGCCGAAAATGAACTGGATCGATTTAATCGGGGCAGCGGACCTTTTGTTGAACTTGCCATAACTGATTTTGATAAAGACGGCCGGGATGAGGTTATCCTGTCCAATAATTTGTTAAATCTCTATTTTTCGCCGGGCCGGGGAGGTTCGCTCTTTGAACTGGATTATAAACCCAAGGCCTTTAACCTGCTAGATACGCTGGCCCGGCCGCAAAGATTTTCACTGGTCGACCATTTTCTTTTGCCGGAGACAACTTTGTCCGCTTTTAGTTATGCCAAACACGTGCCGGCAGGTGATTTTAACTTAAAACCTTACGCTTATATGCCCAAAAGAAATGAGAATGAAATTGTATTACGCCTGGCCAGGGACGGGATAGTGGATGGGGTGCCGGTTAGACTGGAAAAATCAATTTCACTTTTTGCCAGGCAATTTATTGTTTTGGTGGAATATGAAATAACTAATTTAGGCGGGGAGCCGGATGAATTTTGGTTTGGCAGTGAATTTAACTTTAGTCTTTTGGCTGGATATACTCCGGATTGCTATTACGAGGTGGCTGGCCATGACCTTGGCCATAAAGTGCTGGCCAGCCGGGGTGAACTGGAAAAGGTCAGCCAGCTTAAACTCGTTGACGAGAGGAACGGCTTTGATGTATCATTGGAGTTGAATAAACCGGCTTTGCTCTGGCGTTTTCCAACGGAAAATGATTTTGGCTACCAGAGCTCGGGGCTGCTGCCGAGCTGGAAATTCAAATTAGGCTCCCAGGAATCCTGGCAGGTAAAAATATCTCTTAGAATCGAGGAGTAAAATAAAATGCCTGAACTGAGAAAAGATCCCGTTTCCGAACGCTGGGTGGTAATTTCCACAGAAAGAGGGAGAAGGCCTTCTGATTTTGCTATGCCCGCTGTTTCTGACGAGACCGGTACCGGCGGCGCCAAATGTCCTTTTTGTGAAGGGAATGAGACCAAGACCCCGCCGGAGATAACTGCCTGGCGCAAAGCCGGGACTGTGCAAAACACCCCCGGTTGGGATGTCCGCATTGTTAATAATTTGTTTCCGGCTTTGATCAAAGAAGGAGATGTTAACCGCACCGGCATGGGTGTTTTTGACATGATGAGCGGTGTTGGCGCGCACGAAGTTATTATTGAAACCCCCAATCATGGGTTGACTATCCCGGATATGGATGACGCGCAGGTCGAAAAGATCCTGTGGGCCTATAAAGAAAGAATCCAGCATCTTAGTGAAGATAATAGGTTTCGCTATTCTCTGGTTTTTAAAAATTATGGCAAGGTAGCCGGGGCTTCACTTACTCATCCCCATTCACAATTGATCGCGACGCCGATAACTCCGCGCTATGTTAAGATGGAGTTGAGTAACGCGCGCCGCTATTTTCTGGAAAAAGAGCGCTGTATATTTTGCGACATCGTCAGGCAGGAGCTTGGCTCGGGTGAGAGGATAGTTTTTGAAAACGAGAATTTTGTGGCTTTTACCCCTTTTGCTTCACGCTTCCCTTATGAAATCTGGATCCTGCCGCGGCGCCACGAATTTGCTTTCCAGATGATGTCCGATGGAGAAAGATTGTTATTGGCCAGGTGCTTGAAGGATATTTTAAAGAGATTAAAAGTGACTTTAAACGATCCGCCATTTAATTATGTTCTCCATAATGCACCTAACCCTGTCCCTCGTCCCGGCAAACCGGATTATTGGGGAACATTGCAGTATGATTTTCACTGGCACATCGAGATTATTCCCCGCTTAACCAAAATGGCCGGCTTTGAATGGGGTTCCGGATTGTATATTAACCCGAACTCTCCTGAAGAAGCGGCCAAGTATCTGCGCGACGCAAAAATTTAGCGGTTGATGAAGATACTCTTCGTCGCCCCGGAGGTTGTCCCTTTTGTCAGGACGGGCGGCCTGGCCGATGTCGCCGGAGCTTTGCCCAGGGCCATTGGTAAAATCGGCCACGATATCCGCGTCTTTATGCCGCGCTATAAGTGTGTTGATGCCAATCAAGATTTCCCGCTGAAAATATATTTTTTTGAAAGTAAGCATTTTAAGAGCCGCGGCGAATTATATAGACTCAATGGCAAAGATTATCCGGATAATTACGAGGCTTTCCTGGGCTTTTGCCGGGGGGTCCTGCCTTTAATAGAAGAGATCGGCTGGAAGCCGGATATCATCCATTGCAATGACTGGCAGACCGGGCCGGTCTGTCTCTATGCCAGGAGTTTGCAGCGCACGGCCATTGTCTATTCTGTCCACAACATGGCCAATCAAGGATATTTTCCGGATAAAGAGATAGAAAATTTTGCGCAAGTCGGCATAGAAAACGCGCATGTTATTAACACTGTTTCAGAAACATATGCCAAAGAAATTCAGACCAAAGAATATGGCTGCGGCCTGGAAGGTTTGTTAAAAGAACGAACCCAGGATATTTATGGGATATTAAACGGGCTGGATCTGGATGTTTGGAACCCGACGACCGACAAGAGAATTGTTAAACATTATAACCGGATGACTGTATCACTCAAAACGCTGAATAAGACTAATTTACAAAAAGCCCTGGGGCTGCCGGTTGAGGCCGGGATTCCCTTAATCGGTCTTATCTCGCGCCTGGATGCGCAGAAAGGTTTTGATATTTTAGCCGAGGTAATTACCGAAATTTTACAGCTTAACTGCCAGGTGGTTGTCCTGGGGACCGGGGATCCGCATTATCAAGACCTATTGGAGGAGATGAAAGAAAAATATCCTGCGCGAATCGGGCTGAAGCTTGGTTTTGATGATACTTTGGCGCACAAAATCTATGCGGGTTCTGACATTTTCCTTATGCCGTCCAAGTTTGAACCTTGCGGGCAAGGGCAGTTAATCAGTTTTAAATATGGAACGATCCCGCTTGTTAGAAAAACCGGCGGATTGGCCGATACGGTACATATTGGCGTAGATGGTTTCGTTTTTGAAAAATATTCTTCCGCGGCACTTCTAGCCGCTGTCAAAGAAGCGATTGAGGCTTACAAGAACAAGGCGGCCTGGGCCAAACTACAGCAAAAGGTTATGTCCTATGATTATTCCTGGCATAACTCGGCCACCAGGTATATTTCTCTCTACATGAAAGCGCTGGCGAAGATTGGGATAGGGGTGATGTAGCGGCGACCTTCACAGGTCTATTCATCCCCGCAAACCTTAATAAGCCAGGCATCAGTGGTCTCTGCGCCGTATGATTCCGTCGATCCTGCTAAAATAAATCCACCGTCGGTAGTTTGTTGGACAGAATAAGAACGATCGCAGCCTTCTCCGCCAAGGGTTCTGTTCCACAATTCATTTCCCGAGCTATTTGTTCTAATAAGCCAAGCATCTTCACATCCTGATCCATAAGAACCTGTATATCCAGCCAAAATATATCCGTTATCAGCAGTTTGTTGGACTGACTGAGCTATTTCGTATGAACTACCTCCAAAAGTATGATGCCATTCTTCATCCCCAAGAAAATTTGTCTTAATCAGTAAATAGTCATCCCAAATTCCTATTCCGTAAGAGTCTGTGCTGCCAGCTATAATATAACCGCCGTCACTGATTTGTTGTACAGACCAAGCATAATCATATGTACTTTCCCCAAAAGTATGATGCCATTCTTCGTTCCCATAAGAATCTGTTTTTATAAGCCAAATGTCCCAGTTTCCTGCTCCATATGATTGTGTTCCTCCAGTAATAATATAGCCACCATCATCAGTTTGTTGAACTGAATGTGCATAATCGTAACTGCTTCCCCCAAATGTCCGACTCCATTCCTCGTTTCCCAATGTATCGGTCTTAATAAGCCAAAAGTCAGGGAATCCTTCACTAGAAAAAGTAGTGCTTCCTGCTAATATATAACCACCATCATTAGTTTGTTGAACTGAAGCGGTCAAGCCCCCTAGTTTCTGGACAGAAATAGCTCCCGGAAAGTAGAGACATTTTCCGTTTCCGACCTTTCCATCATTGCTAGCGGAGAGTTCGTCCCACGAAATCCACTAACCCGAAAGCTTACTGGGCTGATATTTCCCAAGCTGCCATGCGGGCGCCGGCAATTGTACCAATCGACATACGAATCAAAGCCGATTTTTGCTTCCCAGAAGTTCCGGTAATCATTTCGATAAACTTCTTCTCTCTTGTAGCAGGCGAACCAGCTTTCTACGTAGGGCTTGTCGTTTGGCGCCTGCACGCCGCAATATTCAATCACCAGCCACGGTCTTTTCTTTGCCGCCAGGCAGAATTCTTCGGCAGTATACTGACAACCGCGGTCAACTCTCATCGTCACTTTAAACCCCTCAGGAATATTATCACCAAATCGGGCGGCGACTGCCCGATCAAGCGCAGCTACGGCTTCCGCGGCTCTCGCCCTCAAGCTAAAATATCGACCGATCACCTCCTTATCGTAAGTATCGATTACCACAAACGCGTGGGCTGTTCCGCTTCCGAAGAAAACATAGCTTAAATCGGCCTCCCATCTAACATTGCTTTTAATCGGACTGTAGAAGGCTAATTCCTTCTTGGGTTTGCTCTGCTTTTTAAGCCGTTTCGGCTGCAATATTTTCAGCTCAAACATATGACGGTAAACTTTCTTGTGATTGTAATGGCCTTGATTCAAGGTGAAATCAATATAATCCATAACCTTTCTGTAGCCCAGCGTTAATTCATACCCCTTGAAAGCTTGCAGTATCTTCGTCAAGGCGGGATCAAGCGGATATTCCTGCCGCTGGCCGGTCCTTTTCTCTTTCCCATCGTAAAAATAGCTGCTTTTCGACAGCCCAACGGCTTGCAACGCCATCTTCAGCCCGGTCTTTTGTTTCATCTGATCAACCATTGCTCGTTTTCCCTCTATAGTGGCAGTCCCTGCGCAATTTTTTTTTGACATTCAATGGCATACGCTTGCTGACCGACCAGCTTCAGCAACCTTTCGATCTCTCCTTGAGATGACCGATTGCCATTCCCGTTTTTCCTGCCGGATAGCCGCTCCTGCATCGCCACCAATGCTTCGTCTCTCCATTTGTACGCTTGCGCGTCACTGATCCCATACGATCTGCAAATCTGCGTTACCGGGCGATCCTTTTTGAACATCTCCATAACCACCGACATCTTTTCCTCAACCGTCCATTTTCTATGTGTCATTCCTTGAACCCCCTTCATTAAACACTCTCTTTCCTGCTAGTCCAATTATAACAGGGGGCTAAAAAGGAAGATGCATAATCGTAACTGCTTCCCCCAAACGTCCGACTCCATTCCTCGTTTCCCCAAGAGTCCGTTTTAATAAGCCATAAGTCAAACTCGCCTGCACCGTAAGATTCTGTTTCTCCCGTAAGA
>Ga0209343_10003753_pt1 | contig 18981 bp, 19 predicted proteins | sample RifCSPlowO2_02_FD_184026 | JGI IMG/M metagenome (GOLD analysis project Ga0209343, IMG submission 184026) | Groundwater microbial communities from Rifle, Colorado - Rifle CSP2_plank lowO2_0.2 (SPAdes) (version 2) | ecosystem: Environmental > Aquatic > Deep subsurface > Groundwater | place... | reverse complement strand
TGTTAGGCGGTGTATGATTTTTACGGTAAATACCTGTCTATATCGAGAGAACCGTGAAAGACTCCAAGGATGTCTATTCGATCCGACCCCCGAATGAGATAAGTAATGCGGTAATGTCCATACAGTAAGATGCGGATATCACCTTCCGGCTCAGACCTATATTTGTAGCCGATCTCTGGGAAATTAGAAAGTATCTGTGCTCTCTCATAGATACCTTCTACGACAGTGAAGGCAGCCGTTGGATTGTCGGCGGCTATATAATCGTGAATATCCTTAAGCCACCGCTCAGCTTCGTCAGTCCAGATTATTTTTGCCATGTCCGGATCCGATGTCTCATATCCTCGTTAGAAATCACTCGGCCACTGCGCGAATCGTCCAAGCCGCGTTCAACCATGTGCTCAAAGGCGAGTTCACGAATAATTTCTTCATATGAGGCATCATCCGGTTGTTCTTGAATTATTTCCGACATTCGTGCTTTTATTGATAACATTATAGACCTCCTGTGTTTAGGAGATTACCAAAAGAGCGAGGGAAAATCAATTCGCCAATTTAAGATGAAGTGGCTTGTTAAAATAATACGGGGGTTGTCCCCACCCCCCCCACCAAGATTCTATCAAGTTTTTGTTCCATTTTTTCTATGAAGCTTTCACTGCCCATAGGACGGCCATTTCTTGTATGATTCCTTATGTTGTTTATCTCTTCTTCTTTGATACTTGCCTTCATCAATTCTATGTAATCTTCCCTTTGCCTGCCTTCAAACAGGGCTTCGCCAAGTATCTCGTCTTTTACACCGTGTATATGAGCCTTTGCGCTTGAATAGGGATAATCTTCCGCTTTATTCACAATCTCCCCCCGCACAGGGTTTTGTTCTATGTATCTTGCCACAGCCCATAAATACTTTTCCTTATCCACTATGGATGAATGATACCTGCTCTCCCATAGCCTGCCTGTTCTCTTGTATGTCCTGTTGATGTATTGCGTATAGCAAAGGGTTATGCCCTGCATCATTTTGCATAAAGACTCGTTTTTTGTCGGTCTTGTCAACAAATGCACATGATTGCTCATAAGGCAGTAAGCAAGGATAGGCGAGTCCCATTTACCTGAATATTTTTTGAGGAGTGATAGGTACTTTTCTTTATCCTCATCATTTTAAAAGACCTTTTCTCTGTTGTTGCCTCTTTGAACAACATGATGGGGGAATCCTAATGCAACTGCCCGTGCTATCCTTGACATGATGGAATTCTACAGAATAGCCTCCCTTTTGTCAAAATAAATGGGATGTGTCCCGAATATTCATTATTCATCACCTCCTAACGAACCAAGCTCAACCATGCCACCGCATGTGCGGCGTCGGTTGCAGCGCTTTGTTATGTGCCGAGCTGGCTTTCACCGGATGGATCTGTAATGGCGAAAATAGTGCCTGCCTCGACATCGTAAAAACCAAGCAACCAAGCAGATGCATGGATGTGATCATTTGCAAAAAGGTATCTGTATTTAAAAACCTTAGGATGAATTTCAACTATGGGCATTGACTGGATGATGAGTGGAGCTGAAGTCCGTGGCTGCAGGTGTGTTTTGATTTTCACGTTGGCAGGTAGTGGAACTTTCTTGTGATGGAAATATAAACCTCTAACCATGTGGTTGACAAAATTTTCCTTATGGTCTGGGTCAATATAAACACCTGGTTTGGAGCCTAAGTAAACGCCTCCCGCTGAAATGAAATCAATTCTGGGGCGCAGCTCAGAAACCAGCTTACTTCGCAACTTGGGACTATTTTGCAATGACCTTTTGCCTTTCGTATCAAATAGGACGCTTGCAGTGAAGTTATTCTTACCACTTAGACCGCTAAAAACGTTGCGGAAGTATTCGATAGCTTTTGTCCAGTTACCATTACAGGAGGCGTGAGCGGGAATTCTAATAAGCCCCTGTCGCTGGCCATCAGGGAAAAATGACCTCGGGGGAATGTCCTCGATTGTGTCAGCCCCCTCGAGTCCGCAGAAATAACAGAGATTCTTCAGCTGTTTATTTGGGCACATAATGCGGAGTTAAGCCGTAGCCCCGTAGGGGCGTATCGGCCGCCGGAGCGCGCAGCGCGGAGGGAACCCAAAAGCGCAGCTTTTGGGCGGTCCGTGTTGAGCGCGATGTTAGGTATGTTGATGGCCGCCTCAGTTTTTGAAGATGAGAAATGCGATAACTACAATAACTACAATTGCTATCGCAATCAGAGGCCACAGTACGCCTGCGATGACGGCAACGATGATGGAGGGAAGCCAGCCCAAACCGACGCCAAGAAGAAATCCATATGTGGCTATGCAATATATCCAACTACCGATAAACGTGATGAAGGCTGTAATTCCGAACCCGATGCTGTACCAGTCGCTGTCGCTTTGCATTTGCTAATACCTAACCTTCTTTTTTTATGTTGCATACCTATATTTGTGCAGATTATAGGGAAAGTTATGAGTCAGGTCAAGCAAAAACAACTCATTTAAAACTTCTTTTTTCTCTTATTCTATGCTATGTTATGACTGCTTTACGGCTCTTTTTTACCCGCACTCTTGCGCGATGAGCCTTATAGATTATGCAAAAGATTTCCGTTACCATAATAACTCTTAATGAAGAAGAAAATATCCATGCGTGCCTTGAGAGCGTAAAATGGGCAGATGAGATACTTGTCTCTGATTCGGGGAGCAGCGACAGGACTGTTGAGATTTGCCGGGAATACGGCGCAAAGGTTTTTAATGATGCATGGCTTGGTTTTGGAAAGCAGAAGAATTTAATAGCCAGCAGGGCCAGAAATAACTGGATTTTAAATATTGATGCAGATGAGAGGGTGACGCCTGAATTAAAGAAAGAGATAGAAGAGGTTTTAAATAATGGCGGCTGCAATGGATATAATATCCCCCGCAAGAATTTTTTCGGCAATAAATGGATAAGGCATTGCGGCTGGTATCCTGATTACAATCTCAGGCTCTATAAAAAGGATAAAGGCAGATTCAATGAGCGTAACGTGCACGAAGCAGTTCAGATTGATGGAAAGATAAGCTTCCTTAATGCGCCGTTTGAGCATTATACATACAGGGATATAAGCGATTATCTGAAAAGGATGGACAGGTATTCAACCCTTGCTGCTGAGGAGATGTTCAAGCAGGGTAGAAGTGCTGGTTATTTCAATATTGTATTCAGGCCCCTTGCCACATTTCTCAAGATGTTTTTTTTGCAGAAGGGTTTCATGGAGGGCTATATAGGCTTGATACTGTCATGTCTTTATGCCAGCTATACTATGTCTAAGTACGCCAAACTTTGGGAGATGTCGAAGAAAACAGCTAATTATAGATTAGAGAATTAGAGATTAGCTAATTCACTAATTCACCAATTTACTAATTCGCTTTAGTTTGAAAAGAGGCTTGGTTTTATTGACTGAATTCAAGAATATAAAAAAAATCCTCATCATCAAACTCCGCCACATCGGCGATGTCCTGCTAACCATACCTGCCATAAGGGCAGCCAAAGAAACCTTTCCTGGTGCAAGCATAACAGCATTGGTAAACTCCGGAACAGAAGATATGCTTGAGGGCATTTCTCTTGTTGACGAGATATTTGTGCTTGACAGGTCCATGTTTGGACAGTCTATTTTGGACAGGATTAAATACGAGATTTATTTTGTAAAGAAGTTAAGGGCAGGGCATTTTGATATGACAATAGATTTTACAGGAGGGGACAGGCCGGCATTGTATTCCTTTCTTAGCGGCGCAAGATACAGGATTGGACATGCTGATTGCGGCGGCTTTGCCGGTAAAAGATTTTTATATACACACAGGTTTAAGATTGATAGAAGCAGGCATACTGTCCTGCAGAACCTGGAACTTGTGCAGAAAGCAGGCCTTCAGCCTTCAGCCTTCAGCCTTCAGCCTATAAGTATTGATTTTTCTATTCCTAAAGAAGATGAAGAGTGGCTGAACAATACCTTACGCGAGAAAGGCATAAAGCAGGGCGATATGTTTGTTCATATCCACCCCACTTCCAGATGGCTTTTTAAGTGCTGGCAGGACGAGGCAATGGCAAGCTTAATAGACAGGATACAGGAACAGTACGGGGTAAATGTTGTTATGACATGTAGTCCAGACAAGAGAGAAATGGATAAGGCAGGCAGGATTATCGCCCTTACACGGAAGGAGCCTGTTGCCTTTATAGGCGACATAAGCCTCAAGAAACTTGCCGCTATCTCAAAAAGGGCAAAACTGTTTTTTGGCGTGGATTCGGCGCCGATGCACATTGCTGCTGCTGTTAATACGCCTGTGGTAGCGCTTTTCGGACCGTCCGGGGCGTTTCACTGGGGGCCGTGGGAGAATGAATACAGTCAGGAGTCAGGAGTCAGGAGTCAGGGGTCAAAAGAAATACCTTATCAAAATAGAAATGGGGTGCAGACCTTTGGAAGGCATACGGTAATTCAGAGGGACTGGGATTGTATACCATGCGGCAAGGATGGATGCAATGGGAGCAAGATAAGCGACTGCCTTTATGATATAGAGGTTGGTGAAGTGATGAAGACGATTGAGAAATACCTGTGATGAAGGAAACACATGCAAAAGTCTTTAATATACTGAAAGCCAGCCAGACGAGGGGTATGCTCCTTGATGTGGCCGGAGGAGACGGCGGCTTTGCCTCAAGGTTAAGGGAGACCGGCTATAATGCTATTTTCTGCGACATGTACCTGCCTGAAAGTATTCATGCGCTGTTTGTGCAGGCGGATATGAACAGCGCTATCCCATTTAAAGCAAATAGCTTTCACACTGTTACATGCATGGAATCTTTGCAGTATCTTGAAAACCACAAGCTTTTATTCCGGGAGCTTACAAGGATACTTAAAAAAGGTGGAAGGCTGTTTATAGCTATGCCCAATATATTGAATTTAAGCTCAAGGTTATATTTTTTAAACAGGGGTTATTTTAAGTACTTCAAACCCTTCAAGAGAAATAGAGAGGGGAGAGAATGGGACAGGATAATTTATTCCCCTATCTCCTTTGTTGAGGTTTTTCAGTTATTGGGTTTAAACGGATTCAGGATAGAGACGCTCTATGCGTCAAGATACAGATATCGCGAATGGCCGTTATTTTTGATATATGCAGCGCTAAACAGACTATTATCTGCTTTTAAAAGAGATGAAAGAGAGGGGATGTTCAGCCGGCTTTTAGCATCAAAGGAGATTCTCCTTGGTGACCACATAATTATTATTGCGAAAAAAAATTGACAATGACTTTGACAGTACTGCACACAGAATCATCAAAGGGATGGGGCGGCCAGGAGAACAGGACGCTTAAAGAGTGCATAGGCTTAAAAAAAATTGGCGCAAGGATGCTTATCGCATGTCAGCCTGACAGTGTGCTGGCTGAAAGGGGAGCGGAGGCCGGCATTGAAGTTAAGAAGATTGAAATGAAAAGCAGTATCTCTATATCTGCCATAGCCGCCCTCTTAAAGATTATAAGAAATGAGAGTGTCAATATTGTCTGCACACACAGCGGTAAGGACAGCATGCTTGGCGCTATTGCAGGCAGGCTTTCAAATATGAAACCTGTAATTGTAAGGACGCGGCATCTGGCTCTTCCGATTACATCCAGGTTTACATATGCTGTTCTGCCGCACAGGATTGTGACAGTGAGCGAATATGTTAGAAGGTATCTGATTGAAGAAAAAAGGATTAAGCCTGAAAAAGTTGTCAGCATCCCAACTGGTATTGACATAGATAGATTCAATCCTGATGTAGTAAGCGCGGTGCCGAGGGAAGAGCTTGGTATTGCAGCAGATGCTCAGATAGTAGGCACTGTAGCCATTTTGAGACGGAAAAAGGGGCATCACATACTGCTTGATGCAATACCGATGGTTTTAAGGGAATTTCCAAAAACTATTTTTTTGTTTGCAGGTGATGGGCCGCAAAGAAAAAATATAGAAGATAAAATCCTGGAACTTGGAATAGGCAATAATGTTAAACTCCTCGGGCTAAGAAATGACATACCTGAAATACTGAAGACAATGGACATTTTTGTCCTGCCCACCCTCCAGGAGGCGCTTGGCACATCTTTTCTTGAGGCAATGGCAATGGGAAAACCTGTGGTAGGGACGAAGGCAGGCGGTGTCCCGGAGGTAGTGAAAGACGGAATAAATGGTTATCTTGTAGAACCAGGAAATCCATCTATTCTTGCTAAAGCCATCATTGAATTGCTTAAGGATAAAGAGAAGGCACAGATGATGGGCATTGAAGGGGAAAAAATAGTGAGGCAGAATTATACAGTAGAAAAGATGTGTGAGAATATGTATGCTTTTTATTTTTCTATGCTTAAGGCTCAGTCGCTTCGCTCCATTGAGAAATAAGCTATCAGCCTTCAGCTTTCAGCTTACTGCTGAGCGCTGAAAGCTAACCACATTTTTTCAAATTTACATTTTGTAATTTATAATTTCTATTTTACAATTCTCGCAAAACGAGCAAAAGGAGGTAAGTATATAAAATGAGGAAAATATTAGTTACAGGTGCGGCAGGTTTTATCGGATATCACTTGTGCAGCAGGCTCATGGAACAGGGTGATAGGATTGTGGGTATAGACAATATTAATGACTATTATGAGGTCAACCTTAAACTTAACAGGCTTAAACAGATTGAGGGCAAAAGAAATTTCACCTTTATTAAGCTGGATATTACCGATAGAGAAGGTATCCATAAGCTTTTTGCTAAAGAAAAATTTGATATTGTTGTAAATATGGCAGCGCAGGCCGGCGTAAGGTACTCTCTCATAAATCCTTATACATATATAGATAGCAATATAAATGGTTTTATCAATATATTGGAAGGGTGCAGGCATCATGAGGTTAAACATCTTGTTTATGCATCATCAAGCTCTGTTTATGGTGCAAATACAAAGATGCCATTTTCAGTCCACCACAATGTAGATCATCCGATTTCTTTATATGCAGCAACAAAAAAGGCAAATGAACTTATGGCTCATACCTATGCAAGTTTGTTCAGAATACCATGTACAGGGTTGAGATTTTTCACGGTATACGGACCGTGGGGGCGCCCTGATATGGCGCTTTTTATCTTTACAAAGTCTATAGTAGAGGGAAAACCGATAGAGGTTTTTAATCATGGAAAGATGAAAAGGGATTTAACTTTTATAGATGATATAGTAGAAGGTGTTGTGAGGGTAATTGATAAAATTCCAGAACCAAATCCTAAATGGGATGGCGGAAGTCCGGATCCGGCTACAAGCTTTGCCCCGTACAAGCTTTATAATATAGGCAATAATAATCCTGTTGGCCTCTTGAAATTTATTGAGGTATTGGAAGATTGTCTTGGTAAGAAGGCTGAAAAAAGGCTATTGCCTCTGCCGGCCGGAGATGTTCCGGCCACTTATGCTGATGTGGATGATTTAATAAGAGATGTTGGTTTTAAGCCAGTCACGCCCATTGAAGTTGGAATAAAAAAGTTTGTTGAGTGGTATAAGATATACTATGGTTAGAACAAGATGCTGCATTTTTTGTAAAACCATTGTTTGTGAGGCCAAACAATGAATCCCATCCCTGTCTTTATGTACCATCATGTGAGTCCGCATAAAGGCGATATGGTAACGGTAACCCCTGATGTGTTTGAAGCACAGATGAGGTTTCTGGCAGAGGCCGGGTATAAAACATTAAGTGCTGATGAGTTGGTTGAGTTTGCCGGTGGGGACTTTGTAATAAAAGAAAAAACTGTGGTAATTACCTTTGATGATGGTTATCTTGACAATTATATTTATGCCTTTCCTGTTTTGAAAAAATACAATATCAAGGCAACAATCTTTTTAGTAACTGATTGGGTGGAAAGGAGTTCGGAGTTTGGAGTTCGGAGTTTGGAGTTAAAGACTAAGAAACTACCCAATCACAACGAGTGCAAAAGGTTTATCAATGAAGGCAAAATATCAGAAGTCATCATGAACTGGGATATGGTCAAAGAGATGCAGGAGAGTGGGTTTGTAGATTTCTATTCCCACACCATGACGCACAGGAAATGCGCTGAGTTGTCAGATGCGGAGCTTATGCGAGAGCTTCAAGATTCAAGAAGGATTATAGAGCAGAGGCTGAATAAGCCATCTCCATATCTTTGCTGGCCAAAGGGTTCTTATAACAGTGGTGCAATTGAAACTGCAAAGGGGGCTGGTTACAAGGCATTATTTACAACCGAAAGAGGTATTGTTAAAAAAGGTTCAGATGCATTTTCCATCAAAAGGATAGTTGTTAAAGATAATATCAGCTGGTTTAAAAGCAGGGTCAGAATATACACCAATCCTTTATTTTCACGGATATATCTGACAATACGGGGCAGGGGATGAGATTAAATCCTTTGGATGGCATCCTTTATCTATTGGTAAAGGTGAACAAGGTATTTGACAGGCGGGATACAGATTTAAAATATTTTGACCCGGAAAAGGTTAAAAATATCCTAATTGTCTCATCTACTGCAATAGGGGATACGCTTCTTTCTACCCCGGCAATAAGGGCTATACGCGAGAGATATCCGGATACAAAAATTATTGCACATTTCAATATTAAAAATATGGAGCTTTTTGAAAATAATCCGCATATAGACGGGATAATTCCATATTACGGAGGCTATAAAAGATTTTTTAAGACAGTGAGGGAATTCCGCAGAAATAGATTTGATGTTGCCCTCATACTCCATGGCAATGAACCACAGGCAACGCCAATGGCATATCTCTCAGGTGCAGATTTTATTATGAAACTGCCGAATATCAGTGATTACAACTTTCTTTTATCAAATAGGGAACCCATTGTCAGGTGGGATGATATGGGCCACGGCATTGAACAGAGGCTTAAAGTGGCAGCGCTTATAGGATGCAGCAATAAAGATAAAAGAATGGTATTGCCTGTGGACAGGGATGACGAAGATGCTGTATCAGGTTTTCTAAAAAGTGAAGGCATTAAGGATGATGATATACTTATAGGATTTCAGGTCGGCGCATCCACAGTAAGCAGGATGTGGTTTGCTGAGAGGTTTGTGGAACTTGGTAAAAGATTGATTACAGCATATCCAACGACTAAAATTGTCATCACAGGTTCCCCTGATGAAAAAAAATACTGTGAGCAGATTGATAGAGAAATCGGCGGAAGAGTAATCGTGTCAGCCGGTAAACTTCCGTTGAGGCAGATACCTGCCCTTGTTAAAAGATTTAAAGTTCTGCTAACAGGCGATACCGGAATCATGCATATTGCAATTGCAGTTGGGACATCTGTTGCGGCGCTATATGCAGTTGCAGATTATCGGATAACAGGGCCATACTATGATTTAGAAAAGCACAGGGTCATCCAAAAGTGGAAGACCTGTGATCCCTGTGTGAGCAAAAAGTGCGAGTATCAGCAGTGCATGGAGAATATAAGCATAGATGAGGTATTTAATGCAGTTACGGATGTTATTGGAGTAAGAATATGAAAAAGCTGGGCATTGTTCTGGATAATAAGGTTAACAGATGGGCGCTCCAGCGTTTTGAGCCGCTGAAGAATGATGTTGATATAACTGTTTTTGTGGGAGAAAGGAATGATTATGATGTAAAGTCAATTAATTTAAATAAAAGGCGATTAACTCATGCAGAAGAAATTTCTCTTGCTATAAGAAATCCATTGACGGCATACAAACGTATTATAAAAGCACCTTACAAAAAAATGGATTTTTATTATTTCTCTTTACAGAAGTACCTTGAAGGCATGGATGCAGTCTATTCATGTGATATAACAAGGTCAGCATATACATTGGCACATTTGAAAGACAGGCTTGGTTTCAAATTTATACTTTCATGGTGGGAGAATATACCGTACAGAGCAGTCTTTGATGAAAAGACCAGTTATCATAAAAGGCATATTATGCAAAAGGTTGACATGTTTCTACCTTTCACTCAAACAGCAAAGAGAGTCTTGCAGATGGAAGGAGTGCCTGAAGAAAAGATAAGGGTGATATATCCAGGGGTTGATCTGGAGAGGTTTAACCCCGGCAATAAGCCGGAGAAGCTTTTTGCCGAAAATAATATTCCCATAAATTCTTTTGTTATTTTATATGTTGGCAAACTTGTTTCTTGGAAAGGGGTGCATAATCTTATTTATGCTGCACGGATTTTAAAACAGAGAGAGGTTAAGGGTTTTGTTGTAGCTGTCGCAGGAAAAGGTGCTCAAAATGAAAATATGGAGAAGCTGATAAAAGAATCTGGCACAGAAGACAATTTTAGATTTTTGAATTTTGTCTCTTATGATGAGATGCCGCAGGTTTACAATATGGCAGATGTCCTTGCGCTTCCCAGCTATCCCACAATGGCATGGCAGGAGCAATTTGGTATGGTATTGATTGAAGCAATGGCATGCGGCAAGCCAATTATAACAACTATGAGTGGTTCTATACCAGAGGTTGTAGGGGATGCAGGCATACTTATCCCTTCAGGGGATTATTTTAATCTTGCAGAGAATATTTTAAGATTGATGAATGATGATAGTTTGCGGGATGCACTGGGCAAAAAGGCGCTGGCAATGGCAGGAGAATTGTATGATGCTAAAAAGAACTCAATGCACTTTAAAAATGCTGTAGAGAATAGATTATGAATATCCTTGTTATAGGAACTCCAAAGCGGGACTTCCATATAGGGTTTGATAATTTCGTGCTTGGGTTAAAAAGAGCAAGGATTGATTTTGACCATTACCCGAATATCTTGACTCAAAGCTACGGCCATACAGGCACATATCAGTTAAGATTTGATACCGCGGAGATATCATATCCTGATTATTTCGCGGTTGAGAAAAATCTTAAAAGAGGGCTTTACGACCTAATAATAACAACAGTATGTCGTGTAGATTACAATGCCGGCAGGCGCTGGTTTTTTTCAAGCCTCGCAAGGAGATTAAAGTATTCACTTGAGTCAAATAAATATAAAATGGGTGGCACACTGGTTTTAGATTGGATGAGGAAGGGTATTGACTTGCCACCCTTTATTGTTGTTGATGATAATGATGATCCTTTTATCTGGCATGCTGACCTTGACCTTCTCTTGAACTGTAAAGTCTATTTTAAAACTGAAGTGCCATTTAACAGGTTTTTATGCTTCAGACTTTTTGAATCAAGACTTAATAAGCAGCAGCAGATTGACCTTGCCGAAAAAATTAGACCCTACTGGATTTCCTATGACAGAGAATCAATCGCTGCCTTCACCACCATAGATGGGTTTAAGCCATTTGCCGAAAGGGATGTAGATGTTTCATATCTTTGCAATATTCACATGAACCACCAGCGGATAAAGATTTTGCCAATACTGGATAAACTTGGAGAAAGATATAGAATAATAACAACCAAAAATGGAAAATTCAGCAAAGAAGAGTTTTATAAACTATCAAAGAAGTCTAAAATAAGCATAAGTCTTGCGGGTAGACGCTGGGACTGTCCCAAGCATTACGAACTTCTGCTCTGCGGGACACTGCTTTTTGTATCCCGTCCTTCAATAGAGATGGCAATTGATTTAAAAGATGGTGAGAATTGTATTTTTCTGGAAGATGATTTTAAACATCTTGAAAAACAAGTAGAATATTATCTTTCAAATCCTGCATCGAGCGCTGCTATTGCTCAGAACGGATATGAATTTGCCATAAAGTCTTTGAGTAATATAAAGCTGGCTGAATATGTCCTTCAAACAACAAAAGAGGTTATTGCAAGATAATGTCGTATAAAATCCTGATTCTCGACACAGGCAAAGAGTGGGGCGGTGGAACAAACAGCCTCATAGAGTTACTCAAAAGAAGTGATAAGAATAGATATATCTTCACTGTCCTGTTTTACAATAATTATAAAAAGGGGACAGATTCTGACATAAAGACTGAGATTGAAAGACTGAATATAAAATTCTTGCTTCTGGACCATGGAAAACAGGTGGTCATACACATGCTGTTAAAGGAGTTGGCCAGAATAGTATTTTTTTTTAATGCGAAGCTAAAAAGGTATTTTATATTTTTAATTGATTATAGTTTTAGGATTAAATTAAACGCGGAAAAGATAGCAGATACAGCAAAACGCTTGGATATAGACCTTCTTTACATGAACAATCAACCTTCTTCAAATCTTGAAGGAATAATTGCAGTGAGGGACGCTGGTATTCCTTGTGTTCAGCATAGCCGTATTGCCGCCATGCTTAATGCATTTGAGGTCGATGCGGTTAATAAATGGCTCAAAAAAATGATATGCGTGTCTGAAGGGGTAAGGGAGAGTTTTGTAAGACAAGGAATTAATGAATCTATATGTACTGTCGTATACAATGGCATAGACCCGAATATAAAACCAATGAGAGCCGTATCAGAAATCAGAAAGAAGTGGGGAGTGGCTGAAGATGAGATTCTGATAGGCACGGTTGGCTCTCTCATAAAAAGAAAGCGGGTAAATGATTTGATTGAGGCAGTGGCAGAAATGCAGAGGCAAGATGCAAGAGGCAAGATGCAAGACTTGAAACTTGCAACTTGCAACTTAAAACTATCTTTAAAGTGCATGATTGTCGGTGACGGGCCAGAAAAAGAAAACCTTCAAATAGAGGCTCGAAAGAAGGGACTGCATGAAAGGGTTATATTTACAGGTTTCCAGAGCGATGCGATTTCTTATATAAATGTTATGGATATATTTGTTTTATCATCAGAAAATGAAGGCCTGCCGAGGGTTATACTTGAGGCCATGCTTATGGCAAAGCCTGTTGTTGCGTGTAATGTAACCGGTTCATCAGAACTTGTTATTGATGGTGAAACCGGTTTTTTGGTTTCAGTAAAAGATCCTGATGCGCTGGCAGCAGCGATGTCAAGACTCATTGCCTCAAGTGAGTTAAGAAATACGATGGGGGCAATGGGAAGAGAGCGGGTGTTAGAGAAGTTTTCTATGGAAGCGTATATAACTGGCGTCAGCAAGATTTTTGAAGAGGTTCTCGGTTAAGTGCTATACGTATTGTTAACTTATTTATGTTCACCAATCATTTACTTTTTATTGCTCTTCAAAAAAAGAGCGATAAACCCCAGCACCAAAGATTCTGATATAGGGGTAAATCGGATTTTAATAATTCAGACCGCAAAGATAGGTGACCTTATCTGCTCCACGCCTGTTTTTAGGGCGGTTAAAGAAAAATATCCCGATACCCACCTGTCGGTAATGGCAAGTCCTCTTACAAAAAAACTTCTTGAGTATAATCCCAATGTAGACGAGATTATACCTCTGAAAAGTAGTTTTTATAAAGGGTTTGTTGGCAAGATGCGTTTGGTTAGGTTAATTCGCAGGGGCCGATATGATATTGGAATATCACTGAACCCCAGTGTGCCATTTTTACTCGCCATGTTCTGGGGGCTTATCCCTGTGAGGGTTTCTATTATGCCGGATTTCACAGGCATTACATATAAGATGGCATCCGTATTTTCTATATATCTTGAGAGGCATATAAGAGGCAGGCTTGTTGCAGAGACATATATGGCGATGCTCAAGGCGATCGGCAGCAATGATAACGATATTTCAAAAGAGGTTTTCAAATCGCCAGATGCAGATAAAAAGGTTGTAGGGGAGACCCTTGTGGTCTCCCGTTGGGAGGGGACAAGCCCCTCCCCTACAAAACAAAACTCAAAACTGGTTGGCCTTGCTGTTACTAGCGGAAACAAATTAAAGGAATGGGGAGCCGAAAACATGGCGTCTCTTGCGGATAGATTGGTACGGGAGCTGAATGTATGTATAGCGCTTATTGGTTCTGAAAAGGACAGGGATATTGCTGATGAAATATTAAGTCTGTCAAAATACAAAAATATGATAATAAATGCAGTGGGCAATTTCAACCTTGCAGAGTTGCCTGCCCTCATTGAAAGGTTATCGTTTTTTATTGGTGTTGATACGGGCATTATATACATGGCAGACGCATTGAATATACCGCTTGTTGACATTGCCGGGCCATCTGATATGGAAGACCAAAGGCCGACAGGCAAGAAGGTTGTAATAATTCAAAGAAATCTTTCGTGTGTTCCGTGCTCTCACTCGTTTAAAGCCCCGTATAGCTGCAGATACGGTCATAAAGAGTGTATAACGAGCATTACGGTAGAGGAGGTCTTTACAGGTGTTTCAAGGTTTATGGCTTAAATACGAGGAGAGGATTTATAGCTTAATACCGCCGCTTCTTTTAATCTACATATTCTTTCAGCCTTTTAATCATTTTGCAGGTATAAGGAATACAGCATTTTATTCCATGCTGCTGCTTTTTCTGATAAAGCTTGCGAGAAAAGGGATTAAGATTAACTGGAAGGACACTACTACAATAGCATTTTTCATCTTGCTCATGGCTATCCTTGTAAGTATCTTTTTCAGCAATTATATCATTGACAGCCTGAATGCCTTCAGAAAGAATTTCTTTTATCAGATGGTGGTTTTTTTTGTAATATTGACTGAATTCAGAGATGTTAGAAAACTCAGGGCATTACTGGGTGCGGTCGTTCTAAGTTTTATTACACTTACGATTATTATCTTTATAAAGAATCCACCTGCTAACCTTCTTAATATCCTTGAGGCAAAGACAGACAGGGAAACATTTCTGGGTGGTTATGCCCTCAATGCTGCCTTCTATATACCTTTTACCTTTGGCTATCTTTTGAGTGTGAAAAACAGAATGCTGTTAAAGGGGTTTTTATGGACTATGGTGTTAGCAGAATTTGTGCTGGTATGGCTCTATTACAGTTCAAGAACAACCCTTATCGCTATTTTGATATCAACCGTTGTTATGATTACAATGTCCAAAAGGTATAAAATGCTCGCAGTTATCATTATTCTTTTTCTTGCGGTTGGGAGCGTCAGTTATTTTAAAAAGCCTGAATTGATTGATAGATATAAAACCCTGTTATCCTTTCAAACATATACAAGCAATGTAGGTTTAAGCGGGAGGGGATATATATGGAAAGGGACTGTTGAGATAATTAAAGATAGGCCGATTATCGGCTATGGTTATGGTTGGAAGAAGCTTGCGACAGTGGTCAGAGACGAGGGTTATTTGGAGAGATGGAAAGACAAATGGCATGGGACATACGATTATTTCAGCAGGGCAGGTTATGGCAGCGCTAGCCCGCATAACCTTACATTGCAAATTCTTTTTGAGACAGGGATATTGGGATTGCTTGCGTTTATTTTATTCTGGATCACAGTCTGCATAAAGGTTGTAAAGATAATGAAATCGGGGGCAGGAGATGAATTGAATTATTTTGTAAAATACGGGGTAGTGGGTGTTCTCGTGGCTTATGCCATAATAAACACTGCAAACGGCTTATGGGAAGAAACCTACGGGGTAATTACATTTGCCATGGCTGCAATTACTGTAAATATACATGAAAGCAACAGATATAAATGATATTAAGAAAATTCTACTGATCCGCCGTGATAATATAGACGATATTGTCTGCACAACGCCTGCAATTCATGCGGTTAGGGGAAAATATCCTGATGCAAAGATTGGCGTATTGGTAAATACATATAATGCGGATGCTGTAACAAATAATCCTGATATTGATGAGGTCTATGTTTACGAAAGGGTCAAAGTCTGGAGGAGAAATGCTGGACACAAAAGGGAACAACAGAACCTTACTCTGCCGCCTTTGTAATGGGAAAATATTTGCCCCGGTTTATTATCTGGATGAAATAGAGATTGTCCGTTGCAATCATTGTGGTCTTATTCAGTTCGGGAGATATCATGCCTTGGTGGACCTAAAGGGCCATTATTCCTATAGCGACATGGAGAATATCAATGTCCACTCACGTTTCAACCAAAACAAGATAGTACGGGCATCCCGATTCCGAGCAGACTTCTTTCAGAAATACACAGGACTGAGAAGAGGCAAAGTTCTTGAGGTCGGCTCGTCCGAAGGTCATTTTTTGCATGAGATGAAAATTAGAGGCTTTGATGTAGTTGGCATAGAGCCTTCTCCTGTCGGTGTTTTAAAAAGCAGTGAGAAGGGCATAACCGTGATAAACGATCTTGTCGAGAAAGCTAATTTATCCGATACATATTTTGATGCGGTGTGCATGTTTCAGGTCATGGAGCATTTTGAAAATCCAATAGAGATCTTTCACTTGTTGCATTCCAAAATAATAAGGGGGGGGTACATCATGATAGAGACCCCTGATATCTATTCTCTGGGGGCGAAGTTTGAGAAAAAGCCGCACAAGTTGTTTAATAAAGAGCATATTACATGTTTTTCGCCAGAACAATTAAATGCATTATTGACCTCAGTGGGTTTTATGCAAATCATTGCGTGCCACTACGATTATGATGGGTTCAGGGTGCCGTATGCGAAAAGTATCAAAAAGATATTTGCGTATATAACAAATCCAAAGTTAGAAGGGCCGTTGCAGAAGATTCTGGAAAATAAAATAGATATCCATTATAGGTCAACCCCGAGAGATGAGGGTGGAACTGTAAGCATTCAAAAAGAGCGCAATAACAAGCAATGGATATATTTGAAGGATATAAAGAAAACATTAACCGCCCCTTTTGATATCTTTTTTGGATATATAGCGTACCGGCTAGAATTAGGCGCAAGTTATATCTGGGTTGGCAAAAAATCTTAAACTGCACAATGATAGATGGCCGAAATATTAAAAAAATTCTCTTAATCCGCCGTGACAACATTGGAGATCTGATTTGCACAACCCCAGCCATACATGCGCTGCGGGAGAAATTTTCAGCGGCAAAGATAGGCATACTTGTAAATAGTTACAATGCTGATGCAGTGGCAGACAATCCGGATATAGATGAGGTCTATGTTTATGAAAAGGCCAAACATGCCGAAGGGGAAAACAGGTTTTTGGTGTGGTTGGGAAACTTAAGACTTTTTTTAAAGATAAGAGGAGAAAGGTATGATGTTGCAATCGGTTGCGGAAACTATTCTCCAAGTTTGGCAAGATATACATTTTTGACTGGCGCTAAGAACAGGATAGGATATGTGCGATCTGGTGATAGGTCTATTTCTTATAACATCCCAATTAGTGAGCTGAGAGAGCCTATCCATGAAGTAGTTGCCACATTTAAACTCCTTGAACCGCTTGGTATAGACGGCGAACCTTCAAGACTTGTTTTGCTGCCATCTGATGACGAAAAGGAAAAGGTTTTAAGGTTTTTATTCCCACCTCCCACCTCCCACCTCCCACCTCCTGTTTTTGTGGCAATGCACATAAGCAGCAGAAAGGAAAATAACCGATGGCCGGCAGATAGATTTATCGAACTCGGTAACGAACTTATAAAAAAGTATAATGTAACTCCTTTGCTCCTCTGGGCGCCTGGGAGCAGTAAAAACCCGTTCCATCCCGGGGATGATGAAAAGGCTGAAGCGATAGCCGATAAAATGAGAGGGGCAGTCTTATATAAAACCACAAGGCTCAGAGAGCTTATTGCCGCAATCAGTCTATGCAGACTGGTGATATGCTGCGATGGCGGCGCAATGCACATTGCTGCTGCGCTTGGCAAACCCATATTGACAGTATGGGGTTCAACTGACAAAAGAAGATGGATGCCGTGGCAGGTTGATAATATGATACTTCAAAAGGGGAAAAGGGCGGATGAAATAAGCGTAGCAGAGGCTATAAATGGTTTTGATGCATTGTGGAGGGTCATTAAACACTCTTGTTCCAGAGAGGCATAAAGAGAAGTGTTTATCTGAAATACTAAATTCTAAATCCGAAATTCTAAACATTATCTAATGACCAAAATCCAAAATTCAAAACAGTTTTGGCCATTTGAATTTAGAATTTTGAATTTGCTTAGGATTTAGATATTAGAATTTAGAATTTTGTAAAGCAGGATTTTTATGAATATAGGTCTTATAAGGATGAAATACACCCCCTATGGCGGGGCAGAGGTCTTCCTTTCAAGGTTCATTGATGAACTTTTGAAAAGGGGGCATACCTGTCATGTGTTTGCAAGGGAATGGGGTGATGGAAAGTCAGGAGTCAGGAGTCAGGAGTCAGGAGTCAAAAACCAAACCCCAAAGCTGATATTCCACAAAATAAAAACATTCGGCCCGTCATTTCTACGACTATTATCATTCGCCATTAATACCTATTTTGCTGTCAGAAAGGCAAATCTTGATATTATTTTAGGTTTTGACAGGACATTTTATCAGGATATATATAGGGCAGGGGACGGCTGCCACAGGGAGTGGCTGATACAGAGAAACAAGTCAGGAGTCAGGAGTCAGGAGTCAGGAGTCAGGAGAACAATAAAAAAAATTATAACTTTTCTTAATCCGCTTCATCTTACCATTCTTTATCTTGAAAAAAGACTTTTTAAAAGCAAGAGACTGAAATTTGTTGTTGCCAATTCAAGGCGCGGCAAGGACGAAATAATAAAACATTATGGTTTACCTGAGGAAAAGATTTGTGTTATATATAATGGGATTGACATTGCGGCATTTGCTGACAGTGACGGGAATAAACTCAGGGCTGTGTACAGAGAAAAACTGAATATTAAGAACGAGACAACCCTATTGTTTGCAGGCTCAGGTTTTGAGAGGAAAGGCCTTAAGTTTTTCATAGAGGCAGTTGGTATTTTAAAGAGAGAGGGTCACAATAACCTGAAAATAGTTGTTGTTGGAAAAGGGCGGATTAAAAAATATCAGACGATTGCTGATAGATGCGGGATAGGGGAGGATATAAAGTTTATGGGTCCTGTAAAAGATATAAATGCTTACTACAGCGCCTCTGACATATTTGTTCTGCCGTCTATATACGAGCCGTTCAGCAATGCCTGTCTTGAGGCAATGGCATCCGGAGTGCCTGTCGTAACATCGAAGATAAACGGGGTGTCTGAAATTCTCACAGATGGAAGAGACGGGATGATTGTAGATGAACCTTCAAATTCAGAGGAGTTGGCCTTAAAGATTAAGCCTCTCCTGAATTCGGGAATAAGGCTATCT
>Ga0209343_10003749_pt1 | contig 18999 bp, 15 predicted proteins | sample RifCSPlowO2_02_FD_184026 | JGI IMG/M metagenome (GOLD analysis project Ga0209343, IMG submission 184026) | Groundwater microbial communities from Rifle, Colorado - Rifle CSP2_plank lowO2_0.2 (SPAdes) (version 2) | ecosystem: Environmental > Aquatic > Deep subsurface > Groundwater | place... | reverse complement strand
ATTTATCATATATTCTATTTTTTGATTTTTCATTCGTTATAACATAATAAAACATTTATTTTTCTACAATATTTCATATATGTACGTTTATAATTTTTATAACCTCCTCCAAACAAAGGTAATTCTCTAATTTTTTCGATTTCCATTGGATCGAGACAAAAATATTCTTGTATCATATCCCCACATTGTGTAGTTTTATCTATATCTCCTACAAGTTTACTAAAAAAACTTTCTACATTATACAGTAACTTACTTTCAGTACTTCTCAGAAAAATGTTATGTATATGTTTTATAAATTTTAATGGATTTAAACATATTTTATCACCATCATCCACATATCCAACCTCAAGAGATAATAAATTTTTTCCAAGTTCCCCGAATTGCGTTTCATCAAACAATATACCAAAAAATAATAAAATCATCAATTTCCCGTTTATATATTCATATAAATACGCCTCTTGGTACCAATTTTTTCCCTCACTTTTTATAAATTCTTCTATATTTACACCTGTATTTATTGATAACCTAGCCGAATGAAATAATGCATGACATATCTCATGCAAAATATTTTTATTAATTTCTGATTCATCTTCATATTCATAACTATATAAATATGCATGTATGATAGTAGCAAAGGAATTGACAAACATTTCATATACTACATATTTCTTTTCAATTTCTGATAAGTAAAAAAAATCTGCTGTGTTTTCTACCAGAGTCGAACTATGTAACATTTCATGAGTTAATAATCCAATAGCACCTTCCGTCCGTGAGACAACAATAAGATTATTATTATGTATAGTTGCCCCGCTTGATATATTAAAACATTTATTTTCATTATTATTCATGTCTTTCATATACTTCTTTCCACCTAAATTATGATTAGCTCTTCTTGGATTATTATAAAGAAAAAATGTATACGTAAAATCCGTTACAGTTTTATGCGTTTCAGGATTTTCCTTTTTCGCATATAATATTAACATATTATATATTCGCATCATGATTTTATGAACATTATGTGAAAATATAGTCTCATCATCATTTTTATTATGGTAAATCTTAATAGATATTATGTGATTTGCCGGAAATTTCAGCTGATATTCCACTAATTCATCAAAATTTTCTAATATTTTTTTTGAATGCGCAAAAAATATTGTCTCGTATACAGAATCTGTTATATTAACTTTTGTCGAACTTTTTTTAATATAATCGGTTAACTTCAATTCTCCATATCTTTTAAAAACTTTCCCTACAAATATAGGATCCATATATTTTCGTATAGTTTTTACTTTTTCATTTAAAATTTTGAGAAATGCAGGTTCTTTCATAATATATGAATTATTTATCTTTTCCAGTTTTTTGGTTATATAGTTTTTATGTAATGTAGCCATATATATAACTTGCATAAAATTGATTTTCCAACTTTTTATATTATAAATATATAAAATCTTTTATATTATAAATGCAATTCAATGTTATCAAACGAGATAAAACAAAAAGTAATTATGATATCAAAAAAATAGAAAATGTACTAAAACTAGCTTTCACACAAACTAATATAACATGCGATGAAACAACATTTAAATTGATAGTATCGAATATAGATAACCAAACTAGAAATTCAATCGATATTGAACATAACGAAATATTCATAGAAAAAATTCAAGATATTGTTGAACAATCTTTAATGAAATATCATTTTTATGAAACAGCTAAGCATTATATCCAATATAGATTAACACGAAATGAAAAAAGAAAAACAGAAAGTTATGTCTCCAAAATAAAAGATAACGTAGTTACACCATGGGGAATGATAGGATATATTACGTACAAAAAAACTTATTCTCGGCATATACCTAACTCTAATCAAACCGAAGAATTTAAAGATACTATAACACGTGTATTAGAAGCCTGCCAAAAACAATTACATGTTAACTTTACTAACGACGAACTACGACAAGCATATTACTACTTTATGTCTTTAAAATGTTCTGTAGCCGGAAGATTTTTATGGCAACTTGGTACAAAAACAGTAGATAAATTAGGATTATTTAGCTTGCAAAATTGCGCATTTATAAAAATAGACGCACCAGTTAAACCATTTTTATGGATTTTTGATGCTCTCATGCTCGGTTCCGGTGTAGGATTTAACATACAAAAACATAATATTCAAAAATTACCTATGGTATTAGATGTAAATCTACAAATTGTACGACAAGATACTAAAGATGCGGGCTTTATTATACCAGACTCAAGAGAAGGATGGATCTCGCTTTTAGAAAAGGTATTGGAAGCGATTTTTATTAAAGGTCTATCTTTTACATATTCGACTATGTTAATTCGTAGCGCCGGTGCATCTATACAAGGTTTTGGTGGTGTAGCATCTGGACCAGAAGAACTTGTCAAGGGAATCGATAATATAGTTAATATTTGTAAAAGCCAAAGAGGAAAATATTTAAGCACGGTTAATTGTCTTGACATAGTATGTATTATTGCTTCTATAGTTGTATCCGGAAATGTGCGTCGCGCGGCCCTATTGTGTATAGGTGACCATGATGATATAGAATATTTAAATGCAAAACGATGGGATTTGGGTAATATACCTAATTGGCGGGCATTAAGTAATAACTCGGTTATTTGTTCAGACACTACAAAATTGTTGCCAGAATTTTGGAATGGATATACAGGCAACGGGGAACCATATGGACTTATAAATATAGAACTATCAAAAAAAATAGGACGACTCAAAGATGGTAACAAATATCCCGATCCAGAAGTTGAAGGCTTTAATCCATGCGGTGAAATTACGCTTTCAAATTGTCAAACTTGTTGCCTTTCCGAAATATTCTTACCTAACATAACATCATATGAGGAACTACAAAAAATAGTAACTACATTATATCGCATATGTAAACATTCATTGTTATTGAAATGCCATCAAAAAGATACAGAATATATAGTTCATAAACAAATGCGTATAGGTATAGGTGTCACGGGATATATGCAATGTTCTCAAGAACAAAAAAATTGGTTAGAACCTTTATATGAATATTTAAGAGAATATGATGTAGCATATTCCAAAAAGATTAATGCGCCTGTATCAGTAAAGTTAACAACATGTAAACCTTCTGGAACATTATCATTATTAGCTGGTGTTACTCCAGGATGTCATCCAGGAATATTTCAATATTTCATTCGCAGAATACGCATATCATCATCTAATAATCTAGTTCAAATTTGTCGAAAAAGTGGATACAAAATTGAATATCAAAAGAATTTTGATGGAACTGATGATATAAATACACTAGTTATCGAATTTCCTTGTATGTATCCTCTTGGAACAATTTTAGCGAAAGATATGACAGCAATAGATCAACTGGAAGTTATTAAACAACTACAATATTCATGGTCAGATAATGCTGTTTCTGTGACCGTCTATTACAAACTAGAAGAATTAGATATAATTAAATCATGGTTAAAAAATAACTACACAAACAATATCAAATCATGTTCGTTTTTATTACATCATGATCATAACTTTCAGCAAGCGCCTTATGAAGAAATTACAAAAGAAAAATATGAAGAACTAATATCTCATGTAAAACATATAACATCAGGAGATATAATATTAGATGATATACCAGACTATGAAAATGAAAACTGCAAAGGTGGTGTATGCCCTATAAAATAGTTTTATTGTGTATCTAATTCCCACCATGTATGTACACCTCTTGTATTTGTGTCAATTCCAAATTCTTCTAAAAATTTTTTTAAAGTTGGATATTTTGTGAAATTCCACAAACCTTGGCTCAAAGCGTGCATATGAGGAAAAATAAGTGAATTTGTTGTCCGTAAACTTGTTACTGTTGAACGATTTTGAACCGACCAACAATTTTTTTTTGACATGAAATTCAAACAATCTCTATCTTCATTTTGATCCTTCCTTTTGTTTAAAACACAGAATTCTTCAAATACTTTTTTGTTCCATATCGCTGGCTGAAATATATGATTCTTTTCCGAATAAAAATAATAATCTTCATATCCAGTAAATATACCTTCTTGACAAGAAGTAACACTTATATGCGAATAGCTTAATAAAAACCCACAATTCTTCTCTTTCATAAATTTTATCATATTATTTAATATATTTATATCAATTTTACCTATAGGTAGCCAATCCTCGTGCAAGAATAAAATATATGATTCATGTATTTCATTCAGTGCTTTTAATACTCTTTTGGTCCATATTAAATTTATATTATATGTATGTTTGTACCAATTTGTAGGTACCATTTGATCTATCAATGTTTGATCTGCCAATTCTTCATAAAGCCAATGTATGTCTATATTTTCAACATGTTTCTGTAACAAAGGTATCATAGCCTTCCACATAAATGCATACTCAGAATGAGTATATACCAATAAACAAATATTATTCATATGTATAATATCAATATATTTATTTCTTAATATATGCGCATGGTTGCAATTGTTTGGTCGATTCAATTATATATGCTAAATTTCGTTCTTTCAAAAACCGATTGACACCCATTGACTCATCAAAAAAAGTTTGTTGATAGTCATCAAATAATATATATCCTCCTGGCAAAACTCTATCCCAAAGAACATTTAATGCATAATAAGTTGGTTCACCTAGATCCAAATCCATATATAATAATGAAATATGAAATCCTGGATTATTTTCAATGTAGTTAACACACGACAATTGAATATCACCAGATACAAGCTCATATTTTTTTTGAGAAACTCCTATATTCGATAATATATTTCCTATTTTTTCTTTCGTTAATTCATTATCTTTTGCTCTTGTAACAACTTCAATCAATCTATCTTTACAGTTATAATCATTATTTTCTATTATATTAATTGTTTCGTTTATATTATTGCTAAAGAAATCAAAACCAATAACTTTTTTGGGAGAATTCGGTTCGTATATTTGAAGCATTTTAAGCCATGAAGCCATCCCAGAACCTTTAAATACACCACATTCAACAATATGTCCCGGAATATTTACTGTTTTTAAATAATATTCATGCCTTACTAATAGTTTGGAAATTAATGAAATATTGTCAGAAAATATAAAATTATTAAAATCATCATATTGATTCTTTGATGGTACAGTCCAACATGCCAATGTATTTATTTTTTTCATAGATTCTTGTACAAGTTGTATAGTTTGAAATTTCTTATCTATATATTCATATATATATTTAATGATATCATTATCATGTATCATATTTCTTTCTTTAAGTTTTTTCATGCGTTCGTCAGAAAAACAATAGTGTCCGCTAACAAGTATTATTTTTTCTTTATTTTTTAATGGGTCGATATTTAAATTAATCCACTTGTTCCATTTTTTACTTTCATAACATATATTAAAAAACAAATCTTTATCATCTTCCTTTATTTTATCCATTATAAATATAGTTTCACAAGTTCCTAATTCAGGTGCAATATTTACAGCATTCAATTTATCCGTAAATCTACTTGTTAATGTCTTTTCATTCATATAATCACCATTATGTTCTTTAGAAAAAATATTATATTTTCGTACTATTTCATTTTGCTCCCTTAAAGTAGTAGATGAATAATGTCCTGTGTTTTCACAATTTTCTAGTCTTGTTCCACTTTGAACGACACAAAATATAATTTTCTTAAAAATATCTGGTATTAACTTTTCTTTCAGATCGTGTAAAAATTTTTCTATTTCTTCAGTTGTAAACTTTCGTATAGCTTCCTCTGTTCCAACTTCATAGTACAAATTTGGATTTCGTTGTTCACAATAATTAATCATATCAATAGTCCATTTTAATCCATCTTCATATTTTGAATATTTTTTCCATGGATCAATATGTATCGAATCCATATATTTACAATCTTCTTCTAATGAACAATATCCATCATCATCTTTACTACCTTGGCCTGGACCACCATGATCTCGCTGAATAGCTATATATTTACTTCGTAAATTTACATACGAGATAAATTCTTTTGTTGTCCAATTGTTAACATAGCCACCATCGTATTCAATTTGTCTTCTTGATGGAATTAATGTAATTGGTGTTTTTGTATCATTAGAATATTGTATAATTGCATCGACTATATTTTTACTCATTGGTCCAAAACAAAATTTAGAATTTCGTAAAATATCTACTTTTTTCATATGTATTATAGATATGAAAAATATATATATTATTTATAATCTTCCGCATTTTTTCTATTATATTTGTCTTCAATTCTTACTACATCATATAATTCGTTCGTCGAAGTTTCCAAATAAAAAGAATCTTCAATCCCTTCCATACGATGTATCATATACGGTTCAATTGTTATATTATCCCCTGATAACATGATTTTTTTATTAAGTTTACTTATGTCGTTTCCAATATAAAGCATAAGTTTCCCACTCAAAACATAAATTGTTTCTTTCTTGAGTTCATGATACTGCAAACTACAACATTCACCTGCTTTCATAAATAATTTTTTGACCACATATTTGTCATTGTATTCTATTAATTCTTCTTTTCCCCATGGTTTCATAACTTCTTTTGGTTGGTTGTCTGAAATATTGACATATTTTTTTTTAAAATCATAGTCATGTAGTCCTTTGTTTCTGACAACATTGATAACATACGCCGTATTTCTATCGCTTTTTTCTTTTTTATCATTAATTAAAATTCTATCTCCTGGTCCAAGACCCATTATTAATTGATCGTATATTATTCCAAGCTTTTCCAATTGCTTTTTAGTTACATCTCTCATACTTTCTTTTCTTCCTGTAGTTAATATTATAAAATATCCATTTCGCACCCAATTACGTATAGCTGGTAATGTATTTTCAAGTAATTCCATTTTTTCATTAGTACATTGATCAATAATATCTCCACTATGTTTTATCAATGTTCCATCTATATCACAAAAAATAGTTTTTGATTGCTCGGCAGATGACATAGTTTTTGTTTCAACTACACATAACTCTAAGCTATCATAAAAAAATTGTTCTATCATTCTATGTAAATAATATACAAATATATTTTTCTATATTTACTCACTATACAACAAACCAAGGTTATATTTTCCCAAATTGAACAGAAAATTAGATAACGGATATTCATGAAGTGGTGCCATGTTAATCCATATTAGATAATTTAATATTTTGACCTTTAGTAAACTCAATCCATTATTTTCAACAAATTCATCTAAATCACTCAATTGATTCATTAAAAAATAATTACATTTCATATCTAATTCACACTCATCTATATTTATTTTATTGATAAAATACATTTTCTCTTCTATATTATGATGATCAAATTGTATATTATGCCGTAATTTGGCTATATCATAATACATATCTCCCCTTTCGAGTTCTCCTCCAAAATCAGATCTCCAATCCAATAAAATAAAACAATTGCCTTTTAATAAGATATTTTCTAAAATAAAATCTCCATGAAAATTTGAAGGCTTATCATTACACAACGCATCAAAATTTATATTCTTAATAATATGATCAATGTTTCCTACGTTAACACCATTAATTATACTATAATCTTTAAATTTATTATCACGAAATCCATCCGCTATTCTATTTTTTGTTTTAGTATAATAAAAATTATAGCACACATTCTTAAAATTATTATCATTATATATATGATTCCATAGATTTTCTTTACCCCATATTAATACCTCTTTTATTAAGCCATATCTATTTATTTTTGATAATGGCTGTGCATCTATCAATTCTATAGCATGAAAATTAGCTGTTTGCTTCAATAATTTCGGAGTTACATCCCCAATATATTTTTGTCTCGTACATATGTTTTTATTTTGCTCTGTTTCGCTGAAAAATTTAATGACCATATTTTCATGAAATGAAATTGATTCTTTTACTTTCGGTATCCATTCGTATTTTTTTTTATAAACTGAATTTGCATGATTATAATCATCTATATTACCAATATCATGATAATCTTTGATTACTATATAATTTATATTATTCTCTGTGTTAACAATACAATCAAATACATGAACATCACTTAATGTATCATTATCTGGATATAATATAAGTAGTTTAAATACTAAATCATAAAATCGGTTATAATCATGTACATATGCTACCCCTATGTATATATAATCATATTCTGAACTACCTTTAAATTTTATTTTTTTAATTTGTTCACCTATCACATCTATAGTTGTATAATTACTTCCACAGTTTGGCTTATCATATAAAAATAAAGTATCGTTATTTAAATTAATATTCAGATCTTTGACTATACTATCACAACAATGAAAAATAAAAGGTTCGTTAACATATTCTTTTGTTCTTGACAATGAATATAATAAACTACTTCCAGGACCAGAATATTTATCAATTTCAACAAAAATAACATTTAGATATGAATAAGCTATGGATATATATTGCTGAACTATATCACCCTTATATCCTATAGTTATAATAAATTCCGCTCCTTCCATATTTTTATAGTTATCTAATATATAATCAATCGCATATCTATCACCTATCTTACATAAGGCTTTATTCGTATACCTTGTAAACTCACCCAATCTACTTCCGAGACCACTAGTTGTAATTATAATTTTCATTATATGTATATCGTATATATTATATAACACAATTATAACACAATTTCATTACAAAACAATAATAGATATAAAAAAATAATTATAATATATACACTATAAATGGACACTTTTGTTGATATCGTTAAAAAATACAGTTCTATAGATACAACATATGGAACTGATAAAAATACATCACATTCATATGGACCTGTATATGAAACAATCTTTCGTGAATTTCGCACTAACAAAAACAATATATTAGAAATTGGATTCGATTCTGGCGCATCTCTTCAAGTATACAGTGAATACTTTTATAACTCAGAAATTTATGGAATTGATATAATTGATCACTGTTTGCCATATATTAAACAAAATAAACATATCCATTTGCTATTCGGAGATGCTAAAAATAAAAATACAGTAAATTATTATAATAAACAATATAATATTATTATTGAAGATGCCTCACATTTATTAGAAGATCAAATTACGCACTTTAAAGATTATAATGAATTCGTATCATTAGGTGGATTATATATAATTGAAGATGTTCACGAACAAAATTTACATCTATTGAAAAATGAACTGGAACCACTAAGTATATCAAAAGGATTTACATTAAAAATTATAGATTTACGTCATATTAAACATAGATTCGATGATATTCTATTTGTATTTACAAAAATAAAAAATCTTATATCTTCGTAATTGAAATAAATTCGTTTATATCCTTCACAAAATTTACTTCCCCTGTAAACTGCAAAGTATTGTAAACTTGATCTGTATAATGTCCGCAATGACCTCCTATTGTTCTTAGAAATTTATTACCTTTTTTTTGTAAAAACCATAATTCCCCTTCATAACCCTTACAATAAACAACCGAAATATATTTGTTGTTTGTGTCAATTAAATAATACTCAATATTAATAACATACATCGATCCACACCCAATTATAATTTTAGACGCTTTATTCAAAAGATATATCTTATATTCTTCTTCCATCATATTATCCAACACAAATATATTTCGCTGTTGACAAAATAATTCATATTCTTTCGTTTTTATAAGACACATGTATGGTACTCCATCATTCTTCAATTTTAATTTACATACTATGTCATACCAAGGCTCTTTTATTGATGAATATTTTTCTATAATTGGCTCTATAAGCTGTTTATTGATAAAATCTTTAACATGGTGAAAATATACATTCTGATATGTTCGTGTACAATAAAATTTTTTAAAATTATAGTTAACATTAATATCTATTTCCAAAAATTCAACATGGAAATTTCTTTTGATTAGATTTATTGTTTTTTTGAAGTATACATCGTCTGATGATGGAATAAGTAATTTTGCCTTTACATTTTTCTCGAAATACATATACAATAAATAAAACATCAGATCAAAAGAATGTCCTGTTCCAGTTACGGATTCATAATCATAGAAAAGATACACAGGGTCACTAATTTCAATTACTTTTGTATCATTTTTTAATGCATTGTAGGTATTATTCAAGTTAACAGAATATTCGTTTCCTAAATAGTGATGATATACTATCGGCAGAAACGAGAACAATTTGGTCGATATATTAATAATTTTTTCTTTATATGTTGCTATTAATGTATACCATAAACTTGAAGATATATTCGTCGCATCAGTAACTTTATTTGTTCGAAACATAACCTCTTCATATTCAAATATTTCTGCTTCGTGTGTATAATCATCTACTATATCCACATCAGATTCATTTATAAAACGATATATCTCTGTCATTTATATACTGCAGAGATATATTTATATATTATCTAACGTATAGTTTTTTATTATATCTATGTAAATGCCTTTCATAACAATTTATTCCACAATCCCATAATGATTTATGTTTTCCCTTATTATAACAAATCCAAAATTCTTGATTATGTCTAGCTGAATTTAATGGATTCGGATAATCCTTGATATTAAATAATATTGGCTCAGGTAATGTTTTTATGTATGAAGCATTTCCCCACCAAAAATTCCCTGAATAATGTAAAGTCGGCTCTATTCGTAAATCCACTCCAACCGTATCATGACTATCTAAATTTTCCACACACTCTTTCCATTTTGTAACATTAAAGTATAACATGTAGTTTACTTGATCTTCTATACACAAATTGATACTTTTCCCAACATTTTTAGTATGTAAATACAAAATCTTATAATCTATATTATTTTTTGCAAAGTCATATAAATACTGTAAGGTAGGTAACTCATAATCAGATAAATTATACGATAAACGTAATGTTTTTATCTTACGTTTATATTCTTCAAGTTCAAACATATTAGTTCCAATAAAATTTATGAATATATTATCAGTATACTCCATTAAACCACTATCATGAATTGTATTCAAAATTTGTAATACTCTTTCTTTACATCTGTCTAATAATGCCGCGTGAATAAAAATCGCAATTCTATATTTATCCATATACTGAGAAACAACATTATAAAATTTTATTATTTTACACAACAGTCATAACATTAGTTATCTTAATAAACTTTTGAATAAAATTATAAGGAAATTCTTTATCTATTAAATCTTCTTCTTTTGCAGAACCAAACCATATTGCCACCAACAATGGAAAACAACAAATAGAATCCCTAATATCATCTAAGTATTCTTGTTTTGTATAAGATAGATTTGGATTATGTTTCATAATATTATCGTAATAATAGTTTAATATATTCTTGCAATATTTTTCAATGTTATCAACTGAGAAACTTTCTATAATTAAAAATATTATATCCTGAACACCTTTCCCTTCTATTGTATACTGCCAATCCATTAAATAAGGAGTATACTTATTTTCACTTTTTTTATAAAAAATATTCGGTGACTTAAAATCTCCATGACATAATGTCAAATTACCACAACTTAATCTTTTCTGTATATTTTCATAATCTTCTACACTTTTTTTTATAAATGTTATAAATGTTGGATTGAAAATTAATTTCCATTTGTCAACAAAATATGGTAATCTTTCTTTTACAAATCGACACCAAAATACATTATCAATATTTCTACGAAGATTAATAAACTTTTCATTTAAATTCATATTCATAAATTTTGTATGCATCATAATTATTTCATCTATCAAATTATATGTTACACTTATATCTTCCTTATTTAAATTCAAATTTAATATAAATTCACTACCTTCTATTCTTTTCATTAATATACCAAACAAATTCATTCGTTCATCCCTTAAATTACAATAAAATGTTGGAGTATGAACATTAACATATGTCGAAATTGACTCATAAAAATATGATTCTACACCAAACAGATCTAATTTTTCTGACATATAGGTCATCATATTTTCAGCCGTATTTTTCATTTTCAGCACACATTTATATATGTGTTCTGGCGTCATAATATCTATCGCTATAATATCTGCTATAAATCCTCCTTTCATTTTCGTTTTATGAACTATAATATTTGTTATATCATATTCACATTTAAATTGTTCTCGTATCATTTTTTTAATTATGTTGTATTTATCAGTATTTTCTTGGTTTTTAATTTCATCTAACGATATGTTTGTAAAATTGTCAATAATCTTGTCACATCCAAAATTATTTATGTAATCTTTATTTTTGTCATTTTTAACACCTACCAAATAGTCTGGTGAAAACGAAGTAGCACTCAATAGTCCCGCCTTCGAATCCTCAAAAATGATATTTCTTATATTATTATTGTAGTATTTATACGCATCTATATATGAATCTGGATATGGTTTCGTTTTTATACACATGTCAGCAGATACTATATTATCTATATATTTTAGTATATTAATCTTCTCCAGAATTGCTTTGGCAACATTATAATTACAATTTGTAACTATACTTATATTATTGCCCATATACCATATGTTTTTAATAAAATCTTGTACACCATCTATCACTTTTATTTCATCTATATATTCGATAAATAATTTGTCCTTCATGCAAGATATTTCTACGGTATACTGTATATTTAAGATATCACACACAGATTTATCAGAATTTCCAGAAATAGATGTTAAATATAATTCGTTAGTTAAATCTATATTATATTCTTTTAATATTACACTCCATATTCTTTGATATATGGTATCCGTATATACTAATGTACCATCCAAATCTAACAAAAAATTCATTATATTATCTTGAAATTCTCTCACTTGTTTCGGTGTTCCCAATGATATAAAATCAGTTTTATTAATTCTAATACATTTTATTATTTCACCCATCATAAGCATTTTATTATAACACAACGATAAGAAATATTCTTTATATTCTGTATTGTTATTCAAAACATCTTGTATTACTTCTTTTGCAAAATTAACAGATTTAAACAAATATGCGCCACAATTAGCATTGTTAGATATTTTAATTTTCTCTTTTATGTCAATAAGATTATCCTCGGTATTTACTTTTAAATATGAGTATATAGGCATATCGGAATTATCTTCAAAATACACTAATGCATTACCAAACGGTAATAGTTTGGTTATCAAATCAATTGAATAAAATGCATCTCCATCTATAGCTAATATTTTATCATGTCTAAAATTGTCGATTGAATTGATTCCTTTTAGTACAGTTTCACATGCTCCTGAAGTAAAAACATGTATATTAACTATATTAATGGTTTTGTATTTTTCTTTGATTATTCTTGTAAAATTATATTTTTCAACATCATCATTTATAACTAAATAGATATCCCTTTCATCACACGTTAACAATAATCTATCAATTAAATAACTAACTATATATTTTTGATTCAGTCTGATTAATGGCTTGATCATATCATAACCTGCATCTAAAAATCTTTTTCCAGATCCACATAATGGTATCAATATATTCATTATTAATTTGATTATATAAAAATAAAAAACATAATTACGCGTCTATACATTAAATATTTATAATGAATTGTAATATATAATGAAACTTTTAATATGTTATTTGACTGATTTCAATAGACACTTCACTTTCAAACATTATATAAACTTATTATCACGTTCCATAAAAAAAAATGATTGGACTATAATGATTCTTACACATACACATGATAACGATTTTTATATTGATATACTAAAAAACTCTGGCATCAATTTCGAAACTATTAATGTCTCGCCTGATAATAATTATCTAAAAAAAGTAAATTATGCAGTTTCATATGCATCGGCTAATAATATACCATACATCATGAAATGTGATAATGATATATTTTTAAAAGGTGAAACATTAGACTATATGATAGATAATTTACATTTATTAGACACCAAACAATATATAACATTATCACCAGTTTTGTCATCAGGAATACCAAGCGTAGAATACTTTAAAGATCAGTTTTTGGATGAAAATGCAAAAAATGAATTAGATGCCCTATTTTTAAAAAGTATCTTTTATGATAGAGATGGTGCTAGTTATACATTCTTAAATAAATATACATTAGAGTCGGATAAATGGAACAGAGACGATTTTTTCGAAGGTGTTAGTAAAATGTCACATTACTATAAGGGTATACATCCAATAAGGATAAATTATGATGCATTAACTTTTCTAAATAAATATATAATTGGCAATAAAGAAAAGTTTATGGAAAATAAAAATATGAACATAATTTATGACAATAAATCACCATATTTATGCAATAGTATATTTTGTATAACTACAGAAACATATTCAAAAATACTAAATAAAACTTTATATGTTGACATGTATGATGAAGTTCCACTCAATAAATATGCATGGATTAATAATATGACACATTTGTTTGTCGAAAATGGATTCGCCATTCATATGTTCTATAATTGGTTTAGTGATCATCTTAGCCAAGAACAAACTTTCTGTAATTTGTTTTTCTCATAAAGTATACAACTTTCGAATATAAGTTTCACTTATTTCTTTTTCCCACGGTGCAGGTTCTTTATACTTAAGAAAAGATACAGTAGCATATTTATTACATTTGATTATGATACCATTCTTATGAAGTCTTTTTGATAGTTCTACATCTTCTCCTTGACAGTGAACTAGATTTTCATCTAATAAAAATCTTCTGGAAACATCTCTTTTTATGATATAATAAGCTCCAGATATATACATATATTTATTGACTTTCTCATTATTTATGAAATCATACGGAAGTAAACAATAAGAATCAAAATATGTATCAATTTCTTTTCCAGGAGAATAATTTATATTCAGATAATCAACGCAATATGGAAACAGAGTAAAGTCTCTAAATCTACTTCCATTGGCATTAATTATTTTAGAAACACAAAATTCATAATCATTACCAAACTTCAAAAACCCTTGATACCAATCTTTGTTTAATTTAATATAATCATGTAAAAATACGATATTATCATATTTTGCATTGCTTGTGATTATGTTCTTTTTTTTTGTTATCCATCCTCGCTTGATAGACTCATCAAAATTTATTATTTTTATACTATTATTATCTATTTTAGTATTTCCAACAATAATTATTTCATATATTGGTATATTGTTTTCTATAATTGAATCTATGATAATATTCAAAAAATTATCATTTTTTCCATCCGTAATTATCCCAAACGTAAATTCCATTATATGAATAGAAAAATTTATATAAAATTTAAAAATAAACGAAAAAATTCGGATTATTTTGTGATGCTGTCTGAGGTAATTCATGTTCTACTTTGTGTATACTCTTATTTATAATATTAATTGAACTAATTGGTAACCCAAATATAGTTTGCCATATAATAAAACCATTATGTATCTTAGGAAATAAGTCTTTTATATATTTTTCCCGATTTTCATTAGAAATTTCAGTAAAACAATAATTAGATATTAAAAATAACTTATCATCATCTATATCGGACCCATAATTCTCTGCCAAACATATTTGATATTGTATACTAGTTTGATGCATACCTATATATTTATTAATTAAAGAGCATATTTCTGGTAAATCGATTATATAATATTTATTAATTTTAATGTTAAGTATTTCCGAAAAAAAATTAATCGCCAAAAATAATCCACCATATCCACCGCCAATTTCGACAATATTATTGCTCATATTGTTTTTTTTATAATAACTTAATATAATCAACGCATGAAATATATATCTTAATGATGTTGGACTACATTCCATTACACTATTATCTGATAATATAAACAATTTCTTTATTGGTTTTCCATAACTGTCATTCATTATAGCAAATTTTTTTATATCATTATTCGTAATCTCATTAAACATTGATGATATAAGATTCAGATATTTATCTCCATGTTCTTTTGATACGTGTTCTAAAATAGACCTATATATATGATTTGATTTAAAATCAAATTTTGATATGTCATTAATTCCAGAATTGATATAATTGACATATGGCTGATACATATACACATATAAAATAATATATCTTTATCTCATTTACTTCAAAAAAAAATGTACCATAAGTATAATACATGTCTTCAAAAAATACATTGTGTACTCAATTACCTATGCCAGGCTTGACTGAAAATTATATTCATTTATTGAATAACTGCGAAAATTTGAAATTTTAACCATCTATTCATTATAATATATATTAAAGTAACTATTCAACAAATGCATCGTTACAAAGTCAGAATAAAAAATAAAAATATATATACATCTCGAGGATGTTGTTTACTTGCCATCAGCGTCGGACAACAAAACCACGAAGATGGAAAATTAGAAGCATCTATTGAATTTGTAAATATCCATTTTGATAAATGTATTATAATGATCGTGGATACTTTACAAAGACATAATTTCAAATCGCAAAATCCGCTACTTTCAGACGAAGATACATACCAAATATCATTAAATGAAGGGAATTTATGGATCGAACGAAATAAATCTATACTTGAGAAACTGATTATTCCATATAATATTTTCAGGTGGGATACATGGCTAAAATCTCCGAAATACAGTATTTATACAGGAATAATCTCTGATCTATTTGCAAAAGATACAGAGTTTAATAATCATGTACAGGATATGATCAATAAAATAGCATCATCAAATATCATTCAGTTTACAGATAAACACATATTTATTGAAAACTCAACAAAATATATTCTTGAAGAAACCACCATCCTATTAATGTGGGATACTCTAGACATAGATTATATTGTATATCCAAATAAAGCTCCACCTCCTATGACTAAGCTAATGGAACAATATTTACCAAAAGTAAAGTATATGGAAATCCGCTTCAATAAAAAATAATATAATTTTTATATTTTTTTATCTGGTATTTTATTATATAATATGCCAGGATTTTCATGTAATTGTAGTGACCCAGCTAATGTCAAACAGCAAATACCCCCTAAACCTATTATCATCCTAGATAATAATAAAGATAATGATGAACAACAATATGGATTAAATAAAGTTTTACAACAAAAAGAAAATAAATTTATAAAGCTATTGGCCGATATTAATATGTTTTTCGAAAAAGTTAAATCATGCGATCCAGATATATGTAAAGATTTCGCTATTAATGTACCCAGATTTGTTGTCGTTGGAACTCAAACTTCCGGGAAAAGCTCTCTTATTAATCAAATGATCGGTATCGATTTGCTTCCAACTGGTACAAATATGGTTACTCAATCACCTATTCATATAGAAATTTTTAATCCAGAAGGAACAGCCGTCGAAAAAATAACATTAGGATATGTTAAAAATGGTGTTAAACTAAATTGCTTTGAAGCATCTTTGCTAGATCTTGATACAGAAACATTTAAACAAAAAGTAACAGAAATCACATATCAACTCGTTGGAAATCATTATGCTATAGTTAGCGAACCAATATTTATAACATTAACAACTAATAAACTTCCTTGTTTATATCTAGTCGATATTCCCGGATTAATAGCGATGTCCCGTCAAGATAAAGGCCAACCCCTTTCGATAATAGAAGATATTAAATCTCTAGCAAGAGAACAATTATCTTATCCTAACACATATGCTTTAGTTTGTATTACTTCTAAAATAGATTTAGAAACAGATATCGGCCTATCATTAATCAAAGATGTTAAACAGGAAATGGAAATAAATAGAATACGATATAATGGACGAGATAATAAAAAATATAGCTTAAGTACAGTTGGTGTAATGACAAAACCAGATCTATTGGATCAACGATTTATCTCAGAATTTGATAAACTAGTAGGTGACAGCGCAGATGGTATGGTAGACCTCAAACTTCTTGATCTCGGATATTTTGTAGTAAACAATATAGATGATACTGAACAATATTATCTTCGTACTTTTGGTAAAAAATCAAAAATAATATTAAATAAAAAATATGGAACAGATAATTTAATAGCCTACTGTATCAAAAGAATTATAAACAAAACTTACGATGATATACAATCAATAAGAGATAATTTAAAAAAATTACTAGAACATTTTAAACACATTTCACCTTCCATCGGTGAAGAACTTGATGAAGCTCGCGAAAAACAATTATTTTTTGATATTCATGCGGTGATATTAAAACAATTAATTGGTGATTCCATAAATGCCGTTGGTTTCAAATATAACATCGGTAATGAAATAAAAACTATTATTAGCAATTTTGAAAAAGAAACCTATAAACTCGATCCTTTCAACGAAACAAATCTAACTAATACCAAATTAATAGACATTATAAATAGTTTTGAAGGATATATACAAACATCCAAAAACAAAGAACTTATTATGCTAAACCGTTGTATATCTGAAGATAATTCAAAATCTATTCGAGATATCCATACACAGGTAGAAATTTGCATCAAAAATCTAAAAAGTGTGTTGATGACTCTGATAACAAATATTCTCAGCGAAAATAAACTTGATCTGTATACATGCCATGCAAACCCATATTCATTCACGATAAAAGATTTTCCGAATTTAAGAGATTTCCTAATTAATGCCACTAAAAATATATTAGATACATACGGCGATGAAATATTAGTCATCGTCAAAAGTCATCTTGATGTTCAAGAAAATAGTACAGAATTATTCCATTATGATCCTTCCGATAAACCTTTATCTTTTGCTACTGTACTTAATGATAAATTAGAGGAAGACGCACTAGAAGAAGTAGCCGTCAAACAAGTAAAGAAAAAATCAACCATCGGTATATCAACATTAGGAAAATTATCCATCCAAACAATCTCTGAACCCGAAAAAGAAATCTTACCATCTTGCGCTCATGTCAGAAGACTATTAAAAAATTGTTACCAAAATATTATACATGCTTGCCAAGAACTCACAATTCAGACTATCACCTCAAATCTTTTACGTAATTTAATTAATAAATATGATATAGAAATGTGAGTTCTTGGCAAGC
>Ga0209343_10003746_pt1 | contig 19000 bp, 21 predicted proteins | sample RifCSPlowO2_02_FD_184026 | JGI IMG/M metagenome (GOLD analysis project Ga0209343, IMG submission 184026) | Groundwater microbial communities from Rifle, Colorado - Rifle CSP2_plank lowO2_0.2 (SPAdes) (version 2) | ecosystem: Environmental > Aquatic > Deep subsurface > Groundwater | place... | reverse complement strand
CGCATGGGCTGGGACAACCTCAACTATGGCTGGCAGCGCTGGGTGCTGGGCTATCAGAGTGCGCAGCAGCTGGAGTTCTTGCAGCGCTGGTTGGGCCGTATCGATGCCCAGTCCCTGGCGCTGAGCATGGTCGGCGGTGGCACTGTGCTGCTCGGCTTGCTGTCGCTCTGGCTATTCAAGCCCTGGCAGCGTGAGCGCGATGTGCAGTGGCGCCTGTTCCGCCGTTTCGAGCAGCTGCTGGCGCGGCACGCCATTACCCGCCAGCCGGGGGAGGGCCCGCGTGATTATGCCGAACGCGCCGCCCAGGCCTTGCCGGCTCAGGCGCAGGCCATTCGGGCGTTCGCCGCCGCCTTCGAGGCGCAGCGCTATGCCGGACAAACGGCCTCGGTGGCGCAATTGCGTCAGCATCTACAGGTCTTGCGCCGCGCCTTGCCCTGGCGCTTTACTCGCGCCGAGCAGTAATAGCGAACACTATCCACTGGTTGGCTGAGCCAGTGCGCCTAAGCTGGATGGCTACTGCACAGGAGTAAGGCGATGCAGGGTTTGGCCGAGGATCTACTGACCCAGCTGCTGCGCCTGCAGATCAGGCTGTTGGCCTGCCGCGAGCGCCTGCTGGCGGCGACCGATGGCGAGGCCCTGCACGACCTGCGGATCGCCTTGCGCCAGCTGCGCAGTCTGCTGCGCCCCCTGCAGCAGCTCCCCGCCTGCGCCGAGGTGCTGCAGCGCGCCGCCGAGTTGGGCCGGCTTAGCGGCCCCTTGCGCGATCTCGAGGTGCTGACGGCTTATCTGCAGGCCCAGGGGCTGCAGCAGCTCGCGCAGTCGCGCCAGACCTTGCTGCGCCAGGGCTACGTGGCGTTGCTGAGCAGCCAGCAGTTGGACCGCCTGTTGGCGGCCCTGGATGCCTGGCCGGCGCTCTGGCGCCGGGCCGAGTCGGCGGGGGAGCTGGCGGGCCTGAAAAAACGTATCAGCCGGCGCCTGGGCAAGCAGCGCAGGCAGCTGCTGCAGGCCCTGGCCGATCCGGCGCACGACCGCCATCGCCTGCGCCTGTTGATCAAGCGCCTGCGCTACGCCGGCGAAGCCTATCCAGCCTTGGCTGGCAGTGGGGGCGACAGCCTGGGTCGGTTGAAGCAGGCCCAGGCGGCCTTGGGTGACTGGCACGACCACTGGCAATGGCTGGCGCGTGCCGAATCCGAGCTCGATTTGCAGCCCTGCGTGCCCGCCTGGCGGCAGGCCCTGCAGGCCGCCGAGCAGCAGGCGGATCAGGCGCTGGAGAAACTTCTAGAAGAGTTTTCTATAGTGAATCGCTGATTTGGCCGAAGAGTCTCCGTATTGCCGATTAATTGGCGTAAATGCCCTGCCATGGCCGAGCGGCTTTAGCCTAAGATCCCCGAGTCTTTAGGTCTCGAGGTGCTTATGGGTTTTTCCGAGTTGCTCCAGGCGGTGCGTACTAATCCGCACGCCGTGGTCATTCCGGCTTTCTGGGGGCAGGGCCGCGCCAGCTTTGGTGGCCTGATGGCGGCCCTGGTGTATGAGGCCATGCGTGCCCAGGTCCCGGCAGGGCGACCGCCGCGTTCGCTGGCTATCACCTTTGTCGGCCCGGCCGAGCCGGATGTGCCGGTGAGCTTTCAGGTCGAGGTGCTGCGCGAAGGCAAGGCGGTTAGCCAGGTGCTGGGCCGCGCCGTGCAGAATGGTCAGGTGGTGACCCTGGTGCAGGGCAGTTTCGGCAGCGGGCGGGATTCGCGTATCAGCGTGGCGGCCGCGGCGGCGCCGCAGGCCAAGGCTGTGCAGGACTGCCAGGAGCTGCCCTATATTCCCAAGGTCACCCCGGAGTTCACCCGTTTCCTGGCCATGCGCTGGGCCTTCGGCGGCATGCCCTTCACCAATAACCAGTCGCGGGAGATGGGTGGCTGGGTGCGCTTGCGCGATGATAGCGTCGCCGAACCGGCCAACGAGGCCCATCTGCTGGCCTTGGTGGATGCCTGGCCGCCGGCCGTGCTGCCGCACCTGAGCGCGCCGGCGCCGGGCAGTTCGCTGACCTGGACCATCGAGTTCGTCCAGCCCATGGTCGAGCTGAGCACGCTGGACTGGTGCCTGTATCGCGCCGAGATCGAACATGCCCGCGACGGCTATGGGCATATCGCCGCCGCGCTGTGGGCGCCCGGGGGGGAGCTGTTGGCGATCAGTCGGCAGACAGTCACGGTATTCGGCTAAGAACCTGTTCAGGATCGTCGCGAGCGCAGGTCAGGCAAGGCGCTACGCCAGTAACAGCCTCCGGCTGGTCAAGCAGGCGAGGACGCGGAGTTTACGAGTTGTAAATGAGCAGTCCGAGCCTGTTTTCAACGCAGCATGACCAAGCGCAGTAGATACTGAACAGGTTCTGAGCCGGTCCGGCGGCATTGTGCTCAATGCCGCCGCCGGGTTTTCCAGGCCTTCCACCAGCCGCCGTTGAGGAGGAAGCGCGGGAAGGTGAAGAACTGCTCGAGCAACAGCCGTTGCACGGCGTCGGCCGTGTCGCTGAACGGCTCCTGGGCCTTGGCCTCCAGGCGGTGGCCATGGGCCTGCAGCGCGAGGGCGGCGAGCAGGCCGAACACACTCAGGATCAGCGGCAGTGCGCGGAGTTGGAGCAGGGCGGACAGCAACACGGCGCTGGCCAGGATAAACAGCGGCACGGCGACCAGGTGCAGGATCAGGTTGATCGGATTGCGGTGGTTGGCGGCGTAGCCGCGCCATTGCCAGGTCAGCAGGTTGGGGCGGTGTCTGGCCATGCGGCAACTCCTCGGACGTTTTGCAGGGAGTTTAGGCGGCCGTTTACCCGGCTGCCTGGCCTGCATTTTTCATCAGAGCCTAAACCTCGGCGATCTCGGGCAGGCCGAAGAAGGCCCGAGCGCAGGCGCTGCTGTGCTGCGCCAGTTGCTCCTGGCTTTCGCCGCGATGCAGCGCCACCTCGCGCAGTACCTCGGGGAGATAGGCCGGCTCATTGCGCCCGCTCTTCGGCTTGGGTCGCAGGCTGCGCGGCAGCAGAAAGGGCGAGTCGCTTTCCAGCATCAAGCGTCCCGCGGGGATTTCCTTGACCAGCGGATGCAGGTGGCTGCCGCGCCGCTCATCGCAGACCCAGCCGGTGATGCCGATATGCAGGTCCAGGTCGAGGTAGTTGAACAGCGCGCGTTTCTCCCCGGTAAAGCAGTGCAGCACGGCGGCCGGCAACTGATCGCGGAAGTCGCGCAGAATCGCCAGCAGGCGCTCATCGGCATCGCGCTCGTGGAGGAACACCGGCAACTGCAACTCCACCGCCAGGGCCAGTTGCTGTTCGAGGACCTTCTCCTGCTGCGGCCGTGGCGAAAAATCGCGATTGAAGTCCAGGCCGCATTCGCCCACCGCGCGCACCCGCTCTTCACTCAGCAGCGCCTTGAGCTGGCTGTGGCTGCCTGAGCTCCAGCTGCTGGCATCGTGGGGGTGCACGCCGGCAGTGCTGAACAGCCGTTGGCCCGCTTCATCCAGCTGCAGGCACAGCTCCAGGGCATGTTGGCTCTGCGCCAGGCTGGTGCCGGTGACCAACATCTGCGCAACGCCGGCGGCATAGGCACGGGCGAGCAGGGCTTCAGGTTGTTGGGCAAGGCTGGGGTGAGTCAGATTGACGCCGATGTCGATGAGTTGCATGGTGCTACCTGCTGATTTAAGCGGGCAGCATAGCAGAGCTTTTTGTTTGTCAATAAAGCCAATAAATACAGCTGCTTAGGCTTTATATCTAATCCTTGCTAAGAACTGTGGCTGGCATCGTGGCGCCGGCTGTGCCAACCTCCGCGCCCCGCGCGCGGAGGGAACCCGAGCATGATCGCGGCACTCATACTGACCTGTTAATGGATCTGCTGCCCTTCGGCGCAGGCCAACCTTGCCTTGGAGCCTCGATGTCCCGAGCCCTGCTGTTGCTCTGCTGGTTGCTGCTGCCTTGGGCGGCAGAGGCGCGCGTGGCGGGCCCTGGGCAAAGCGGGTCGACAGGGGCGGTGCGGGACCTGGCGAGTATCCGTGACAGCGGCGAATTGCGCGTGCTGATCAATCAGAGCCGCAACAGTTCGGGGATGGTCAGGGGGCAGAGCATAGGCGTGGAGTACCAACGCTTGCGGGCCTTCGAGCAATACCTCAACCGCACCGGCAAAGATGGCAAAAGCCTCAAGCTGAAGCTGATTCCCAAGGCCAAGGACCAGCTGCTGGCAGCCCTGCGGCGCGGCGAGGGCGACCTGGTGGCCCCGGGTGAGCTGCTGCATAAGCCCCCGGGTGGCAACCTCAGGGCCAGCGCCGCGCTGCGCAGCGATGTGCCGCTGATCATAGTGGCGCGCCAGGGCGACAGGCGCTATCGCAGCCTGGAGCAGATGTCCGGGCGCAGCCTGGCCTTGCCGGCCGGCAGCGTGGCCGGCGAGGCGCTGCGCAAGATCAACCAGCGCCTGATCGCCGCCAAGCGCTCGCCTATAGTGATCGAGTGGGTCGACCCCAGCCTGGCCGTCGAGGATGTGCTGGAAATGGTCCAGGCCGGGATTTTCAGCATGACCGCGGTGGAGCTGCCGATCGCCCAGCGCTGGGCCAAGGTGCTGCCCAGGCTGCGCCTGGAACCCCAGCTGGTCTTGGCCAAGGATGGCGACATGCGCTGGTACCTGCACCGCGATGCGACCATGCTGGGCGCCAGCATCGACCGCTTTCTCAAGGGCTACCACGAGCCGGCCGACCAGGACGCGGCCTTTCAGCGGGTCTATCGGCGCCTGTACAAAGTGCATTACCCGCTTGGGCGCGCCGAGCGCCGGCGCCTGGAGCAGGTGCGTCCGGTGTTGCAGCGCTATGCCGCGCAGCATGATTTCGATTGGTTGGCCCTGGCGGCCGTGGCCTTCAAGGAGTCGACGCTCAATCCCAGGGCGCGTGGCGCGGGTGGGGCCACCGGCCTGATGCAGATCACCCCGGCGGCGGCCAGGAGTGTCGGGGTCGGCAATATCGGCGCGTTGGACAACAACGTGCAGGCCGCCGCCAAGTACCTGGCGATGATTCGCCGCAACTTCTTCAATAGCCCTCAGCTCAACGAACGCGAGCGCCTGGCCTTCGTCCTGGCCGGCTACAACATGGGGCCGCAGCGGGTGCAAAGCCTGCGCGCCGAGGCCCGCCGACGTGGCTTGAACCCCAATCAGTGGTTCTTTCAGGTCGAACGAGTGGCCATGGAGCAGCTGGGCATGGGGGTGGTCAGCTATGTGAATAGCGTCAACAAGTACCACCTGGCCTATGAGCGCGAGCGCTATCTATTGGAGCCCTAGGTTCTGCTACGCCGGTTTAATATTTATTAATTAGATGCTTTAAAGCGATTTAATCGACTTTTATTATCTGTTAATTGGTTTAATCTGCGTCCATCTCCTCCCCAATACAAGGACTGCTGCAGATGAACGCTTCGATCAAATCCCTGGTTAGTACCCAAGCAGGCTATGGCCTGTCCCTGTTGCGCATCATTGCCGGTCTGACCTTCGCCGCCCACGGCGCGCAGAAGCTGTTCGGTTGGTTTGGCGGCTATGGCCTGGCAGGCGTCGGCCAGTGGATGGAAAGCATCGGCCTGGCCCCGGGTTACCTGTTGGCTTTGCTGGCCGGTAGCGCCGAGTTCTTCGGTGGCCTGGCGCTGATCATCGGCTTGCTGGTGCGGCCGGCGGCGGCAGTGCTGGCGCTGACCATGCTGGTGGCGATCTTCAGCGTGCACCTGGCCAGCGGCTTCTTTATGAGCAACAACGGTTACGAGTATGCCCTGGCCTTGCTGGCGATCAGCCTGGCGGTATTGATCGAAGGCGCCGGCAAGCTGTCGCTGGATAAGCGCATCGCCGGCTAACCCTCTGTTTAACGCCCAAGGCCCGCAGTTTGCGGGCCTTGGGCGTTTCAGGGGTTGCTAGCCGTGTTGCGCGCGGTTGCCAGTTGCTCGGCCGCCGGCAGGCGCAGGCGCTCGCGCTCATCGAACTGGTCGGCGGCCAGTTGGGCGATGGCGGCAGTCTTGTCGCTGGCACTCAGGCCCTGGTTGGCCTCGATGGCGGCTTTTTCCGCGCGATAGCGCTCGATGCGCTGGGCCCAGTTGCGCCGTTGCTGATCGAGGGCTTCCAGGCGCTCGGTGGCTTCGGCGCCGACCAGTTGCTGACGCAGCTGACGGATCTGTCCGGGGTTGGCGCCAGCGGCCTGCAGCTGGGCGGTTTGCTGGCGCAGCTGGTTTTGCAGTTGCGGCAACACGCTGTCCTGCATCTCGGCGGGCAGGCTATTGCGCAGTTGGTCGATCGCCGCGGCCTTGCCGGCGTCATCCAGGCTGCTGTCCTGCACTATGGCCAGGCGCTGCAGGCTGAACTGGTTATAGGCTTGCTCGCGGGCAAAGAAGGCCTGCTGGGTTTCACTGTCGAAGATGCGCCCACGCAGGGCCTGCACCGCCAGCTCCCGTTGGCGTAAGGCCTCCAGATCGGCCAGTTGCGGCAGATCGCGCTCCAGCAGCACCAGCTGACGTTTGTAGTCGAGGTATTGCTCGAGCAAGGCCAGGGCCTGTTCACGGGCCGGCGCCGGCAGTTGGCGGGCGATATAGGTCTGCAGCCGTTCGACGCTGGTGCGCAGCGGCTCTTCGCCGAAGGCGGCCAGGAAGTAATCGAAAATCCGCCGGATATCTTCGCTGATCAGCAGGTTGCCCGCGGCATCCAGGTGAAATACGCCGTCCACCTCGGTGCCGTAGAAGGAGGGCGGCAGCGGCTTGGCCGGCTTGGGCGATGCGTCCTGGTCGGCTGCAGCCAGGCTCGCAGGCGCGGCTGGGACTGAGGCGGCAAAGGTTGCGCCGCTGACACTGACAGGCTGGGTTTCAGTCAGGGGATAGAGATAGAGCGACAGGGCGACGCAGGCGACGAACAGCAGGGGCGATAGCAGCAGGAATTTTTTCACAGGCGCTGTTAATCCACTGGGCAGGTGAACAGGGGCCGCCAGCGGCCCCCATGGTGCGCGTCACAGGCCGTCGTTCTTCAGGCGATTGGCATGTTGGCGATAGACGGTGACCGGGTTGGTTTCGAACAGGCTGGTCAACCCCAGGGTCTGGTTGACCTCGTCGAGGTGGTTCATCCGATAGTTGTCGCGGATCACCTTGCCCAGGTGCGAGCTGCAGCGACCGACCAGGCCGTCATTCTCCGCGCCGTTGAAGGTCAGGGCGCTGGCGCCCAGCAGCAGGTCGCTGGGGTCGATCAGGTTGGTCACCGGGCTGGTGCCGCTCCAGGAGTAGTAACGCACCCCGTTCACGCTGTAGGCACCCTCGCCGCAAGCGCTGCTCGGGACGCCTTGGGGGAACTTGGTGTTGAATACGGCAGCGCCTTGGCTGTTCAGCGATTCCAGGGAGCCCAGGGCGTTCTGCGGCGAGGTGCTGGAGCTGCCGGAGAGGAAGTTGATCAGCGCGCCCAGGCCGTTGACTATGCCCGCCAGCAGGGTTTCGCCGGCCGAACCGGGGGGAACCTGGCGGATAAAGTCGGCGGTGGCCGAGCCTTTGTGCGGCGCGCCGACGCTGGTGGCCGAGGCGATCAGATGGGGGCTGACCGCGGCGACGTAGCGAATGGTCGGGCCGCCATGGCTGTGGCCGATCAGGTTGACCTTGGGCTTGCCGCTGATGGCGACAATTTCCTCCACCTGGGCCAGCAGCTGTTCGCCACGGGCTTCGGAGGTATCCAGTTGACTGACTTCGGTGACGTAGACGCTGGCACCGTCGCGCCGCAGCGCCCCGGGTATGGCATACCAGTAATCGACCCCCAGCAGCTTGTCGAAACCGAGCATGCCGTGGGCCAGCACTATCGGGTACTTGGTCTGGGTGTAGCCGGAGGAGCCGAACCAGAAGGCGTGAGTCTGGGTGGAAGCCAGCAGGCCGGCTCCCAGACAGAGGGCGAGCAGAGTTTTCTTGTTGTTTTTCTTGTTCATGGGGTGCTCTCGCAAGGGGATTGAGTCAGGCGATACAGGCACTCCTTGTAGCCGTCACGCCCATCCTGTGGCGCATACATCGGCGCCAGGGCTAGCGCAGAAAGCATGCCAGTTCTCCGATTTGCCTCTCGCAGCGCTCTGCGCCGGGTGCTTGAGTGGCCGAGTGGCGGACGCAGTGGTCGCCTCCTTTAGGCCCGCTTGTTACGCGGTGAAACCTCAGACCTGGTCATTTCGCCCCAATGACCACTGCTGCAGCTGCCGATAGAGCCTGCCGCTGGCGGCTGGTTCGGAGGCAAACAGGGCAAAATGACGCACCGACCAATCGAAGGATGGGCTGGCGTCGAGCGGCTGCATGGGGCAGTGGCGCATCAGGCTCAGGTGGGCATGGTAGGGCCGGTTTTCCTGGCTGATTCCGGCACCCAGCAGCGCCTCACGCAGTTGCTCGGCCAGGCTCAACAAGGCCTCGGGCGGTTGGCTGGGGGTCAGGTACAGCAGGCCATTGCGAAAGCGGCCCAGCCGATCCAGATGCAGTTCGAAGGCAGGCGCCTGCAGTTGCGCGGCGAGCTCTTGCAAGGCCGCCAGGCGCAGCAGGGGTTGCTGGCCGATAAAGGCCAGGGTCAGGTGCAGATTGGCCCTGGCGACTGGCCGACCCGGCAGCGGCAGCGAATCGCGCCAGGCGGCAATGGTCGCGGCCAGTTCGGGCGGGCAACCCAGGGCGAAGAACAGGCGCAAGCTGTCTGCTGACATGCTGGACTCGGCTAAAGGGGCCGTCTTGACAGTATTGCGCAAGCTTCTCTAGGATGCCGACCCATGCGCCGATTTAAACAGCTACTTGCGGGGCGCCGGGTGACTCGCTGAGGCGAGGACCTAAAGAAGCACTCCACGGAGGCTTCGAAATACCGCTAAAGCGCTGGTTCGGTGTCGCCTCTCACCGCTGCCCAGCGGGATTTATGAGGCGGAGACACCGGCATGATCTGTCCCCAACCGCTTATTCGTTTGACCCCTATCACCAGCGGGCCCATTCTGCGCAACCCGAAAATCCTCCTCGGCGGCAGCCATCAGCCGACCTTGCTGCGCTACCTCGAAGGTTGGCCCAAGCGCTGGGTCGGGCCGCGCACCTTTCTGATCCAGTTCGTGCGGGACGGCGAGTCCCTGGCGCGCTTTGCCGGCGACAGTTTCGATCTGGCCGTGCTGCAGGCGCCCAGTGCCGAACAGTTGGATGAAAGCGTGCGGCAACTGATTCGGGTGGCCAGGCAGGGGCTGATTACCCGGCGCTGAAGCGCTTGGGCGGATGGCCGAGGCCGACAGCTTAGCGAGTAGCGTGCCAATGGCAGCGTAAGTGGGGGTTCCGATAGCGCTCAAACAACCGCCAAGGCTCGCTGGCGGTTAACGCACAGGCATTTAGCTATTTCGCCGCAAGCGCAGCCCCTCTGCGGCTAGCTGAAGGCTTGGGGCGAAAGGCAGCAATTCATGCTTCATCTTCATCAGCAGCGCTTGCCAGCAGGGCAGCAGCTCAATGCTGCCGACTGCGAGCAAATGGCTGCGCTCGAGTCGATACAGGTGACGGGCCCCGAAGGCGAACTGCATCTGCAGGTCCTGGCGTTGCGCCAGCGGAAGGATTTGCGGGTCGAGGTTGTCCAGCAGTACGGGCTCGCCGCCAGCCTTCGGCCAATAGCCTAGAACCATATGGGCCTGCTGGGTCTGGCTCAGCGTGGTGTAGACAAGCCGTAGCCGCTCTTCGGAGATACCCAGCAGGCGCAGGGTAAAGTACTTGGCCAGGGCAAAGTCTTCGCAGTCACCGGCACCTAGCTCGAGGGTTTCCCATGGGGAAGCCCAGTAGTCGCTTTGCTCCCAGAGGTCCTGGTCTTCGCCATAGCGAATTTGGCTATTGAAGAACGCATTGACCGCCTGCAGTTTTTCCGCGTCGCTTAACTGCAGGGAGTGCTCGAGCAGCGACTGCCAGTCATGCAGGTGCTGTGACGCCTGCTTGTCGCCATGGCCTGTTGTTGCATGGGGCGTGGCATGCGCCGTTCCCAGGATCAGGCCGCTGCTGAATAGAAGGCCCGCCAGCACTTGCCGGCGGCGAGCCAACAGCAGCAAGACGAAGAAGTGCAACCCTATCAAGCGGCGCTCCTGAATGTGTGACAAGAGATTACCGGCTGGGTGACCTCAACAGGCAAGCGCACCATAAGGCCTCGGCCTATCCGCGGGCAAGGTACGTCCGTCAGTTGGGCGGCTGAGACCCGACAGGTCGCTTTGTAACAAAGCACCTCGGCAGTACTCTAATTAATGCAAAGGAAGCATCTAGGAGGATGCCGCCATGAAATCGATAGTAGGTATGACAGCGCTGACCGCTCTGCTCGTGGGTACGAGTCTGACTGCGGTGCAGGCCGCGGAGGTGAGGGGTGTTGGCTTCAACCAGGGGCCGCAGTTGCTGCTGGCAGAAGGTGGTGGCGAACGGCTGATGTTCAACCAGCAACGCATACAAGCGCAGGCCAGCCAGCCTGAGGCCTCGGATGAGGGTGAGCGTTTTGCGCAACTGATGAAAGAGCAGCCCACCGCAGCAGGGAGCAGCGTCGAGCAGCAGCTTGAGAGCAAGCCAGAGCCAAGTTTCAGGTCGCCTATCCTGCAGGACAGGGAACTCTATGGCAGCCCACATTGATGGTAGGCCGCTTGCTCTATAACCCTAGGGGGGAGATGCCAACCAAGCCGGTGTCTCCACCCCATGGCACAGGGAAGTGCCACCTAATCGATGGGCTATGGCTGTGAGTTCCCGCGGTCGAAAATGAGATTGCGGCAAAAAAGCCTCAGCCAGATTTGCTCTATGACAGCCTCAGCCAACTGGGTGCCGAGGAGGGGAGCCAGTTGCCTGTTAGGGGCCAGTAAAGCGCAGGTGGATTAGCCGGTTGATGGCCGTGCTGTAACAGAACCGCTGATCTTCTCTCAGAAGGGAAGCGGACGTCTCGATCGGTAGTAGATTCTGCAGTGTGCCGATGATCTTGCTTGTCCCGGGTTCCCCCGTTAAGCGCTACCTCACAACGCGATAAACTTTGGCCGCGGAGGGGCGTCGGCGCTCAGCGCGAGTGGACTATATTCGGGGCCTGGGGGCGGCGCCGAGCCAGACCCGGGAAGAGTGAACGGCTTAATACCCAACGACTTACCCAACATTGGTTTTGACTTGAGCGCGCTATGAATATTCTCTTTCTCTGCACCGCCAACAGTTGCCGTAGCATCCTCGCCGAGGCCGCCTTCAATCATCTGGCGCCTGAGGACATGCGCGCCTACAGCGCCGGCAGCAAACCCTGCGGCTGGGTTCATCCGCAAAGCCTGCAGGCGTTGCAGCGTGCCGGCATCCTGGCGGATGGCTTGCACAGCAAATCTCATGCGGTACATCAGCAGTTGCAACCGGATCTGGTGATTACCCTGTGCGACAATGCCGCCGCCGAGCCATGCCCTGCCTACTTTGACGGCGCGCTCAGGGCGCACTGGGGGGTGCCAGATCCTGCCGGGCAAGGTGGCTCCCAGGTGGAGATCGACGCGGTTTTCGATGGCACGCTACAGCACATTCAGCGCCGGGTCAGGCGGTTCCTGCAGCTGCCACTGCAGAATCTGGACCCGCAGGCGTTAAGTGGTGCGCTGCAGGCCATAGGTCAGATGCCCTGAGTCATGAGCCTCGGTGCGTGGCACGGCCTCGATGACCCTGGCAGCATCGGCATTAGCCTGTGCGAGCAAAACGTTCGTGCAGACAAACCAGCAGCCTGCTGTTGATCGCCTGGCCCGACGGGGATCGATTGCTGCGGGATAAAGCCTGAGCTGTAACCCTGGCAGATTTTTTCATCTAGTGGGTCGCCGACAATCTGCTCGGCACCCCCGCAAGCGGCTTTGCTCTGCCATAGTGCAGGCTCATGGCATGGCTCCAGCGTACAGAGGTAACTCATGCACGAATCGGTACAGAACTACTACGGCAAGGTCCTGCAAAACAGCGGGGATCTGAAGACCAGCGCCTGCTGCGATCTGTCCAGCATGCCGGCCTGGCTCAAGCCCTTGTTGGCCAAGGTGCATCCAGAGGTCAGCGCGCGTTACTACGGCTGCGGCCTGGTCGCACCGGCGCTGCTGGAAGGCTGCCGGGTGCTCGACCTGGGCAGCGGCTCGGGGCGCGACTGCTATGTCTTGGCGCAATTGGTCGGGGCGCAAGGCTCGGTGCTCGGCGTGGACATGACCGCCGAGCAGCTTGAGCTGGCGCAGGCCCATCTGGACTACCATGCCGAGCAATTCGGCTATGCCAATGTGGAGTTCCGCCAGGGTTATATCGAAGACCTGGCCGCCCTGGGGCTGGCCGACGCCAGCTTCGATGTGATCGTCTCCAACTGCGTGATCAACCTGTCACCGGACAAGGACAGCGTGTTGCGTGAGGCTTATCGTCTGCTCAAACCGGGTGGCGAGCTGTATTTCTCCGATGTCTATGCCGACCGCCGCCTGCCCGCCGAGCTGCGCCAGGACGAGGTGCTCTATGGCGAGTGCCTGGGCGGTGCGCTGTACTGGAACGACTTCGAGAACCTGGCACGGCGCCATGGTTTCAGCGACCCGCGCTTGGTCGAGGATCGACCTATCACAGTGGACGACCCACGCCTGGCGGAAAAGCTCGGTGATGCGCGTTTCTTCTCCGCCACCTACCGCCTGTTCAAGCTCGATGGCCTGGAGCCGGCTTGCGAGGACCATGGCCAGGCGGTGATCTACCAGGGCAGCATTCCCGGCGCGGCCACGGCCTTTGTGCTGGACAAGCACCACCGCATCGAGACCGGGCGGGTCTTCCCTGTTTGCGGCAATACCTGGCGCATGCTCAAGGACAGCCGTTTCGCCGCGCACTTCCAGTTTATCGGCGACTTCAGCCGCCACTTCGGCCTGTTCGCGGGCTGCGGCGGCAGCTTGCCGTTCGACCAGCCGAGCGCCGCGGCGGCCGCGGCCAGTTGCTGTTAAGAAGCCAGGGTTCTAGCAGCCTGTCCGAGATGTAGGTTGGGCTGAGCTCCGCGAAGCCCAACATTCTGACTTTGTTGGGCTTCGTTCCTCGGCGCCAACCTACAATTTGCTGCCGATGGCTATTCTCGGGCAGGCTGCTAGAGGTAGTCGATGGCGACCAGATACCAGGTTTTTTCACCCGTTGGGGTCTGTACCCGCACCTCGGCGTCGAGGTTTTTGCCCACCAGGGCGCGGGCCAGGGGTGAGTCGATGCTGATCAGGTTGTTCTTCAGGTCCAGCTCGTCGGGCCCGACTATGCGGTAGCGCGCCTCACTGCCTTCTTCATCTTCCAGGGTCACCCAGGCGCCGAAATAGACCTTGTCCGGGTCGCTGGGGCGGGCACTGACCACCTTGAGGCTTTCCAGGCGCTTGGTCAGAAAACGCACGCGGCTGTCGATCTCGCGCAACATCTTCTTGCCATAGGTGTACTCGGCGTTCTCCGAGCGGTCGCCTTGCGCCGCAGCTTCGCTGACCGACTGGGTGACCTGGGGCCGGCGCACGTGCCACAACTCATGCAGCTCGGCGCGCAGACGCGCCTCGCCTTCGGGGGTGATCAGCGGGGTGCCGGCGGAACGGGGTGGACGATAGCGACTCATGGGGTTGCTGTGTGGCGAATGAGGGCTGAGTCTATCAGCCCTCGCGCAGCACCGTCAGCGGGCTGACATTCAAGGCGCGGCGGGTGCCCAGCACGCCGGCGCCGCCCACCAGCAAGGCGCCGAGCAGGGGTAACAGCAGCAGCCAGGGATGCGGCTGCCAGACCAGCTCGAAGGCGAAGCGATACAGCACAAAGCTGATCAGCTCGCAGCCGAGCGCGGCCAACAGACCGCTGGCCGCGCCGAGCAGAGCGAACTCGCTGCGCCTGGCCTTGACCAGCAGACGGCGTTCGGCGCCCAGGGCGCGCAGCAAGGCGCCCTGGCGAATGCGCTCATCCAGGGTGGCCTGCAGGCCGGCGAACAGCACGGCCAGGCCGGCGGCGAGGACGAACAAGAGGACGAACTCGATGGCCAGGCTGACTTGGGCGAGGATGCTGCGCAGTTGCGCCAGCAGTGCTTCGACTTGCAGCAAGGTGACCGCCGGGAAGGCGCGCGACAGTTCGACCAGCTGGCGTTCGTGCTGTGGCGGCAGGTAGAAACTGGTCAGGTAGGTCAGGGGCAGGTCCTGCAAGGTGCCGGGCTGGAAAATCATATAGAAGTTGGGCTGGAAGCTGTTCCAGTCGACGTCGCGCAGGCTGGTCACCTGGGCGTCGCGGTTGAGGCCGCCGATGCTGAAACTCAGGCGGTCGCCCAGCTTGAGCCTGAGGTTCTCGGCCAGCTCGGACTCCACCGAGACGCCGGGCAGTTGAGCGGTTGCCTGCCGATCCCACCAGCGGCCCGCGATCAATTGGTTGTCGGCCGGCAGTTCGCTGGCCCAGGTCAGGCTCAGATCGCGGCGAATGGCGCGCTCGCCCTGGGAATCCTTACTGACGATCTGTCGCACCGGCTCGCCATTGATCATGACCAAGCGCCCCGGCACCACGGGAAACAGCGGCGCGGGGTGCGGCGACAACTCGGTCAGGCGTGCGGCAAAAGCCTGCTGCTCGGCCGGCAGGATATTCAGGGCGAAGTGATTGGGCGCCTGCTCCGGCAGCTGCTCCTGCCAGCTGTCCAGCAGCTCGCCACGCAGCAGGGCGATCAGGGCCATGGCCAGGATGATCAAGCCAAAGGCCAGGGCTTGCCCGGCCGCCGCCAGCGGATGGCGCAGCAGTTGGCCAAGCCCCAGGCGCCAGGGTAGGGCGGCGCTGGCCAGCAGGCGGCGCAAGCTCTGCAGGACAAGCAACAGCAGGCCGCCGAGCAGCAGGGCGCTGAGCAGGCCGCCACCGAGCAGGGCCAGGGTCAGCTGCAGGTCCAGGCTCAAGCGCCACATGATCAGACCCAGGGCCAGCAGCGCCGCGCCATAGACCAGCCAGGAGCTGGCCGGCAGCGGCAGCAAATCGCGGCGCAGCACTCGCAGCGGCGGCACGCGGCCCAAGGCCGCCAGCGGCGGCAGGGCAAAGCCGGCCAGGGCGACCAAACCGGTGGCCATACCCGCCAGGGCAGGCCAGAGGCCGCCCGGCGGTATCTGCGCCGGCAGCAGGTCCTGCAACAGGGCGAACAGCGCCAGTTGCGCCAGCCAGCCGAGCAGGGCGCCGACCAGGCTGGCGCCGACGCCCAGCAGGGCCAGTTGCAGGCTGAACAGGCCCAGCGCCTGTTTACGGGACAAGCCCAGGCAGCGCAGCAGCGCGCTGGCATCGAAGCGCCGCGCGGCAAAACGCGTCGCCGACAGCGCCACGGCCACGCCGGCCAGCAGCACGGCGGCCAGGCTGGCCAGGTTCAGGTAGCGCTCGGCGCGGCCCAGGGCGTTGCCGACCTGAGGGTTGCCGTCTTTGGCATCGTCCAGGCGCTGATTGGGCTGCAGCGTCGCCGTGATGGCTTGGCGATAGGCGGCCAAGACCTCGGCTGGGCCGCGCCAAAGCTCCTGGTAGCGGACCCGGCTGCCGGGTTGCACCACGCCTGTGGCAGGCAGGTCGTCCAGGTGCATCAATAGATGTGGCGTCAGGCTGTAGAAGTCGCCGGCCTCATCCGGCAGAAAGGTCAGCACCCGGGTCAGACGCAGGGTCTTGGCGCCCACCTCGACCTCATCGCCGGGCTTGAGGTTGAGCGCGACAAACAGGCGCGCCTCGGCCCAGGCTTCGCCGGGTTGCGGCCCAGGGCCTGTCTGTTCGGCTTCATACAGGGCGGTGGCACTTTTCAACTGGCCGCGCAGCGGGTAGGCGCTATCGGCGGCTTTGACGCTGGCCAATTGGATACCGGCGGCGCTGGCGACCACGCTGGAGAACTCCACCAGCCGGGCGTGTTCGAGGCCCAGTTGCTTGCCACTGCTGATTTGCTCGGGTGAGCTGGGCGAGCTGCCGCTTAGGCGCAGGTCGGCGGCGAGGAACTCGGTGGCGCGCAACAGCATGCCGTCGTTCAGGCGGGCGCTGAAATAGCCGATCGCGGTGCTGGCGGCGACGGCGGTCAACAGGGCGAAGAACAGTACGCGCAGCTCGCCGGCCCGCGCATCGCGCAGCAGCTGGCGGCCGGCCAGGGACAGCAACCGAGCCAAGGGTAGGGACTGCATCAGGGCTCCACCTGGTCGACCAAACGGCCGCCTTCCAGGCGAATTAGGCGTTGGCAGCGATGGGCCAGGCGCTCGTCGTGGCTGACCAGAACCAGGGTAGCGCCACGCTCCTGGTTCAGTTCGAACAGCAGGTCGCTGATGCGCTCGCCGGTGTGGCTGTCGAGGTTGCCGGTGGGTTCGTCGGCAAACAACACGGCGGGTTCTGCGACGAAGGCGCGGGCGATGGCCACGCGCTGCTGTTCGCCGCCCGACAGCTGGCGTGGGTAGTGGCTCAGGCGGTGGCCCAGGCCGACTCGCTCGAGTAGGGCGCGGGCGCGTTGGCGGGCATCGCCATGGCCTTCCAGCTCCAGCGGCAGCATGACGTTCTCCAGGGCGTTGAGGCTATCGAGCAGCTGGAAGGACTGAAAGACGAAGCCCACATGCTCGGCGCGCACCCGGGCGCGTTGATCCTCGTCGAGCTGGCCCAGGTCATGCCCGGCCAGCAGCACACTGCCGTGGCTCGGTAGGTCGAGGCCGGAGAGCAGTCCCAGCAGGGTCGACTTGCCCGAGCCGGAGCTGCCGACAATGGCCAGGCTGTCGCCCGAGGTCAGCTCGAGGGACAGGTCCTGGAGTATGGTCAGCTCGCCTTCCGGGCTACTCACCACTTTGCTAAGGTTGCGCGCGGTAAGAATCTTTGAGCTCATGGGGAATCCGATGCGTGCATGGCTGATCAGTGCTGCCCTTGGCTTGCTGCTGTGGGGGCAGACCGCGCTGGCAGGTACCCTGCTGGTCGTCGGCGATAGTATCAGCGCGGCTTTTGGCCTGGATAGCAGCCAGGGTTGGGTGCATTTGCTGGAACAACGCCTCGCCGAGCGGGGTTATCCGCACCGCGTGGTGAACGCTTCGCTCAGTGGCGACACCAGCGCAGGCGGCGTCGCGCGGCTGCCTGCGCTGCTTGCCGAGCATCGGCCGAGCCTGGTGATTGTCGAGCTGGGCGGCAACGATGGGCTGCGCGGCCAGCCGCCGGCGCAATTGCAACAGAATCTTGCGGCCATGGTTGAGCAGTCGCAGACGGCGGGGGCCAAGGTGCTGATTTTGGGCATGCAGCTGCCGCCCAATTACGGTGTGCGTTACACCACGGCCTTTGCCCGGGTGTTCCCCAAAGTTGCCAAAGATACTGGCGCTTCCTTGGTGCCGTTCTTTCTGCAGGGCGTGGGTGGCGTGCCGGGCATGATGCAGTACGACGGCATTCACCCCGCGGCGCAGGCCCAGCCCACCCTGCTGGACAATCTCTGGCCGAGCCTAAAACCTTTGCTCTGACAGGCTTTTCTGCGCACAGCCTTTCGGCTAATGTGGCGGCCCCGCACTGGAGCCCTCAATGCCGCGCCCCGCCTGGTCTTTGCATGCCTATCAACTGATCGAACCGGGCGAGCAGCTCGATCTGTTCGCCTGTCGTGAGGTGCGGGTGCATCTGTCGGCGCGCCAACTAGAACTGGGTGGTTTCGCCGATCGCACCCTGTGCGGTGGTCTGCTGCCGGCTCAGCCCGCCTGGCGCGACCTGGATAAGCCGATGCTGCGTGACAAGCGCCTGTGTCCAGCTTGCCGGGCGACCCTGGATGCGCAGCGACGCGGTGAGCGGCCGCCCTTGGCTTGATGGCCAAGCCTCCCCGATTGCGTGGCCTGGGTGTACAATCGCCCAGTAAATTTGTCAGTCATTCTCGTCAAGGATTCCCGGATGTTGTCGCGTGCTTTTGCCGTCAGCCGTTGCCTGTCTCTCTCCACGCTGTTCGCCGTGGGTTCTGCCGCCGCCATGGAGTGGCCTCTGCCGCCTCCGGGTGAAGACATAGTTGGCCAGGTGCAAGTGCTCAAGGCCAAATACGAGGACACCTTTGCGGATCTGGGGGCGGCCAATGACCTGGGATATCTGGAGATGGTGGCAGCCAACCCGGGGGTGGACGCCTGGTTGCCAGGCGAGGGCAATGAAATCATTTTGCCGACCCGTTTCATTCTGCCGCCGGGGCCGCGTGAGGGCATAGTGATCAACCTCGCCGAGTACCGTATGTACTATTACCCGAAAGGTGGAAAGGTGGTGCACACCTTTCCCCTGGGCATAGGCCGGGAGGGTTGGAGCTCGCCTGTGACCAACGCGCGTATCACCGGCAAGACGCCGAATCCAAGTTGGAGCCCGCCCCAGTCGATCCGCGAAGAACACGCTGCCGATGGCGATCCGTTGCCGAGCTATGTGCCGCCAGGGCCGGATAACCCACTGGGCCCTTATAAGATGAGCTTGTCGACACCCGGTTACCTGATCCACGGTTCGAACAAGAAGTTCGGCATCGGCATGCGCGTCAGTCACGGTTGCTTTCGCATGCTCAACCATAACGTCCTGAAGTTGGCTGGGATGGTGGCTGTCGGTACTCCCGTACGCATCATCAATGAGCCGTACAAGTTCGGTCGCAGTGGCGGCAAGGTTTATCTGGAGGCACATGCTCCCCTCAGCGATAGTGGCGATGCCTCGGTAGTGGATAAGCACACTGCAGTTATCAATGCGTTGCTCAAGAACGACGAGTACGCCAACTTGCATCTGGACTGGGAAATGCTGCGCGAAGTGGTGGCGGCCGAAGATGGTTTGCCCGTCGAGATAGCCCAGCCCGAGCAGGCCGTGGCGACTACGGCGCCAGCTATCTGATAGCCAATAGCGGTTGTGGCAGAACCCGTTACGCCTAAGCGCTAACGGGTTCTGGCTACAGGCAATGGCTTAGACGATCACGCCCTGGCTGCGCAGGTAGTCGTCGTAGGTGCCGCTGAAGTCGGTCACGCCGTTGTCCGACAGCTCGATGATGCGGGTGGCCAGGGAGCCGACGAACTCGCGGTCGTGGCTGACGAAGATCAGCGTGCCCGGGTAGTTCTCCAGCGCCAGGTTGAGCGCCTC
>Ga0209343_10003743_pt1 | contig 19014 bp, 15 predicted proteins | sample RifCSPlowO2_02_FD_184026 | JGI IMG/M metagenome (GOLD analysis project Ga0209343, IMG submission 184026) | Groundwater microbial communities from Rifle, Colorado - Rifle CSP2_plank lowO2_0.2 (SPAdes) (version 2) | ecosystem: Environmental > Aquatic > Deep subsurface > Groundwater | place... | reverse complement strand
TCCCAAGAAATCACTTATTCTTTATTCAATACTCGGCTTTCTAGCCATAATAGGTTTGGCTGATATTTTTGGCATTACTCCGATTAAGAGTTTCTGGTCCAACTTTGAACGCATGGAAGGCTTTATCACTCTGCTTCATTTAGGAATGTTCTTTCTGGTTATCTCATCGGTCTTCAAAGAAATTGACTGGAAGCGATGGTGGAATGTCTCGCTTGCCGCCTCGTTTGTAATGGTCTTATATTCTGTTCTGCAAATTATCGGATTAAAAACAATCAATCAAGGTGGAGTGAGAGTGGACGGTACTCTCGGCAACGCTATTTATTTGGCGGTCTACATGCTCTTCCATATCTTTATTGCCTTTCTCTTTATGTGGCGGGAGTGGAAAAATGTTGCTTTAAGATGGGTCTATGGTCTGCTTATTATCACGCAAGTATTTATTCTTTATTATACAGCTACGCGTGGCGCAATCTTGGGTCTACTGGGGGGGCTTCTGGTCATGGCCGTACTCAATATTAGAAACAATGAGAACAAATTTGCCAGAAAAATGGGTATTGTTACTCTTGTCGGACTTTTATTTTTGGTTGGAGGTTTTTTCTTGATTAGAAATACAAACTTCGTATTAAGTAGCCCCGTTCTTTCTCGTTTCTCTTCTTTGTCTTCTTTAGGCACAGAAGAGATTAAGAGACAAGGCAGATATTTCGTTTGGCCCATGGCTACTGAAGGATTCAAGGAACGCCCTATCCTCGGTTGGGGACAAGAGAATTTTACCTATGTTTTCCAAAAACATTATAGTCCGGAAATGTTTCATTTAGAACCGTGGTTTGACCGCGCCCACAACATTTTCTTAGACTGGATGGTAGCAGGTGGGCTACTCGGACTTTTGTCCTATCTTTTTCTCTATGTGGCGCTTGTATTCTCTATTTGGAAAAAAACGACGAACTGGTCCTATGCCGAAAAATCTATTCTAACCGGCCTTATAGCTGCATACTTTTTCCACAATTTCTTCGTCTTTGATCATCTCGTTAGTTATATCGTCTTCTTCTCTCTTCTCGCGTATGTACACTCGCGAAGCGAGGCACCGTTGTCTGCTCACAGACAGGCATCGGGAAACCTGCCCGTCCCAGTCCAAGAGGCGGGTTCGCGATTTATGATTGCTCTTCCGGCTATTTCCATCTTGCTTGTGTCCTCTCTGTATTTCGTTAATGTTAAACCGATTATGACCAACGTTTTTCTGATTGAAGCTCTAAAATCCTTGCAAACACCCGGGAAGATGGCCGCCGCCACTCAATATTTTCAAAAGGCTTATAATGCCTCACGCCTTGGTCGACCGGAAGTGTTGGAACACATGTTGGCCAATGCAACCAATATTTTGCAAAGTGATATTTCGATGGAAGAAAAGAATTCGTTCTTTAGTTTTGTCAAAGATGCCGCGCTGACACGGAACGAAGAATTGACAGAAGATGCCCGCTATCAACTGATAACGGGGTCCTTTCTTTCTTCCACAGGTTTTCTCGATGAAGCTCTTGTCAGTCTTGAGCGCGCTCGGGAGCTTATACCCGGCAAACAACAAGTGTATTTTGAAATCGGCGCCGCTTATATAAACAAGAAAGAACCGCTTCAGGCACTCCAAATTTTTAAAGAAGCATATGAGTTAGCGCCGAACTATCTGGAAGCTAGAATAATTTATTTGATTGGCGCGATCTATGCTGGCGACAGAAAGGTCGAGAGCGAAGTGCTTAGCCAGCTGACAGAGAGAGAAATAGTTTTTGATGACCGAATTATCAACGCCTATCATTCAAACGGGCGATTCGATAAAGTCGTGAGCTTGCTTAACGACCGTATCAAACTTGATCCGGCCAATACCGACAGATATAAAGAATTGATAAAGCAGATAAAGGGGTAACTGGTTTTATTTTCCAGATATGCTATACTGCGGGGGTGGGTGCTAAAACTTGGCACCAAACGAACGAATGTCTGCGTAAGTCCCGCCTCTGGCGGGCTTTGCGTTTTTTTATGTATAATTATTGTGGTTTCTTTCTGTGCGTGGAGAGCGGCCGCACTCACAAAGATATTCGTTTGGAGCTAGCCCCGCTCTCCGCGCACGGACGGAAATGTTTTTAAAAAATATGCTAAAATAAGTTTCTCATGGCGTTTTTGGCGAGCCTTTTCGGTAATCCGGAAGAAAAATTATTGCAATCTTGGAAACCTCTGGTCGGGCGCATTAACGCGTTTGAACCTTCGTTAGAAAATCTGTCACCAGTAGAATTGAAGGCGAAAACTGCCGAATTTAAAATTCGCATTGGCAAAGGAGAAAAACTAGATGACCTTTTACCTGAAGCTTACGCCGTGGTGCGCGAAGCGGCGAAACGCGCTCTGGGCCAAAGACATTTTGACGTTCAGCTTCTTGGCGGCATTGCTCTCTACCAAGGCGGCATCGCCGAGATGAAAACCGGAGAAGGCAAGACTTTGGTGGCGACCTTGCCCGCCTATCTTGTGGCGCTCTCTGGTAAGGGGGTGCATGTGGTAACGGTCAATGATTATCTTTCACGTCGGGATGCGGCCTGGATGGGAGAGATTTACAATTATCTTGGTCTTTCCGTCGGGGTGCTCAATCACGCGGAATCTTTTCTTTACGATCCGGCGCATTCCGAAAAAGACAAAGAACGTGATGAACTCGGCTCTTTTCATGTGGTCCATGAATTCTTAAGACCAGCCACTAAAAAGGAGGCCTATCAAGCTGATATCACTTACGGCACCAATAATGAGTTCGGCTTCGATTATTTGCGTGACAATCTGCTCTACAATAAAACGGATCTCTCTCAACGAGAGCACTACTACGCCATCGTTGATGAAGTGGACTCCATTCTTATTGACGAAGCGCGAACGCCTCTCATTATCTCCGGACAGACGGGCGCTGCCGGAGGGCTGTATGAACAGTTCGCTAAAATTGCCCTGACACTGAACGAGGGCGCGGATTTTAGTGTGGATGAAAAACTTCGTACGATTTCTTTGACTGACAACGGTATCAATAAGGCCGAAAAACTTTTGGGCATCGAAAATATTTATGCCGAGGGGGGAGTCAAATATGTGCATCATCTGGAAACGGCCGTCAGGGCCAAAGCTTTATACCACAAAGACAAAGAGTATGTCGTAAAGCCCGCCCGACCGGATGGCTCCGGTCATTCGGGCGGGGATGACGAGGTAATCATTGTTGACGCATTTACCGGCCGGCTTCAGCCGGGCAGACGCTGGTCTGAAGGTTTGCATCAAGCCGTGGAGGCGAAGGAAGGCGTGCGGATCAAAGAAGAAAGCCGCACGTACGCTTCTGTCACTTTCCAAAATTATTTTCGAATGTATCAGAAATTAAGCGGTATGACAGGCACGGCCGTTACTTCCAAAGAAGAATTTTATAAAGTTTATGGCCTTGAGACTTTTGTCATTCCAACGCATCAACCGGTAATCCGTGTTGACCATGGCGATCTTATTTTTCAAACACATGCCGGTAAGATGAAAGCGGTATCAAGAAAGGTCAAAGAGTTGAACCAAAAAGGCCAGCCGGTTCTCATCGGTACTGTTTCTATAGAACACAATGAATTGCTCTCCGCCTATCTCAAGAATGAAGGTATCAAACATGAAATTCTTAATGCCAAGAATCATGAACGGGAAGGTGAAATTATCGCTCAAGCGGGGAAGTATGGCGCAGTGACCATTGCCACCAACATGGCCGGCCGAGGAGTGGATATTAAACTTGGCGGTAACCCCAGCACCAAGGATTCGTATGAGGAGGTTAAGGCCCTTGGTGGCTTATTTGTTCTTGGTACCGAGCGACATGATGCCCGGCGTATAGACAACCAATTGCGTGGGCGTTCCGGCAGACAGGGGGATCCCGGCGCGACGCAGTTTTTTGTTTCTCTTGAGGATTCACTCATGCGCATCTTCGCGGTGGATACTATCAAGAAAATGATGGGGCGCTTCAATATCCCTGAAGACGAGCCGATAGAAAATAAGCTCATCACCAATTCTCTTGAGAAGGCGCAAGAGAAAATAGAAGGCTTCAATTTCGATGCGAGGAAACATGTCTTAGAGTTTGACGACGTGCTTAATTTTCAGAGAAGGATTATATATGAACGCCGCCGCAGGATCCTGGTTGGAGGCCAATCTCAAATCGAAGAGTACTTAGCCGAAGTAGTGGAACGCTTAGATCCGGATATGAAAAGTAAGATGAATGAAAAGTTGTCAAAGACGGTCCTTGACATTCCGGAAATACTCGAAGTTTTGCGGCGAGTCATTCTTCAAACCGTGGACTTATTCTGGGTTGATCATTTGGAAATGATGGAATACCTGCGAGGAAGTGTAAATTTGCGCGCTTACGGCCAACGCGAACCATTGGTTGAGTACAAGAAAGACGGTTTGAGATTTTTCAAAGATATGGAGGTGTCAATCGCCAGACAAATTGCCGAATTTGTTATCGTCCTGAATGTGGAAGCCATTGCGTCTTTTAAAACTTTTCCTGTAACGGTTGAGACAAAGGAAGTTTCTGACACATCGCGTCTGGTAATTTCTCCAAAAGCCGAAGTGGGCAGAAACGATCCATGTCCCTGTGGCAGCGGTAAAAAATATAAAAAGTGTCATGGGAAATAATTTGATATAATGAACATATGAAAACAAATATATTAATTTGGTCTGCGATATCCATTCTGGTAATAGCTGGTGTGGTTTGGCTCATTATGTCGCCAACGAAGCCTGGAAAATTAGACGCTTTTGCTTCTTGTATCAAGGAAAGCGGGGCGACTTATTACGGCGCATTCTGGTGTCCCAATTGCAAGAATCAAGAGGCCTTGTTTGGTCGTTCAGCCAGACTTTTGCCGCGCGTCGAGTGTTCAACTCCCGACGGCAGTGGACAACTTAAGGTGTGTCAGGATGCGGATATTAAAGGGTATCCGACTTGGGATTTTGCCAATGGAACGCGCGAGAGCGGGACGCTTCCTTTAGAACGCTTAAGCGAAGTGACGGGCTGTTTATTGCCGGAAAATAATGGTTGATACTATCGCATCTCTGTTGCCAGCGTTGGCTCTCGTTTCTCACGTCGTATTTGTTGCATTGTTTGTATTATTTATTTTTCGTGAATCGTGGGGAAAGAAGACGGTTTTATTTATAGGCAAACACAGTTTGGTTCTCGGATTTCTAGTTTCTCTCACGGCCGTAGCGGGTAGTCTTTTTTATTCCGAAATCATGGGATTTGAGGCGTGTATCCTTTGTTGGTGGCAGAGAATATTTATTTATCCAACCGTTTTTATTTTTGCCGTGGCCTTGTGGCGCAAAGAACGATTAGCATATTATTACGTCGTGCTACCGGTCGTTTTGGCTGGCATTATCGCCGTTTATCAATCCTACGTTTATTTAGGCGGTTCCTCTTTTTTGACCTGTACTAGCGCAGAAGGCGCCTGTTCCAAGATTTATGTCATGGCTTTTGGCTACATCACCATTCCCTTGATGTCACTCACTATTTCACTCTACATTTTACTTCTCGCTTGGGCTAATAAAATTTATCGAAATGAAAATCATAACGCATAGCGGCTCTTTTCAAGCTGATGACATTTTTGCTGTGGCGATTTTACTTCTGGCGGTTGGTGAGTCTGAAGTTATTCGGACTCGTGATAAAGACCAAATTGCCGCGGCTGATTACGTTGTCGATGTTGGCATGGTTTACGATCCGGCCCAAAATCGTTTTGATCATCATCAGCCGGGAGGCGCCGGAGAAAGGCCAAACGGTATTCCCTACGCTTCGTGCGGACTTGTTTGGAAAGAGTTTGGAGAGATGCTCGCTGGCGGCAAAGAAGAAGCGGATTTAATAGACACTAATCTTATGCAACCTTTGGATGCACACGACAACGGAGTGGCTATCGCCGATTACCGTTTTAAGGGTGTTAGAGCGTATAGCATCGTTGATTTTTTTTATTCATTCTTACCGAGTCTTCACGAAAGTGAGGAGGAACTTTATAAAATATTCATGGAACTAGTCACGGTTGCCAAGGATCTTTTGATCCGTGAGATGAATAAAGCAAAGATGGTAATTAAAAGTGAAACTAAGGTTAAGGAGGCGTTTGAAATGAGTATTGATAAAAGAATAATTATTTTGCCAGAAGAATTACCGTGGAGGCGTGTTTTATCAGAGAAATTGGAGGTAATGTTCGTTGTCTATCCTAGGAATGATGGTCGATGGGGCGTTAGGGCGATTCCAGACATCGGTTACACTTCGCGCCGATCTCTTCCGGCTGAATGGGCAGGAAAAACTGATCAAGATTTACAAGAAATCACTGGAGTGACAGACGCTGTATTTTGTCACAGAGGGCTTTTTATGGCATTAGCCGAGAGTAAGGAAGGCGCGATTAAACTTGCAAAGCTTGCCTTAGATGCATAAGGTATACAAATGTTCATAGATGAATTGACCATTCATTTGAAGGCCGGCCGTGGCGGTGACGGCGTGGTACGTTGGCGACATGAAAAGGGCAAGGATCACGCGGGTCCTTCAGGTGGTAACGGAGGCAAGGGGGGAGATGTCTATACTGTTGCAGTACGAGATATTGGTATTCTTTCTGCTTATCGCAATGTAAAAGAGTTTGAGGCAGGGCGTGGGGAAGATGGGGCAAAAAACCTGAAACAGGGCGCAACTGGAAAGGATGTTCTAATAAAACTGCCTGTTGGCTCACGTTTAACTAATCTTTCTACTGGATATTCGATAGAACTTTTGAAAGACACAGAAAGAATTCTGCTTCTTCGTGGAGGTAGGGGAGGGTTAGGAAATGAACATTTTAAGGGTTCAAGCAATATCCGTCCGAAAGAGTCTACCTTGGGCGTTCTAGGAGAAGAGGCAGATTTTCACATTGAGCTTCTCTTAGTCGTCGATCTCGGTATTATCGGCCTACCAAATGCCGGCAAATCAAGTCTCCTAAATGTCTTCACTAGTGCTCAATCCAGAGTAGGTGACTTTCCCTTTACTACACTTGAGCCAGCTTTAGGAGACTTTTATGGACTTATAATAGCCGATATCCCCGGGTTGATAGAAGGAGCAGCCAATGGTAAGGGTCTGGGTCACAAATTCTTGCGCCATATCGAACGCACTAAAGCGCTTGCCCATTGCATCTCCTCTGAAGTTGATAATCCTCTTGAAGCTTATAGGGTAGTACGAAATGAACTTGAGCTTTATAATAAAACCATGAAGAAGAAGCAGGAGGTGATTGTTCTGACAAAAGTGGATACTATTACCGAGGAAGAAAAGGAGGAGAAGCTCAAACTTTTAAAAAGTGTCAGCCCTAATGTGTTTCCTCTCTCAATATTGGATGACAAGTTAGTTAAAGAGTTTGGTAAATACCTGACGAAAACATTTAAATCATGAATGATTATCTTCTCACTGTTGGACTGGAAATACATGCGGAGTTAGCCACAAAAACAAAAATGTTTTGTGATTCTAGAAATGATACCAATGAATTGCGCCCGAATACTAATGTTTGCCCAGTCTGTCTGGGGTATCCCGGTACTTTGCCTGTGATAAACAAAGAGGCGGTGCGAAGAGTATTGTGTCTGGGAACAGCTGTTGGTGGAGAAATTGCCGATTATACAGAGTTTGACCGTAAAAACTATTTCTACCCTGATATTCCGAAAGGTTACCAGATTAGCCAGTACAAGCATCCACTGGTAAAAGGAGGTGAATTAGCAGGAGTGAAGCTGACTCGTATTCATCTAGAGGAAGATACCGCGAAATCAATTCACCCCTCGACTACGCTCGGGACAAGTAACGATAAGTATTCATTTTTGGATTTCAATAGAGCGGGGGTGCCTTTGATGGAACTGGTAACGGAACCGGTAATAAAGAGTGCTGAGGCGGCAGCTAATTTTGCTCGCGAATTGCAACTTCTTTTGAGGTATTTAGATATAAGTGGAGCTAATATGGAAAAAGGAGAAATGCGGGTTGAAGCGAATATCAGCGTCGCTCCACTCCGCAATTTCCAATTTCCAATTTCCAATTTCCAATCAAGCCCCAATGAGTTAATGTTCAATGAAAATTCAAAAATTGAAAATTCATTGAAAATTGTAAAATTGAAAACTGAAAATTCCCTTGGCACAAAGGTCGAAATTAAGAACCTGAATTCTTTTAAAGTCGTCGAGAAAGCAATTAAATTTGAAATGAGGCGTCAGATAGAAACATTGGAGAAGGGGGACAAAGTAGTGCAAGAGACCAGAGGATGGGACGAGAGCGAGGAAGTCACTTTCTCGCAAAGATTGAAAGAGTCGGCCCATGATTATCGTTATTTCCCAGAGCCCGATTTGCCCAAACTTTTTATCGGAGAAGTTCCCGACTTCGCGCAGGAGGCGCTTCGTCGGACGATGCCGGAATTGCCATGGGAAAAGAGAGAGAGATACAAAAAAGACTTCGGGTTAAAAGAGAGTGATATAGAAATCTATGTTCGAGAACCGAAGTGGGGGAGGTTACTCGAAGAGGTTGCGGAGAAGTTAAGAAATTCAAAAGCTGGCAAGTTTGAAAGTTTAATAACTTTAGCTTCTAATTATATTATAGTTGATCTAAAAAAGCCCATTCCGTCCCATGACTTAGTTGATATTATTAAAATGATTTCGGTGGGAGAAATTTCCTCGCGTGGCGCCAAAGAGATTTTAAAAGTTATTGAGTCGGAGGGCGGAGAACCACTCACAATTGCGGTAGAGAAAAATTTGATACAAGAAAGCGATAGGGAAGTTTTGAAAACATTAGTAAAAGAAGTTTTGGAAGAAAATGCTGCCGCCCCGATTCAGTTTTTAGTTGGCCAAGCGATGAAGAAATCGGGTAGCCGAGCCAACCCGATTATCCTTCAGGAACTATTCCTCGAGATGCTTAATCGTTAGTTTTTTCATTTTCTTTTCAGCGTTACTTTTGTTAGTGCCTCCTTCAATGTCGTTAATTACATCTTCTAAAGTTGAAAGCTTATAAACTCGATAATTGTTCATGGGATGTCTTTGGGCCGGGAATTTACCCGATTTGTCCCAATTACGGAGGGTAAGGGTAGATACGCCTAAAATCTCAGCAGCTTCTTTAATGGAAAAATATATTTCTTTCATATATCTATCTTATATAAACATTACTAATCACTTGTAATAGATCTTACATAAATTAATATAATATATCAATGTCTATATGTGGATAGTAAGTTAAATAGAGCATTGAATCCTTTTTTATGCCGGCCAGCTTTGTTATTTAGTCTTTCTTGAGCTGGAGCCATGGCCCTCCTGATTTGAGTCAAGATACGGTAGGCACACTTATAGGTAACACCAAGCTGTCTTTCTATCTCTTTGGCTGAAATGCCGTTTCTGGCATTCGAAAAGATGAATAAGGCATGGAACCACAGGCTTAGAGGCGTAGAGGATTTATGAAATATAGTATTAGCTAAAGGAGAGAGTTGATAGCGGCATTTGGAGCACTGAAATTGCTTTCTACCCTTCAGTTTATTCTTCTCTGTCCAGAATAAGGGCCTGTATCTGCCCCCACAAGAGCACTTCCTGTCATGAAGGGCATTAAAGACAAACTTTATGCAGGCTTCTTCCGAGGGGAAGTCCCCCCTTAGATCTCTCATAGTGTATTTATCTTTTCTAATCATAAAACCAGCTTATTCTAAGTAGCTTATGTTGTCTAGGGACAAGTATATTAATATCCACAAATTCGGTATCTACTTTAGTAAATATTCCTGCCGAGATATATAATTTATGTTGATGGCTCTATCTATTTTTCTTGAAGGCAAAGAATATATCTCGGCTAGCCGAGCATCAAAAAATTGCTATTTCTTCTCCAGTTTCCTTAGTTTCCTTGCGTTACTTTTAGTTAGGTACTGATATTGATTTTGTGATCTCCAAACACACTTTGTCTTTGCTATCACAATCGGGGGTGGAAGTATGGCTAATGGTATATAACAGTTAGTTTCTAGAATATGCCTTTATCTATAGGAGGTTCAAGGTTATCTCATAGGCTGATTGCAGGATAAGAAAAAAGATGTGTTTCTTTGTATCTTTAATCTTATATAAACATTACTAATCACTCATAAGTACTATTACATTAATTTGTATTATTTATCAATGCTTAGCCGTGGATAAGAAATTCACCGGGAAATTTACAATTTTCAATTTAGAATTTATAAATATTGAACATTTTAGACATTGGAAATTGATTGAAAATTAGAAAATTGGAAATTGAAAATTTATGCAAAGTTATCCCCAACTTTGCACAGGATATCCATAGGTTTCTCCACTGCCGAGATATATAATTTATGTTGATGGCTCTATCTATTTTTCTTGAAGGCAAAGAATATATCTCGGCTAGCCGAGCATCAAAAAAAATTGGTTACGCAAGTGATTATATTGGTCAGCTTTGTCGGGCAAAAAAAATTCCAGGGAGACTTATAGGTAGAACTTGGTACGTCGATTTTGCCTTGTTGACCGAACATAAAAAGAATCGTCAACTGGGGAAAGTAAAAAAACTCGTGGTTAAAAAATTAGTTGAATCAGCTTCTATAGAGAAGCCAATTTTAACCTTAACGCCTAATGCCGAATTTCCTAAAAAACTATTCTTTACTTATGAAAATGATAATAGGCCGTGGCTACCCAAACTTTCTAAAAAAGGTCGTTACATTGAACCTATCTGGACTTCTGCTCTTGTCGGACGAGCTGCCGCATTCTCTATGGCGCTTCTCCTTGTCATAAGTGTTACCTTCTTTACTCTTGAAAAGACAAATCCTCGAGTTGCGATTGAGACCAGAAGCAAGTTGGAACATATTTATAATATCCCAAAAGAGTTTCTGATTGAATCAGCACAAATTTACGCGAATGCCACATTAAAGTTCGCGGATGAAGTCAGTACACAACTTGCCGCAGTTTCTGTATCCGACTCACTCGGTAGTTCGACCATGCTCACTATAAATAATTTATTTGAAGCAATGCGAATGAGTTTACGCCATCTCAAACAAATTGCTTTGAGTAAATTCTTTTTTCCTTTTGTTCCGTCGCAGCTGACTTATACCGTTCCCGCCACTTCACCCCCACCGTCACGAGCTCTGACGACTCCCGCTTCTTCAATCAATCTCGGGTCCTTGAAATCTGAACTCAAGACAGAATTAGAAAATTATATTCGTCTTCAAATTGATTCTATTTTGCCCCGCCAAGGTGGGACGAACTCACCGATTGTAGTTTACACATCCGCGCCCGCTCTCGCGACTGCGGATTTTGAATCTTTCAGAACTAATTCAGTGGTGCCTGAAATTCATTACCATGTAACCAATCAGAGCAATAGTGATGCGGAACGTAACTCTATCAATCTTTCCAACATCACCGACGGCGGAACCTTCACCAACGCTTCCATTTCCAATTCAACATTTTCTGGTTCTTTGGTGTCCGCGAGCTCTCTTTCTTTCGGTAATGCTACTGGCACTTCCGCCACTACTACCAACTTCTTCTCCACTACCGCAAGTTCAACTAATCTCTTTGCTACAACGGGCAATATTGGCACTCTGACCGTCGGTTCTTGTACCGGCTGTGGTAATTCAGGAGCAGACTTCCCTTTCACCGTCACCGGCTATGGCGTCTCCACTTCCACCACGCTCGGCTTTCTACAGGGCTTCCTCTCAACCGCAAGTTCCACCATAGACTCTAACTTGAGAATTACAGGTAATCTGCTTGTGAACGGCAATTCCACTACGACCAATGCCACCACCACTAATCTTTTCTCCACCACTGCAAGTTCAACCAATCTCTACTCCACCAATCTTTTTGGTAACACCGCCAATCTCACTGAATCTGGCAATCTCTTTTACACCGATACTCGAGTGAATTCATACATTCACGCTTCCACCACCATTCCTAAAACCTATACCGCCAACACCTTTACCGGAGCTCAAATTTTAGACAACATCACCAGAAGCACCTCGACCAACGCCACCACGACCAATCTTTTCTCCACCACTGCTTCTTCCACCAATCTCTTCACCCAACTCTTTACTTTAAACGGCTTCACTTTAAGCTCCACCGCCAACGGCACGATCGGCGGCACCAACACCGGAGACGTCACCTTAGCCGGCACACCGGATTACCTAACCATCTCCGGCCAGACCATCACCAGAAATAAACTGGACATCTCAGACGACACCAACGCCACCGGGGGCTTGGGTCTCACTCTCACCGCCAATGACTTCGCCTGCGACACCGCCAACTCCACCACCTTCGGCTGTTTGGCTTCGGCCGATTGGACAACTTTCAACAACAAACTATCTTCTTACGACGCCTTCACCCATCCGGCTTACGGCGGTTCGGCCACCACTTCCTTACTCACTCTCTCTGGTGGTTTCCTCAACACCGCCGCTTCGAGTACCATCGTTGGCAACTTGCTCATCACCGGCAATTCCACCACGACCAATGCTACTACGACCAACTTCTTCTCAACTACCGCCTCGTCCACCAATCTCTACACCACCAATCTTTTTGGTAACACTGCCAATCTCACTGAATCTGGCAATCTCTTTTACACCGATACTCGAGTGAATTCATACATTCACGCTTCCACCACCATTCCTAAAACTTATACTGCCAACACCTTTACCGGAGCTCAAATTTTAGACAACATCACCAGAAGCACCTCGACCAACGCCACCACTACTAATCTCTTCTCCACCACCGCCAGTTCCACCAATCTTTTCTCCCAACTCTTTACTCTGAACGGCTTCACTTTAAGCTCCACCGCCAACGGCACGATCGGCGGCACCAACACCGGAGACGTCACCTTAGCCGGCACACCGGATTACCTAACCATCTCCGGCCAGACCATCACCAGAAATAAATTAGATATTTCCGACGACACCAACGCCACCGGAGGTCTGGGTCTCACTCTCACCGCCAATGACTTCGCCTGCGATACCGCCAACTCCACCACCTTCGGCTGTTTGGCTTCGGCCGATTGGACCACTTTCAATAACAAACTCGGCGCTTACGACGCTTGGACTCATCCAGCTTACGGCGGTTCGGCCACCACTTCGCTTCTTACTCTCTCCGGAGGCTTCCTCAACACCGCAGCTTCTTCAACTATCGTTGGTAATTTACTCATCACCGGCAATTCCACTACCACCAACGCCACCACCACTAATTTCTTTACCACTACTGCATCGACCACCAACTTCTTTGGAGCTGGTCTTACCACTTGTCAATCGAATAACGTTCTAACTTATGACGGAGCCGGTAAATTTGGTTGCGAAGCAGATGATAGTGGTTCTGGTTCTGGCTCTGACCCCTTCACCCACCCCTCCTTCGGTTTCTCTGCTACTACCTCACAAATGCTTTTCGGTACTTCAACTGCAAGCAATTATCAACTGACCGTCTCTTCATCAACTGCTCCCCAACTTTCCCTTTCCTCTGGTGCTGGCTTCGGTCAATGGACCTTCAGGAATGCAGGCGGCAATCTTTACTTTGCAACAACTACCGTTGCGGGCACTGCCACCACTTCCACTTCCGCTCTCACTATTATTGGTAGTAGTGGCAATGTCGGTATAGCCTCATCTACTCCTTGGGGTCTATTCTCAATTAATCCAGATCGACTAGGTTCAGGTGTGCCTGCGTTTGTTGTGGGCTCTTCTACTGCCACTTTGTTTTCCATTACATCTGGAGGCAGTCCTGGCGGCGTGTTCAATTACGGAACAAACGCCACCTCCACTATTCCAAATAACAAACTCTACGCCTGGACGATTGCTACTTCGACAACGGCGACTCCGATATTCAGAATTGATACAACGTCAAGCGGTGCAGGTTCAGTTTCCGCCACCACTTCTATCAGAGGAGGCTTCGTTCTGGATGACGGAGCATTCAATTATGATTCGTTCGCGGGAGTTACTTCGGTTGATTCTCTTTCAACGGGTCCGATGGCGTTTGATGATAACGCGGGGATACTTTCGTGGATGGATATGCCGGTCTCCACCACGACAGCGGGTATTGTCATGAGTTACTCCGCGCAGATAGGCGGCACCTCAATTCTCACCGTGTATAGTGAATCGAAGGGAACGGGCGGCGGTATTAAAAACGGCCGTATCGGCATCGGAACAACTTCGCCCTACGCGCTGTTATCTTTGGCCACTACAACCAATCAACTAATAGATCTGTTCGCCATCTCTACTTCCACTTCCGGCATTGTTTTCAAAGTTGATTCATATGGCCGAACCTATGGTGATGGCGCTTACGCCTCGCCGGCGGCCGACTACGCTGAATATTTCTACACTAAGAGTGCGGCTCTGAAATCTGGTGAAGTTGTCTGCGTTGATATTCTAGAAAACAACGCAGTGAAGAGGTGCGAACGCGGCGCGGACAACAATGTCATGGGCATCGTTTCCACCAAACCCGCAGTCATCGGCAACTATATTAAAGCCGCTGAAGCCGACCCGTCGCACTACGCCATTATCGGAATGCTCGGACAGGTTGACGCTTTTGTCTCGGCTGAAAATGGCCCGATTAATGTCGGCGACTCACTAACCTCGGCCTCTTCCACCCCCGGTTATGCCATGCGCGCTCTCGGTGGCGACTCCACCGTGGCCGTTGCCCTGGAACCGTTTAACGGAACAGGCACTTCGACTTCGCTCAGCACAAGCAAAATAAAAGTTTTGATTTCTCGTCGTAACAAGTCATTGGAAGTGGAAGAGGTTGAATCTTTGGTGATTGAGAGAGTTGCCAATATGAAAATAGAAGATAAGGTGGGGCAGATGATTAAACAATCGGTTGATAATTTGAATTTGGACCCGAAGATTACAGCCATTGCGCGAGACGAAGTCGAGCAAGCGATAGCAAAGTTGAATGAGAGTTTTGACAGTCTCAAGATACAAACCCTCGCTTCCACCACGCTGTCTCTTGGTGTTCGCCTAGATGACATTGAATCCGTTTTCGCTCCAGCTACTTCGACCGCCACCTCGACCACAAATTCCTTTGCCGATAATTTCTTCAAGAATCTTTTCAATCGCCTCACGGCATGGTTGGCGAGCGCGGCCAACGGTATCGGCGACTTCTTCGCTAATCGCGTTCGCACCAAAGAACTTTGTGTCAGCGATGACTCAGGAGCGGAGACGTGTCTCAGTAAAGCTCAACTCGACCAACTTCTAGGGAACGTAGTATCGAGTGATGCAGAAGAATCTGTGGTGCCTGCCCCGAGCGAACTCATCGAGCTCATCGAGTCTGAAAACTCTTCGGAGTCTGAACGACCTGAAGACTCTTCAGAGCCTGAACGGCCTGTTATTGAAGAGCCTGTCGTTCCCGACGATTCTGTCGGCCTGCCTGCCGGCGAGGCAGGGACCCCGACCGATAACGTCGAGGCCGAACCCGCTCCTGAGCCAACCCCAGAGTCGGTGTCAACGCCGTAATATATTGACAATAATATACCGTTATATATACTTTAGTATATGCAAACAATTTTAAATATTAAAACTCAAAAGGACCTAAAAGAGGAAGCGCAAAGTTTAGCTAGTGAGCTTGGTGTGCCCTTAACTACGGTTGTCAACTCATATTTAAGACAATTTATTCGTGAACGTAAACTTGTGCTAGAAATGGAGCCAAAAGTGAAAAATAGTCTAATGGAAAAGTGGCACAAGATCAGTCTTGAAGCTGACAAAACTCTTCCTAAAAAGTTCACTAAAGCTACCGACCTGATGACATATTTGAAGATATGATAATTATTCCTACTAAACACTTCAAAAAGAAAGTGTCTAAATTGCCCAAATCTATTAAAATAAAACTATCAGAGAAAATCCAGCTTTTTATGGATGAGCCAAAAAAAGTTATTTTAAACAACCATACACTTCATGGTAAATACAATGGGTATAGAAGCATAAATATTACAGGCAATTACAGAATGATATATGAAGAATTACCCGATAATTCTGTACGTCTTATCGATATCGGCACACATCCGGAATTATATGAATAAAAACTTATTGATAATTTTGATTCTGCTTGTTGTCGCTGGCGCTCTCTGGTATTTAAGAGGCGATAATGGTGGAGAAAATTATCCATTTACCAATCCCGAACTTACGGAGCGATACGAAGATGAAGGGCTGGGCTTTTTCGTTGATTATCCTGAAGGCTTCATGGTCAATAATACAGAAGAGGAAAACGTGAAAGTTTTAGTTTTCAGCAAAAAGGATTCGGACCCGCCTGCTCGCCTCGCTGAAGCTCCGGCGAAGCGGGCAGGCGAGGCAGGGGAGTCATTTCAAATTTTTATTATGCCCTATGACGAGCCCGGGCCTATCACTCCGGAACGAATTTTAATAGACCAACCGGAGATGATTATCAAAGATCCGCAAACAGTTGAAATAGCAGAGGAAGAAGCGTTAGTCTTTTTCAGCACCGACCCGGATATAGGGGACGTTAGGGAAGTTTGGTTCGTTCATTCAGGTCATTTGTATCAATCCTCCACTTACGCGAAATATGACGAGCTGTTGGCGAAAGTGATGAAAACCTTTCGATTCAAATGAAATTTTCAATTTTCAATTCACAATTTTCAATCAATGAAAATAAGAGTAAGAAAGAAGATAAAGAAACGAATACCCAATGGAAACACAATATAAAAAATTAATTTTACGCGGAAAAGCAATAGCTTTTATTGACTGGGCAAACGTTTATGGGTGGGAGAAGTCTCTGAAACACAGTATTGATTCAAGAAAAATATTTAATTATCTAAAAAGTTATTCAGAAATTACAGATATTAGACTTTATTTTGGAGAAGACGAGCATCCTAAATCTAAAAAATTTCTTAACGACTCCGAACAAATTGGCTATAAAATTATCAAAAAATCTGTTAAGCATATTTTAGTTGCTGATGTCGGCGGCCAAAAAATTTACCGTAGAAAATGCGACTTTGATATGGAAACCTGTATCGATGTTCACAGAGTTTTGAGCAATATTGAAAGTTTTATATTTTTTACCGGTGATGGAGATTTCGAACCGTTATATAAATTGTTAATTGAGCTAGGAAAGCAAGTTGTTGTCGTATATACACCGGGACATCTGGGCAGAGAGATTCAAGTAATGAAGAAAGGTGTTTTTAAGGTAGAATTAGAGAACTTAATCGATTTATAAAACAAATGTCCCCCCGATTTCTCGGAGGGCGTGATTACCATGATACTAGCAAATCTAAAAACAATGTCAAGTACGATATCCACAACTACAGTAAAATTTTCAATTTTCAATTCTCAATTTCCAATGAATGATACAATTAAAGCAATGTTCAAATGAAATACGATTTAGAAGAAAGAACTGCCAAATTTGCTGAAAGTATTATCGGCTTGGCTGGAAAAGTCGCAAAAAACGCAATTACCTTGCCGATAATTTCACAAATAGTGCGAGCAGGCACATCGGTTGGAGCGAACTACTGTGAGGCCAACGGCGCAAGCTCAAAAAAAGATTTTAAGAATAAAATTTATATTTGCAAGAAAGAAATTCAGGAAACAAAATACTGGCTAAGAATTATGGCAAATGCGGATAAAAACATTTCTGAAGAATCAAGGAAAATATGGAAAGAAGCGCAAGAATTAACTTTAATCTTTACAAAGATTATTTCAACAATGGAGAAAACTAAGCAATCATAAATTTACAATGAAAATTAAAAGCATTGAAAATTTATTGAAAATTGAAAACTGGAAATTGAAAATTGCTTTTGCGCTGTTTTTATTCCTGTCTTTCAGCAACAGCGCAAATGCTACTTTGATCATCCAAGCCCCAAAGTATATCGGCCTTAATTCCGGCCTTGTCGGCTATTGGTCCTTTGACGGCAAAGATATGGCGGGCGTCACCGCCTACGACCGCTCGGGCAATAATAACAACGGCACTCTCACCAACGGCCCCACCCGCGCCATCGGCAAAATCGGCCAGGGATTAAGTTTTGATGGAAGTAATGACAGTGTAGCCATTGGCACTCCAGCTATTTTTAATATCCCCGGAGCAGTGAGTCTTTGTATCTGGGGCAAATGGAGAGCAATGACCGACTCTTTCGTATTTGGTGAATACAATACTGGTTCCGATGTGGTGCAGTATGCGATTGTCATCAGATCAACGGGCGCCATTGAATTTCAATGGGCGAACGACAGTAGTGAGATTTATCGCACCGCGACCGGAGTCATTTCACTAAACAATTGGTATCACGTCTGCGGCGTCAGAATTAGCGATAGTAACGCGAAGATGTATATAAATGGCGTAGAGCAGTCGGTTACTCCTACCGGCGACGTCGCGATCCCGTCTGCTCTTACTTCAGGGATACATATCGGACGTGAACAAAATGCGATTTTTGATGATGCTCGCGTCTACAACCGCGCGCTTTCGGGGGAGGAGATCAAACGGCTCTACCGCATCGGGGCGACGCTGAAAATAAATACTTCAATAAATAATGATTCGCTAACGAATGGCCTCGTCGGCTACTGGTCCTTTGACGGCAAAGATATGGCCGGAGTTACCGCCTACGACCGCTCGGGACAGGGAAACAACGGCACGCTCACCAACGGCCCCGTCCGCGCCATCGGCAAAATCGGCCAGGGGTTGAGTTTTGATGGGAGCAATGACAGTGTAGCCATTGGCACCCCAGCTATTTTTAATATCCCCGGAGCAGTGAGTCTTTGTATCTGGGGCAAATGGAGAGCGATGACCGACTCTTTTGTATTTGGTGAATACAATACTGGTTCCGATGTGGCGCAGTATGCGATTGTCATCAGATCAACGGGCGCCATTGAATTTCAATGGAATACCGATGTTGAAGAGATTTATCGCACCGCGACCGGAGTCATTTCACTAAACAATTGGTATCACGTCTGCGGTGTCAGGATTAGCGATAGTAATGCAAAGATGTATATAAATGGCGTAGAGCAGTCGGTTACTCCTACCGGCGACGTCGCGATCCCGTCTGCTCTTACTTCAGGGATACATATCGGACGTGAACAAAATGCGATTTTTGATGATGCTCGCGTC
>Ga0209343_10003742_pt1 | contig 19016 bp, 15 predicted proteins | sample RifCSPlowO2_02_FD_184026 | JGI IMG/M metagenome (GOLD analysis project Ga0209343, IMG submission 184026) | Groundwater microbial communities from Rifle, Colorado - Rifle CSP2_plank lowO2_0.2 (SPAdes) (version 2) | ecosystem: Environmental > Aquatic > Deep subsurface > Groundwater | place... | reverse complement strand
CTCCTGTGTCGGTAGTGGTGATGTTCTCGCAAACTCACCTCTACCAGGTTCGGAACCGCTTTTCTTTATCCAATTTCAACTAGCTTTGGCACATTCCCAACGTTGAAAAGTTTGCTATAAAAATTGGATATTCTAGATTAGAAAATAAACGGACGCGAAAGTTTCGTATAAAACCTTTTTGTTCTATTACGCAAACGGCTTGTGATTGAGGATATGACCATAATATTTCATTATGAGTGTTACAAATTGCCGCTTGTTTCAGACCTACCTCATCAAGAGCAAGAGCTGCCATATTATCAAGCATTCGATTTTGATGATAGCTAACAGCTTCTATTCCCAAATTTACAAAACGATTCACGATCTGCTGTTGATGTTGTGTTCTCGTATAGAAAAGGTAGGCCAAGACAATAAAATGAGCGATAAGCAAAATAGTCCCCACCCCAACAAGAGCGGGGACTATTTGCCTTCGAAGCCATGAACGAAACGTTATCATAAAAAATTGATGGAAAAATATTAACCACTCTCAAGTTGCGCCACACTTGTATTGATTGATCCAAGCGCAGCCTCGGCCCGAAGCGAAACTGCACTAATCGGAACAAAGGTTAAACTTATCAAAAACCAGACTCTCAACTTTTGTTTCATAAAAAATACCTCCTTTAGTTTGTGGGTTTAAAAAAACTTAAATTAAATCGAATGCTATTTAATGATGACGATTTCAGTTCAATATTGTGAGCATTATAAAGAAAACCAGTTCTTGTATAACTAATGTGTATGGCTGGTACTTCTGTAAGAATGGCTCGTGATAATTTCTGATAGGGAGCATCAAAAACTGAAAGATCAGGAATTGATCTCCCTTCTTCAAGCGCATCCCATACGAGATTTCTACCGATTGAAGGACTTGTAATTGCACCATATTTACCAAGAAAATGATAAAGATCATCTGGATCCTTCATGCCAAAACCAATATGCGCAACCAACAAGTCATATTCTTGAGTTTTATAAAATATTTTCATTGCCTGGGACTTTGGCATTGGCTTCTCATTTGATACTATTGAAAGTCCCTCTTCTTTCAAACGATTAACAAGTGCGAGATCCTTTTCATCCTGGATCCAAAATCTGATTGGTTTTTGTTTTGATTGTTGAATTAATTCTGGGACCCACTTACTTCCTTTTTCAATAAGAAGATCCACCTCCTGTTGATTTAACCGTCCAGGTTGCAAGGGCATAATAAATTGATCATCAAATGTTACTCTTTTTAAATCAAGATAGTCATGAAGAACATTTTTTGCTTTTTTCATTACAAGATACTGAATTGCTTGTCTCATTTTAGACGATGAAAATAATTCTCCCGCATTTCCATTCACTTCAATGACCAAATGAGATGTAACAGCACCAGAAGAAAATACCATTTTTAAAGAATCTTCATCATAACATTGGCGAAACCGTGATGCTCGGCCAATCCAATAGACGTCGGCAAGCTTTTGACAAACAGCATCTTCAAATTCCCATTCTGCCACTCCAATAATTCGTGCATGGGAAAATGGCGCTTTTTCGCTACTGTATGGATTCGGTTTTAATCGAACTTCATTTTCACTGAAGGTTTCAAACTGATAAGGACCAGTTCCATAATATTGATCATTATTTGCAGAAATATAAATTCCGTACCTAGACCCAGTTAAAAAAGAAAGTGCTTGCCGATAAGGTTTTTTGAATTTCATTATAAGAGTTTTTTCCGACGGTGTTTCAATTCCACTCAATACTCCTGTTTTTGCGAAAAGTTCAAATTCTTCAAGTTGGTATAACACATCAAGCGAACTTTTATTAGCACTTGCAGCGTCTACTTTGAGCGCCCCTTCAAAAGCATTCTTTACAATCGATGAGGTAACGCGTTGACCATTTGAAAAACGCCGATTTATATCAAGAGTAAATGTATAAATACTCAGATCAGGTGAAACCGTCCAAGAGACAGCCAACTGTGGACGCAAATTGCCATGCATATCGTACTCAACCAGTGACTGAAATACGTTTCCTAATATCACCGCTGCTATATAGGTTGATTGTTGCGGAGGAGTCAGAGGACCCCATCCTGCAGGAACTACAAGTGTAACAACTTTATCATCCAAAGATTTTTTCATGTTTACACATCCTCCCAAACACAGAAAAATAATTAAGAAATAAAATGAAAATTTCATTGTTCGCTATTCATGAGAAAGAAGCCAACATCCTGGATCTTTCCCAAAAAAATGCCCATATTCTGCAAAGCTTGAGTTTCTATCACCACGACATTTCTTAAAAAATTTGCATTCTCCACATTCATCAATCTTTGAACTTCGCAGGCGTTTCATCACAGGATGATGAAAAAACATTTCTGTTAAAGATTTTTCCATAATATTACCGAGACTGAAGGATACACGACTTGTCACTTTACAATCACCACGATATCCAATGACAATTCCAGAAAATCCGATGTCGCTCGGGGAACCAAACCCATCTTCTATGAGATGCCATAATGGACCCTGCGTTGATGTAGAAATAGAACTTTTTCGAGCATAGTATAATATTTTTTCCATAGCACATTTAAGTTGTTCACTTATAAGTGGTTGGTCTTCACCTAAAACTTGCAATTTCTTCGCAGCTCCTTCTACAATCAGTCGAGTAAAATTCATCGAATACGCCCCTGTTTTTTCCGCTAATGTGAAAAAATCCTCAATCCACTCTGAAGTGCGGCGACTTAATACAGCAAGATGGCAAAATGGCACGTTGTGTTTCTTCAAAATAGAACAACCTGCCATTGTTTTTTGAAAACTACTTTTTCCACGAATAAGTTCATGTCTTATTTCATCTGGTCCATCTACGCTCACTTGGATAGTAAGGGCATATTTTTTTAATTTCTGAGCTATTTCATCATTGATAAGAGTGCCATTCGTCAAAATCTTGAGTTCGCAGTTTGGAAACTTCATCCGTATCTGATCCAACAACGAAAATAGATATTTCACAAGAAACGGTTCTCCACCACAAATTGTAACTCGAGGAGACATATGAACTTTTTTTAAAAAAACATCGTATGCTTCTAATACATATAACCACTGTTGATAAGTAAGTGCGCCATCATTTTTATGATTATCATGATAACAATGTGAACAACGTAAATTACATGCATTTGTGATATCGAGTTGTATGCCAAAAAATTGCTTTTGTGGATCAAGGAGAGGCCAAAACTTTTCGCACCACCAGTTAAGAAAATTATTATTGATTTTTTGGAAAGCATTCAATTTCATAATTTTTTAAATGTCATTATTTTGTAATAGCCATCAGCATTTCCTGCAATTCTTGGGTTTGATGTGGTTGTGATCCAAAAATTGACACCATATCGAGCAGAAATCATTTGTCGTGCAGCAACAAGTTGTCGCCAATATCCTCGAGAACGATATTGTGGCGCAACAGCTCCACACCAGAGAAACCCACCCGATTTTCCCCACGTCACAAGGCCACAGGCACATGGTTTGTTTTGTTTATTATAGAATAAAACTACGTGAGTATTCTCTTGAACTGTTCTTATGCCAAATTCCAAATTTTGGACAAAAGTATCACCGCGTTTAAAACATAATTTCAGGAGTGTCCGAAAATCATGTTGCAGACCTGAATCAAAATAACTCCCAACTCTTAGATGAAGAGACGATGGGAGTTTGAAGGGTTGTATTGTTGTCCAATAATTTAATGTTGAAAGTTCCTTCTGTGCTGACCATTTTTTGATTTTCAAGAACTTTTCTAGATGTTTGTCACACTTATGCTTTGGTGTGATAAGTTTTTGAAAATATGGTGTTGATGCGTCGTGCTTACTTTTAGCGGGATTCCTATTAAAATAGATCTCAAGTTGTCGGAGATCTCTTTCGTTGAGTACTTTATCTTTTCGTAGATAAATCGGTGACATGACAGCATTACGCCATCGAGGTAAAACATAAAACGAAAACTTGCGATTATTAAATGAAGAAGGTCTTTCTCCAAATGCGGAATAACATCTTATGATGTTTTCAATTAAATTCATTGTATTGCTATTAAGCATCATTGGATGGCTCAAATTTCAAGTCTTTCTTCACTTTCCGTTAATTACGAACATACGATAGTGTAAGCAAATTCGGTACCACTTTCCGGATTTGTGTACTTACTTGATTTATCTACACTTTGAAAAATTGGCTGTGCGAAAAGTGTTCGGCTTTCCGGATTTTGGTGCACTGTTTTTTGAACAGATTTAGAATGATCTTCGAGGATATTTACGCTGTGAACGATGACGGACACGAGCGCAGATTGGGCGGGCGAGAATCAGAATACCGAGAGTTGTGATGATCCACCAGAGGCCGGTCCAGATTGTGGCGGAACGAAGGTTTGCGTTGGGATCGAGCGAGCATTTGGGAGCACTGCTTCCGCCACCGGCTGAGGCAACGAGACCGCCTGATGCACTCGATCCATTTTTTTGTTCTTCAGCTGCACGCTCGAGCGCTTGCTCAATCAAGATAGTATCGCAACCAACACAATCAGCATTGTTCGTCGCACCTGCAGCATCTGCAAGAGTGATGGTGTCTCCATCAACGCCACCACCGCCTGTAGCGCCAAGTGGCTGCGTCGGAATAAAGATCGGGTTTGGACCGGTGACGAGAACGGTGCCGCCGTCAAGAATCGCCATTGGAGCGGTCAGTCCAAGAGTACCGACATTCGGATCTGAAATTGCCGCAATCAAACGTTTCCCGATATGTTCTGCAGGAATTTGAAATTCGATCATACCATTGAGCTGTCCCATCATTGGGAGATTGACATTTTCAATGATGCCACAAGCTTGACGTGAAAGGCGTTCCTGTATTGCCAATCCACAATCAGCAGCATCAGTCAGAAAGAAATCGACTTTACGCATGACGGAGGCCGGTAGAGTAGATTGTGTTGGTGGCTGAGGCAACGGAGGCGATGAACTGCCAGGACCTATACCACCGCTTTGCACACCAGGAGAACTTGGTGGGAGCTGTAATGATGGTCGTTGCGGTTCTGGAACTGAAACCACAGCACGTCCACCTTGGAAAACAACTCCGTCTTGTGGATCAACCGTCATTGATGTCAGCTGACCATTATTTTCGACAAGATATTCCATCTGATACGTTTGATTTTCGAGCCGAACTGCATCTGTCCATGCTGGCGTCGATGAAAGAGTATCATCGCTTCCGTAAATTCGGGTTCGTTCGATATCCGTACCATACACATCAGGCGAGATCCGCACACCAATTTGATTTAAATGAATATGCGAACGATCTTTGAGCTTCATATCATTCGCTGCAACCTGAACTCCGGTCCCAAAACCGGTGACTTCAACGTTCGACAAAAGAACGCCACTTGCTTGCACCTGGACACCAATCCGTGCCTGATTACTTGAAGCGCTCCCACGAACCACGACATTTCGAAGTTCATGCAGTCGTCCTTGAAGACGAATGCCAGAACCGAGACTATTGCCAGAACTTTGATCGATGATCGTTGAGTTTTCAAGGATGACTTTGTGTTGAGTCCCATTAATAGTGAGAACTGGAGCAACGCTATTTGTTGGTCCTTGTATGTTCAAACCACGAATGACAATATCTCGGCGGTCGTTGGGATCGGTAGTATTTTGTTGGAGAGTTAAGGGTAAAAAATCGAAATTTGCTGACACACTGATATTAAACTCCAAATAATATTTGGCTTGTTGAGAATCTAAATAATTTCGATAACAATTCAAATACTGCTGAATAATATTTCCAGGACGTGTAGCATTATATATTTGTTCTGTAATTCGAATAGGATTCACTCCATCACATCTCGCACTTTGCGCAAACGCCTCAAAACCCCATCCGATAGCGATGATGGTAACGAAACTTGCGATAATGAATGTTTTTCGAAACATCTACTCCTCCCAAGGATACCTTCATGCTTCATCCTCTAGAGAAGCAAACCCCGTGCCACCGCTTGGTTTAAATTGGAACGAATAAAAATTATTATATTTCAATAGGTTAGACTAAGCTGATTTCATACTGCGTGGGTGACCCAAGACCTCAGATTGAGAAAATTCTCAGATTGAGAACTAATCGAGCTCAACCATCACCAGTTCTCCATTCAGAGAAGATCCGCGAACATCAGAGAGCGTTCCCAAGCAACCATTCGGAAGACTGACAGTGATCTCTGTTTTTGGAATATCATTTTTTGCGTCAAAAGGAAGACGTTCTATGTGAAGAAAAAGATAGGCACCGAGTAAATTTCCTATTGATTCAAATGAATGATTACTTTTTTGACTGAACGAATCATATAAAGATTCTGCATCGACATATTCTATATCGCTTCGAGACCAAATCGTCGGGAGACGAAAATTTCGTATTTTCTGCGAATCTTCATTTGATATCCGAATAACAACATCTCTCTTCCCGTCTTTTTTCGATGCTTCATGAATTTTCCTTTGAATCGTTCCTAATCGATCCACAATTTCTTCGAAGCTCATACGTGAAGAAACAAGCACGAGCTCAAATGAATCTACTTTTACTTTTTCAGCTCTCTTCTGATTTGCAACCTTCATTATCACTTCGATCGGCTGTGAACAGGTCACCACTGGATTTACCTGGCTTGTCATTGCTCTCCTCACTTTCTTTATTTAAAGGAAAGCAATTCTTGTGCCATTTACAAAACCGCGCTTCATCATAGATAAAGATTCATTTACCATATTCAATCTGTTCCATTTTCCGATTTTCAAAACATCAAATCCGAACAGTCAAAAAACTCTTCCGTACTTTCATGTTTCTGATGCATTTATTTTCACATTTTCTTTGGCACGCCCGTTGCAAATACAAATTTTAGAAAATGACAGAAAGAAACGCGTTCACTCTCTGCCATCCATAAACTTGAATGCAAAAGGGAGAAATATCCATGAAGATATCAGAAATGAGTAAAGACCAGCAAATGTTCGTACCCAAAACAAATGTAGCAGAAATAAATATAGATACCCAAGCACCAAATCTAAGTCATGGCAACACATCAGATGGAATAAAAACAACAACATATTCCAGTGCCAACACAATTGGAATCAAGGGATTGTCATTAATTACAACCAGCAGTGAAATTCTAAACGATCGAATCAAAAATGTTCTCGACTCAGGCGAGACTACGCTGGGATACGTAAAGGAGACATTTACAAAAGAATGTAAAGAATTTGTTAAATCACCATGGGGCGAATTTTGTAAGGCGTAATAAATTGACCAAAAAGAAGCGAGAAGAACGATCATATTTCAAACAATGTCAGGAGAAAATCTGATGAAAGCCCCTAGTTCTGTGATATTAAAAATTGCATCTCGATGTAATCTCAAATGTGACTATTGCTACATGTTTGAACACGCTGACAAAACATACCTCCATAAACCTCCAATTATGAAAGAGAAGGTTTTCTTTGCAACCATAGATGAACTGGTTCAGTCTGCTTTAAAATATGACTGGAAAGAATTAAAGTTACTTTTTCACGGTGGCGAACCGTTATTAGCAGGAAAAAAATACTTCTCAGAAGTTTTAGACTACGCTAAAGAAAAGTTAATATTCTTAGAAAAGTTATCTTTTTCACTGCAAACAAATGGTGTTTTGATTGATCCCGAATGGATAGAACTTTTTTTAAAATATAACATTCATTTCGGCATTAGCCTTGATGGACCAGCAAAAACAAATGACAGACATCGCTTAGATCATAAAAAGCGAAGCACATATGAGGCCACTGTTCAGGGAATAAAACTGGCTCAGGCCGCCTGTATGAAGGATGGGCTTCGATTTGGAAGCCTGCTTGCTGTTATTGATCCTAAATCCAGTGGCCGTGAAGTATTTGAGCATTTCGTAGATGAACTCGATGTTTACTGGATGGATTTTTTACTTCCAGATTCAAACTACGAAGATTTCGGTGACTACCATCAACTTCCCCCTTTAAGTTATGCCAAATTTTTGCAGGAAGTTTTTGATGCATGGTGGGAAAGAGACGATCCTCGGATTCATGTCCGAATTTTAGAAAATATTGTGGACATGCTCATTGGTGGAAAGTCTGGAATGGACGCGCTAGGATGCGGGATATCTCATGTTCTTGTCGTAGAAACAGACGGAAGCATGGAACCATTAGATGTTTTGAAAATTGTAGAAAATTCATATACTCGACAAAATATGTACATTGGGAAAAATTCTCTTGAAGAATTTTTTTCTTCGCCACTCCTCAAATCCTTGTATACGGAAGTTGAAAATCTGCCTCGAGCCTGTCGTGACTGTCGCTATCTTCATTCATGCCATGGAGGATATCTTCCTCATCGATACTCAAAAACAAATGGTTTTCAAAATCCAAGCTTTTATTGTCATGAACTCAAAGTGATCATCGAATATATTTGGCAACGAATTTCAGAGACCTTAACCGTTCAAAAATCAACCACAATGGAACTCTTATGACTGATTTGAATGTCGCATCGCAAATAAATTCTTATAGAACATTGACCAATGAGCTTATTCAAAGAGATTATTTAGGCATGATTGAAAATGAAGTTAAAGAGGACAATATGAAACGTATCACAAATATTGGAATATTAAGCTATCTTGGTTTACTTCTGGTTGCGACTCCTTCTGGAGCAACAGCAGCCACAACTCAGAAGAAGGTTCAAAAACAAACTTTATCTTCGCTTGAAAACGCTCTTCAGTTGTCACAGTCTCAAAAAAAACCACTTTTACTCTATTTTCATGCGGATTGGTGTTCCCCATGTAAAGCCTTTGATAAAGTTATTGCTTCCGAAGAAGTAACTAAACTTCTTACAAACGATTTTGTTTTTATGAGCATTGATGGCGACACTGACATAGGCAAAACATTGTCAGATAAATTTAAAGTTCCGGGATATCCAATGGTTCTTCTGATCGATGATGCTGGAAATCTTCAGGAAAAAATCGTCTCACAATATACTGGTAGTTTAGAAACGAGTTTTCGTTTCTCCCAAAAACTGAAAAAAATAAAAAACGGTACATACAACCGGTTAACAGAATCTATAGAAGAATGGTCTACGATACAAAATAAAAAGGAAAAAGCAGAGATAACTTTTACGATTATCACAGAGTACATAGCGCAAGAAAATGAAGCTAAGGCGTTAGAGTGGCTTGGAAATATAATAAAATTCGATCCAAATGACACTTATGGTTTCACTTCAGCTTCTTACTTCATCATTGCTACAGATTTATATGAAAGCACGCTAAAAAATCCTGCTAAAGCATTTGAATATTTTGGAATAATAGTCGAAAAATATCCGCAGAGTGCATGGGCTGCTGTAGTAGTAGGGAATCGTGCACGCCTTCTCATAAGAGATGGAAAACTTGAAGAAGCTTTGGAAATGTATCGACAACTCATTGCACGCGGCCCACAAAATATTTCTGCTCTCAATCATTTCATCCGCATTTGTCTTGAAAATAAGGTTCACTATGAAGAAGCTTTAGAATTCGCTGAAAGAGGAACACAAATTGATCCCAAATTTGATCAAATATGGATACAGAAAGCTCACCTTTATAGACGTTTGATGAAATGTGATCTGGCATATCAAGCAGCACAACAAGCGGTGAAGTTAAATCAAAAAAATGAGGCTGCAAATAAAGCACTCAGCGAAAGCAAAATCTGTCTTTCAAAAAAGCTTTAACAAATTAATCTTAGGTTTGTTGTCTATGATCTAAACGGTTCGAGACTTTTTGGAATTTTTTCAGAGAGAATATAGTCAGCCTGTTGGCAAGCAACATCCTTTTTGAGATCTGCAGAAGATTCACCAGAGGCAATGACAATCTTCTTTACTCCATGCGACTTGAGATGCGTAATCGTTCGATCAAGTGACCATGTTGTCTCTGGAACATTCTTGTCGATGAAAGCAATATCGATATTCGTATAGTCGACTCCATTTCCTACACATGCTTCCATGGAAGAATATGCCTGAAGTTTTCTTATCTTGAGCATCTCTTGCCTTACTTTCCATGACAGTCGAATGCCAGGATCGTCGTCGATGACGAGAACGGAAAGACCATGACCATTTGAGCTGTCATCCTGAGGCCTGAGCTTGTCGAAGGACGAAGGATTCCGTTTTGTTTCCTTACGGGATTCTTCACTCCGTTCAGAATGACAAATTGTTATCTTCGGCAACGGTTTTGGACAAACTTTAATATCAAACTCTTCTGTCAGCCTTTTTACTTCTGGTTTCCAATACTCTGCCGTACACAGATAGAGATGTTGTAATCCTTTTTCTTTAAGATATCGAATGACATCAGCTCCATTATGCACGCTATTGTCGTAGTGATAGTCAACGATTGCTGTACTCATTGAATCTAATATTGTTAGCTCAACTTGTTCATACGATTCACATAAGGTTGCTATGATCCCCTGCTCTTCTAAAACTATTTTCCATAACTCTCTCATCGATGGATCATCATCAACAACAAGAATGGGAAAACTCAATTTTGAAATAATCTCAAACTTCTCTAAAGCAGTTTCATCACGCGTTGCTGTTGTAATTAAATCCTTAGAAGGGAGAGGAAGTTTCAATTCAAATGTCGTTCCTTCATCAACACCTGAACTTGCAGAAAGCTCTCCATTAAATTGTTCAACTACTTCTCTAACTACTTGCATCCCAATACCATGACCATCTCTCTTCCCTTGTGTATAACCACCTTGAAGAACTTTTTTGAGTGTTTCAGAAGACATTCCAGGACCGGTGTCAGCCATGGAAACAATTGCATGAGCATCTTTGAGTTCCGTTGTTATTGTTATCCTTCCCTTTTTATTCATTGCTTCAACAGCATTCTTCACCATATTACCAAATGCTCGCTGTAATCTTGTTGGATCACCATGAAGCTGAATGGATTGAGAGATGTACCGTTTTTCAAAAATAATATCATTATACAAGTCTTGAACCTGATATTCGCCTATTAAAGTATCAAGAATATGATGGAGTGAAAAAAGAACTGAGCCCTTTTCTTTTCCTCCATCGCGTTTCTCGAGTAAACCATCGGCAATACCTTTTAACCGTTTTGTCGAAAGCTCGAGAAGATTGAGATAACTTGCATACTTCGGATCACTCGACTTAATATTTACAAATCCTTCTAATGCCGCGCTCATCGAGGATAATGGAGATCGAATGTCGTGAGCGACTTGAAGAGCAATTTTCCCCAGTGTCAATTTTTTTGTGTTCTCTTCATTGAACCGAATAAGCTCATGAAATTTGTCAGAAAGCCTCTGAAATTCGAGGGTTGTTAATTTCAATGGCGGGTTTTCTTTTGTAAGATTCCTTTCCGCAATTTGAACCACTTGATCCAATTCGCATTCCAACTGACTCCCTATTCTGCGAGATATTTTAAAGGCAATGAAGCTTAATAGTCCGAAGAAGAATATATCCATGATAATGCGTTTTGAAATTTCCAAAATCATTTGAATGTGACTGAAGCGAATCGTAAGTGTTCCGATCGGAGCTAAATCTTTGGAATCCAAACTAATTGGAAATTGAATATCACGAAAAAATAAACGAAAATCTGATCGCATATCGCATGAATTTTGAGAAAAATCCCATATTGAAAATTGAGAACAGAGAAATGTCCCACCTACCTCCATCTTAGATAATCGTAGATTCGCTTCTGTAAAACTTCCTTGAATCAGTGGCTCGCGAATTGAAGACAGGATCAATTGTCCAAGTTTGGACTCAGACTCTCGCTGAAGTTCGGTGGTAGAATGAACATAGGAAAAAAGATCATACGAACTAAAGATAACAGCCCCTACAAAAACAGCTCGAAAAAAATGAGAGCGAATGACCTGACTAAAAGTTCGTCTATTCGACACTTGAAACAGGCGTCGATTCGCAAATAACAAAATCAAAAGAGTTGCAAAAATTAAGTACCCAACAACTGTGAGATATACCGATTCGGCAGATCGAGTCATTGCTAAACCTGTAATTCCACAATAAGAAAGCATTGCTAGACTCTCTGAAACACTAAGCCAAGTGGATCTCATATTTACAGGTATGACAGTATCAAAATTCGAAGCAACGTACCGCTGCGCAGCAGCTCCAGTGAGCAGACACATCACTGCAAAAAAAAGTAACGACCAGAATAATCCCGATATCGGACACTCTATCGCAACAAGCGCAAAATGAAGCAGGCCAGAGAGAACAGACACTGTTCCCATCGTTCGCATGATTCTATGAAAATTCGAAACAGATATTCTCGAAAAGAGGAATGAGGAGACGATCGTTTCACTACTGTAGAATCCAACCGCTAACATCGTAGCTCCCGACCACCCAAAACTCCCAAGATTGAACACTACAACAAATTGTTTCATCACATAACCTATCAAGAACACTCCGGCGGACACATTAAGTAAACGACTCAGAAGGTATAGGACAAAAGGATCCCATGATGAATCAATGATTGTCTTGAGCTGAATCAGGTCATTTCGTAAATGCATTCGAATTGCTGTAATTGCAGAAGAATAAGAAAAAGGGATTTTCCGATCGTTCAGAATCTGTTCTTTAAGATCAAAATAGGCACGCGCCAATATCACACAGCGAAGGATCAACACAAAAGACAAACCGAGGAGGGAACTTGTGACTACTGACATTTCACCCGTCGTACCACTCTTCCATCGCAAAATTGATACAATGCCAACGATCAAAATAGGCAACAAAAGTCGAACAAACTGAGAATACCTAAAACTTTCCAGAAACAAGAGGGGAACAGTCTCTTTCTTGGAAGCTCCATCTGTTCGCATACGATACCACTCCAGATAGGCACTCTGATAGGGACCGTTCATGAGCGAGCAAGCGATTGCATCAAGAAACGCTTCACATGCAATGAAACTCCATGCCAAGCCCACGTGTCCTAAGGCTGCAGCTATCACCGCCAAAATCATAAAACTTGTAACTACAAATTTAAGACTTAAAGCAGCAATGAGCGTTCGAGCCCATCCGAATCGATCTGACAACCAGCCCGTTGGCACTTCTAATAATCCATTTGCCAACAATTGGATGAAACTCGAAAATAAAATTGCACTTGGACCAAAACCTTGGATCAAAGCAATTGCAGCAAGACTTGTCACACTGGAAACAAGTGCTGTTCCACGGAGCAATCCATCTGTTGTCGCAAACTGACGTAAGAGTTGTTTTGAATTCACTATATCTCCTGCACACAGAATCAAGAGACCACAGACGGGGAGTCACAAGTTCGCGGCTCATGACTCCCCAAAAATGGTTTGAATATTCAGTTAAGGAGCTATTTTATCCACTCGAGCTTCCACAAAAACAGCAATCTCAAAAATAGAAAGATCCATTGTCATATGTATTCACCTCCTTTCATTTGAATTTTTATTTATACCGATACTCCTTCAACTTTGGTGTGTAACTAAGAGATTCATTTCGAACGAGATTCGGTTGATTAAGCGAAACAATCTCGAGTTTCCATGCAGGGACCATTACATAATTTTGTACCAATGCCGATCCTAGCTCTTGATAAAGTCCAGCTCTTTTTCCCCAATTTGTTTCTGAAGATGCCTTTACGTATTTTTCGTAATCACTTCCAAAAAAAGCGGCTAAGTCAGGACTCAAAACTACTAAAAAACCTTCTGGATCATAAAATCCACCAGCGAAAGAATAAAGAACTACATCGGGTTTAATATCTTTCAATCGATCCCACTCTGAGATCGCATAACTTACAAAATCAAATTTAACTCGATATTTTTTTTCAATCTCTGAAACATCAATGGGGTCTTTAATCATTCCCATATCTGTTCCTTGAATAGCAACTTTAACAGAGATCAAAGGAGTATTTAAAAAAACGTTTGCTGGAATCGGACCTGGAGATTCAGGAAGATAACCTAAAATTCCCTCTGGGATTACTCCTGTGGCCTTTCTAAACCCCAACTTCTCTCGCCGAACATCAAGCAGTGCTCGAATAGCTGTCATGGTTTTTATTTTAAAATCTTTATTCGATACATTAGATCCATCTTCAAACCACCAAGCTGAGAGTTGAGTAAAATGATTAATACGAGTTCGAACATGTAAAGGATTATCAGAACGTTTTTCTAAAGCTCGCATGGCCTCTGGCCGAAGATAGGGCATCAAATCTGGGATCTCAATTTCTTCGTAATTTGGAACCTTGGGATCATAGAAAATCGGGATCCATTCTGGAATTTGAACAGTTTCTTTATCATGGTAATAGGGGTTAAGCGTAAGCTTCCATCCTTTTTCACTCTTAATAGCTCGGTAAGGTCCGGTTCCAATGAATGGCTCTTTGGATTTAGAATCAAATTTCCAGTTTTTTGGGACGATCCCCAATTGATCTCGGCTTAACGCTTTAAACACAGCAACATATGGATTAAATAATTCGATTTCCAATTTTTCAGGCGTTTTGATGTTAATGGCTTTGATCTTCTGCAAAAAAACGCTTGATTGAGAGTGAGAATTAAGATGCCTTTCAATGCTGTATTTCACGTCATCTGCTTTTACCTCTATTCCATTCGAGAACTTAATATTTTGTTTCAAGGTAAATTCAATTTTTCGTGAGTCCGCAGAAATTGTCCACTTGGCTGCAACGGCTGGACTAATATTTCCATCTGAGGTACTTTCCACCAAAGGCTCAAGAATTTGAGCCAACAAAACATGTTCCAAGAAAATATCAACTTTCACTGGATCACGTGGAAAAGTGTTCGGAAAAAATCCAACCGTAGGCACAGAGGAATTTGCAAAAACATTCATTGTCAAGCAGAATATCAAATTAACTCCGACCGCGATAACGATTAACTTGGATTTGATAAACATCATAAACTAATTTCCTCCCAAATTTTGTAAGATCGTGTTCTTCAAATGTATCTATTGTCTTTTCCAAAGTTTCTAAATGTCTTTCAAAACATGAATCGTTTACTGCATGTTCATACTCGACCATTCGAAAGAGCGCGTGAGCGGAATGAAGTCTTCCAATTGGCGGTCTTTGCCGACCTTGAAATGGAGCATGAACCATATGATAATCCCCTTCTGTTGTTATGAGTCGATCGATCAAATTCAACAAAAAGAGCTCCTGATGTCCCAACTCGTGCACAAGTGATAAAGTAGTTTCCACTGCAGGACGGTTTAAACGTAAAAAAATACACCCAAAATAATGGGGATGGGAAGCGGAGCGAAAATCATTTGAGTCAAATGGAACAAATACATCAACCCAATTGCTCAGATTTGATTGTGACTTCATTAGGGAATATTGATTTAGGAGATCAACTGCATGCTCAAGCTCCTTTAAATCCGTATCTGACACTGCACATGGAGATGTGCCTGGTTGAACAATCTCAAGAGCATTTTTCCAAAAAGCATTCTCAGAAGAGTTTGTAAAAGATGGTAATCGTTCAGCAACAGATTTTTTTGCTGGGTCCGAAAATTGAACAATAAGATCAGTCGATAAATTTTCTTTTCTATAAACCAAAGAAGTAAGAAGAAAAAGAGACCAATTTGTTCGTACCTGCCCATCTTTAACAAAAAGTACTTGCTCTAACTTTGAACGAAATGAAGGGATCAAATTTGAAAAAAGCCAGTCTCCTTGGAGCAATGAATGAAGAATATCATCTTCGGTAAACAATGACATATATCGCTTTCTTAATTAATAAGTTTAATTTATTTTCTCAATGCATTTATCTCATGAACCACTACCTAAAATTATACAAAGCAATTCCTGTACCACTTTCCGAATTCATGTACTTCATTGATTTATCTACATTTTAGAAAAATTGTTGCTATAAAAGTGTCCCGAAATCCGGATTTCTGAACACCATTTTTCGAACACCTTTATAACTTGAGCTCCAAGTTCCCCTTTCCACCTCGTCCCATTTGCCATTGAAGGATAATAGGTCCACTACCCTGAAGAAACCATTGAGCCTTTGCGACATTACTTTTTGCAGGGAGCACTGCATAGACCGGATGACGTTTAAACCCCGAGAGCATACCCCACCCATCGAGTGAAGGAATTGATTGTTCCAACACCCCTTCAACAATTTTTATATTATCGGAAGCAGTAATCTTCACTGAACTCTTTGGTGGATAACGAAGAGTCTCTGCATGTTGAAGAAGATTTGTTGCAAGATAACCGTAGTTTTCAAAAATACATTCAAGCTTCACGGTATTTTCACTGATTTTTGTGAGCTGCGTTTTGACGCGAACATCGGGAAGCGCTTTTCGGATGCGATCACAAATTTGAAATCCTTTTTGGCATTCTGCAGCCAAAAGATCTGTCGGAGGATTTCGAATAGTACGTAAATAATCGATCCCACCAATTTCGACAGCGCCTAACTGTGGATGTTCAAAAGACTTCCATTTCGTCATTGTATTTGGAAGCGAACTGAACTTATGCATCATCTGAAGAATATGTTCGAAATTTGGCACCATAAACGCACGCGCAGGATTTTCCTGTTGAATGCTACAAAACCCATAGGGATCCCAAAGTTCAGTTGCATATGCAGGAATACCCAAATGACATGTTAAGGTTTCATCCCATGTTCCTGTAATTAAATTTTTTGGATCATAAACGAAATCAGGATAAAACCGAAACACACGGTAACCTGTTCCTGTCACAGCTTCTTTTGCCAGCGCTTCCATCATTAATATATCGTTATCAGGAAGCCCGTCTTCAGGTCGATGTGGTGCTGTGAGAAGACAACCCGTATAGGTATGATTCGTAACAGCCGCCCCAATATAAGGACGCTGAACAACCGCATCAAAAACAACACGGCTTTCGGGCTCACTTAAAGGATAGTCGCCTCCATCCATCCCCATCATACTATAAGGCTTCCATGATCCAGGAAAATTTCGATTGAGATCAATGCCGTGTTTGTAAGATGCACCAGTCCAACCCATGCCATCCCATTGAAGAAATTTTCCTTCGCGGCAGAAAAAATATGCTTTATCTACAGAATCATCGAGACGACGTGGTCGCATGAGTAAAGGGTTCTCTTCATCAATGACAAATGAACCAGCGGGGTGTTTCCAACGCATCATTCTGACAACTTTGTCTTCATCAATATCGCAAGGTTCAAAACCACTGCGCGCTTCACTCTCTTTTGGTGGTCGCAGTGTTGATCGCATAATTGGTTCACCTTCATGGATTGCTTGAAAGCCGTCTGGGCTAATACAAGGAAGTGCGAAAACCGTGTGACGATTGAACCAATCAGATAAATTTTTATCGTTATTGTTTAAACCTTCAATCCACTTTGAAATTGTGTAGAGAACAGTCATGACTCCTGTCCACTCAGATGCATGTGTGCCGCCATCGGTCCAGAAAGCTGGACGACTCAGATAATCACTATTCATATCGCCAAGAGTGAGCAACAAAATTGGCCGATTGTGGCGACTTTTTCCGATTTCTTCGAGCTTCACCCAATTGGGATTAGCTTTGGCGAGTTTATCACACCATTCAACAACCGCTGGATAGTCGAGATAACTTTCACCGCGATAAGGCGTCCAAGTCATATTATTTCCTTTCTTCTTTAGCTTTCAGCATTAGCAGGTATTACAAGAACTTGTTTTGTTTTTATTCTTTTCAACATCCAAAGCACAACCAAAAGGACAACAATGGTATCGATTCCCCACCAGATTTTCATGGACCATCCATGATGCGAAAGCCAACCGAGAACACTGGCCCCGCTGCTTTCGCCAATTGATCGGCCAATAGCAACCACCACACCTGAAAGCGCCAGAAGAGAAGCGTGAGATGATTTTGGTGTATTTTCGGTAATCGTATAATCGCCATGTGGGAAAATAAACATCTCACCAAACGTTAAGAGAACAACAAACATCCACATCGCATGCAACGATGGAACAATAACAAGAAGAGTACTCGCAAAGAGCATACAAAAAAGACCCAGAAGATATCCTGATTTTGGTTTCATCTTTTCACACCAACGAAAAAACTGAGTAATTTTTCCCTGAAACAAAACAATAATAAGAGGATTGAGACTTATCAGCGGTCCCATGTACGAAGGAATTTCGCCATTGAGTTTACAGTAGAGAGGGAGCAATTGCAGTTGTATAAAAGCGAAAATCCCAATCATCATTGTGATAAAGACAAAACTGACATTTGGTTCAGAAAAAAACTTTCGAATTTCTCGTGGTTGCAAAAGAAGGAAACGCTTTTCTGCAGCTGGAACTTTTTCAGTGAAGAAATAACAGTGAAGAAAAATAAGGGAGACAATATAACAAATGATTGTAAAAAGAAGAATCGATTGACGAAAACCATGGTGATAGAGCCAAAAGCCTATGAGGGGGCCAATACCAGCGCCAACATTGAGAATCTGATACATTCGCGAAAACTGTTTCAAACGCTGGTTTTGGTCTTCAATGGTTGAAACCCAAAGTTTTCCTGCTAAACCTACTAAAGATCCAAAAAAACCGAAAAGCGTCAATGACAACAAAACAATCCAAAAATGAGGAATGCATGCAGCAAGTAAACAGAAGGTTGCAGCCCATCCGCCTCCTATCAATGCACGACGAAAACCGAACTTTGGAAGAAATGGTGCCCAAAAAATAGAAAAACCAAAATCAGCAAGAGAGAAGACGCCAAGAATGAGTGCTATTTGTGTCGTTGTAAATCGATACGGAGGGTCCAAAAGTAAAACCGCAAAGACAACAAACAAAACAAAATAACCAACAACGCGAGAAAAAATAGAAAGATAGAGAGCAACAAGCGGAGTCGGTTTTTTCACAAAAACTGCTCCAAACTTTTCGGAATTTTCTCGGAGAGAATATGATCAGCGTGTTGGCAAGCAATATCTTTTTTTAAATCTGCAGAAGATTCGCCTGAGGCAATGATGATCTTCTTCACACCCTTCGACTTGAGATGTGTAATCGTTTGTTCAAGTGACCATGTCGTTTCAGGAATATTTTTATCAATGAAAGCTATATCAACATCAGAATACATGACACCATTTGAGGTGCATTTCTCCATATTCGAATAAATCT
>Ga0209343_10003740_pt1 | contig 19021 bp, 24 predicted proteins | sample RifCSPlowO2_02_FD_184026 | JGI IMG/M metagenome (GOLD analysis project Ga0209343, IMG submission 184026) | Groundwater microbial communities from Rifle, Colorado - Rifle CSP2_plank lowO2_0.2 (SPAdes) (version 2) | ecosystem: Environmental > Aquatic > Deep subsurface > Groundwater | place... | reverse complement strand
GACTCCTGCGTTTGGCTTAATTTTCTTGAAACCGATTCGGGGGGCAATACGTCCATAGAAACATCCCCGTTACTAGGCGGGCGCTCACCCCAGCCCGATTTACTAGCGCCCGCCTTTTTTTGTGCCCATCTGTAGGCTGCCTCGAACGTGATGCGGTTTCCTTTAGCGTTTCCAAAAATGGTGTATACCCCTTTGTTTCTACGCAATCACCCTATGAGTGTCATTCCGATCCCGGCTTGCCGGGAGAGGAACCTGCACTTGTTGTTCTAGCTGCGATTGAAGTGCAGGTCCCTCGCATACACTCGGGATGAAAGCCTGGGGGGTAGGGGAATACCAACAGAGCCTTACGGTCTACACCAATGAGGAAAATGCCCTAAGAACGCACTAAACAACTCTTTATGTTCGGAATTCTTGTGAATCTGTGGTGGGTATTACTAACTTGCTGTCCGGGAGAACGGCGTCTCTAGGCGGGGTCACCGATTCCAGTGGCGGGTCTGGAATTTTTTTCCCCCGGACAGCCCTGCCTATTCGTTAGCATTTTCTGTGCCAGTCTCTTAATTTTTGTAACTTATTGAAAATACAGGAAACCAGCACACAAAGGATATTCCAGTAACCATACGACTGTGTGCGAACCTTCCCCCACTGTGGGTGTTTTGCCCTTGTTCCCCCCCAGGCGATTCCCCCAAGGCACACTACCGGTCTCCTTTATTTGATACCGCCCCTGCTGGTACGGCAGGGTTCTGGGAGGGTCTCATGAGCTGTAAGACGAACCGTTCCAAGATGATCCGTTCCTCTGGCGGGCCAGACCGCAGGGCCACTTCTGCTTCATAGGCCAACCGGAGGGCACGCAGCAGGACACGGCCACTCGTACTCCGAGCCTGCTCCAGCATCTTGGGCAAGGAACCCTGCGGAGCCGGTAAGCGCGCGGCCCACAAGCTGTTCGCGGCCTGGCGCGGTTCACGAACTTTCTTTTCCTTGAGCAGGATCAACTGCCGGAAATAGCGCGTGATTTCAAGGACAACCAGGGGCGCGTATCTCCCGCTCCGCTCGACCTCCGCCAGCGCCTCCAGCGCCTTTTTGGGGTCGTGAGAGCCAAGCGCCTCGGTCAAGGCCAAATTCCCTCCCTCGGCCAGTCCACTCCCCCACACGTTCAAATCTTCCGCCTCAATCCGCTTTTTGCCCGGATCGTAAAGGCAAAGCTTATCCAGTTCCATCCGGACGCGTCCCATGTCCCGGTCGAAAGCGGCCAGCAATTGTTCGGCGGCCTCGGGGTCAATCGTGTGGCCCCGGCCGGTGGCTTCCGCTTGGACCAACTGCATCGCCTCCCCAAAGCTGGGGGCCGCCAGCAGCGCCACGTCGCAAAGGTTTCCGAAGGATTCCAATCTCGCCTGGACCTTTTCCCGCTCTCTCCAATCATCCGTGTCGAGGTCCACGTCCATCATTTCCAGGACGATGACGGAATAGGGGTTGGGATCGCGGAAGTAAGCCGCCAGTTCGTCGGACCGTTTGGGGGACTTCTCTCCCCGCACGGGCTGATCCTCGGCTTCGCCGCGACGCCGGGAGGTCAGCGCCTGCGCATTACGGACAATCAAGAGCTGCCGGGGTGAAAGTAGGCTTCGCTCCCGAGCCGCTTCGATGACTCGGCTCAGGGAATCCGCGCGAAGGTCAAACTCCGAAATCCCCATCGCCACCGGGTCAAGCCGCAGCGCAGCGCGCAGAGCTGCGATGATTCGGTCGCGCCAATAGATTTTGTTGCCGAGGAGGATGTAGCCGGCAGAGAGTTTTCCGGCTTCGATCAATTCGAGCGCCCTGGCGGCCGGGAGTCTCATAGAAAGGTCTCTTGCCCGCTCCCTGACGGTCGCGGCTCGGATTTGCTCGTAACCGGGAATCGCCTCAGAAATTTCCAATCAAGGTCGAGACCAGACTCGCTGCCACGCGGCGGCTCAGCCGCTCGATCGCGAGCTGGTCTTCCCCAAAGTAAGTTGCCGGGTCCGTGCTCACCTGGTACGGTTCGCGGTACACCAGGTCATTGGCTTCATACAGGACCTGGTGGCTTGCCGCGTCCTCCAGCGTGACCCGCATGCTGACCGTGATCAAGACCTCCGTCGTGCGCCCGGAGTTCGGATCAAAGACGATGGGGCTTGAATAGATCGCCGTCACGACGCCTTTCAGCAGCGCGTCGCTGCCTTCCTCCTGGGACTGCACGCGGTACGAGGTCCGAGTCAGCAACTCACGGATGACGGCGGCGGTGAGGGTTTGCTCGATCTTGAAGCGGAAGGTGTCGTTCTGGAACGTAGGGACAGCGATGCTTCGAATTGCGCGCGGCAGCCCTGGAACAGCGCGGCTGCCCATCCGATAGCCGCACCCGGAGCCGACCAGGGCAAAGAGGCACAGGAGGGGCGGGAGAAGACGGTGGAGGGACTGAATCAGCATCCTAGTCAACCTGAAGAAACCCTAAATCCCAAAAAAGTTCCTTCCGAGCGATCCCTTCTCCCATTCATCCGGTTTGAAATTTTGATTTTGGTCATTGGAATTTGTTTAGCATTTAGGGTTTAGAATTTAGGATTTGTTTGTTCGGCTCCCGCAAATGGTTCTGCCGTATTCGCACAACTCGAACGATCAAAGGGACTAGCTCGGTCTGGCGCTGCGGGCAAAAATTTTCTCCTCGGCAATCTCCACCGCATTGAGCGCGGACACCCGAACATTATCCATGGCTCCCCAGATCCAATAGCCTGCCTCCCAGGCGGGATCGCGCTCGACGGCGCCCAGCAGGATCTCACTCGACCCCGCCACACCCACCACGTTCGGCTGGTCTTCCGGGTCGCGATTCACCTGAAAGGGCTTTTGGTCCAAGGCTTCTTCGATCGCTTCGGTCGCAACCCGTTCCGCCAGCTCGACAAAACAGCAGAAGGCATGGCCGTAGAAGATCGGCGCGTGCAGCAGGCGGAGGGCCGGCGGGAGGCAGCGTCTGCCCAGCAGTTCGCGGACGTGACGGCCAATCCGCTCTTGCCCTTCCTGCAACGGCGGATGGCACTGCCCGCCGTACGTCGAAAGCAGGTTGAACGCGACCTGCGAATCAAAAACGTCTTGGGGGACTTTCTGGAAGGAGAGCAAGTTGATGGTCTGGCGGCTCAGTTCCTCGATCCCCGTCTTTCCGCGCTCACTCACGGATTCAAACACTGTGACCACGGAGCGCGCCACCGTGAAGCGTCGCGAGAGCTGTCCCAGGATGCCCGCAATGGCTATCGCCGCCGGATGGGCGGAAACCGAAAGACGGCTCTCGGAGGATGGCGTTCCCGGCAACCCGCCGGTCTCCTCCCTCAGGCTCCCGAGCAATGGGGCGCGCAGACACGCCCGCGGATGGGTTTCCAAACAATAGCTCAAGTCAATAATCTCGCAGCCGCACTCCTCCGCCATCTGCCAGTGCGCTTCGGTAACCGAAGGGGAAGAAGCAAACAGGGCAAACGTCATGTTTTCAAAGCTGTCCCTCGAAACGGGCTGGATGATCATCGGCTCTTCGGCGAACTCGGTGAGTTGGCCTTTGGCTTCCTCGACATCGAGCAAGGCCAGCCGGCCCACCGGAAAGCCGCGTTCTTCAAGGAGGCTCTTAACTTCTTTCCCTTTGAGTGTCGCGGCCCCGACCAGGGCCAGGTTGTATTGAGGAGTTTCTGAATCGCTCATGCGCGGTCTCCAGGACGGGTCAATTGCTTCGCCCCTCCGCGCGCGCCGGCTCCTTGGCATGGCCCCGGCGAAGTGCATGGGATAGTTTGGTATAGACGCCCGAGAGCAAGTAGGCGCTGGCAATCACGAGCAAGACCGGCTCGGAATAGAACCAAATCCCGGCGACAATGACGCCCGCCACGAGCACCACGGCAAATTTCCGCTTCCGGCGCAAGTCCAATTCCTTGAAGCTGTAATAGCGCCACGTGCTGACCATCAGAAGCGAAATCGCCAGCACCAGCAGCAGCCAGAACGGGACCCAGAGCCATTCCTGCATCGGGTTCCCCGAATAGACATGCACGATGGCAGCCACCATACCTGCGGCCGCCGGCGTGGGAAGACCGACAAAATGCTTATGCTCCGGACGCTCCGAGCGTGGAGCGGGCGAGTTGCTGTGGATGTTGAACCGCGCCAACCGCGCCACGCTGCAAATCACAAACAGAAAACTGACGATCCACCCGGCCGCCCCCAGATTCCTCACCAGCCCCGTCTCCGGCGCGGGCAGGACCGCCTGGACTCCCCAGGTCAAGGCCAGAAAGGCCGGAGCGATGCCGAAGGTGATAGTGTCAGCCAGGGAATCGAGTTCCATTCCGAAGGCGCTGCTGGTCCCCATCAGCCGCGCGATCCGCCCGTCCATGCCATCGAACAGCACGGCGAATCCGATGGCCTTGGCGGCAGCATCAAAGAAAGGCGCCGCCGCCGCCGGATCAAGCGCGACCAACTGGCCGGCTTTGAACGCTTCCGTCAACGCGAAGTAGCCGCAAAAGATGTTCGCCATGGTAAAAAAGCTGGGGAGCAAATAGGCGCCGCGGCGAGGGGCCTTCGGACGGCTCGGCCATGGACTCATAGGATTCCTTTCTTGCTGGACACTGCCGGAACCTGCTGGGCTTGGGGCCGATCCATCTCCCCCGTGTCCCTGTCTTCGCGTGCCGGTGACGCGGGAATTTTCAAGTGCGCCAGGACGCTGGAGCCGCCCTTGACCCGATCCCCTACTTGGACCAGGGGCAAAATCTCCCGGGGGAGGAACACATCCACGCGGGAGCCGAACTTGATCAGTCCGACACGTTCGCCCCGCTCCACCCGATCCCCGACTTTCTTCCGAAAGACGATCCGGCGGGCCAGCAAGCCTGCGATTTGCCGGAACGTCACCGTCCAGCGATCTCCCTGGATCGTCACGGTATTCTGCTCGTTCTCCAGCGAGGCCTCGGGACGGCTGGCGATCCGAAAGCGGCCCGGCTGGTAGCGCAGCCCCTGAATGGTCCCGGAGACCGGCGCGCGGTTCACATGCACGTCAAACAGGGAGAGAAAAATACTGATCTTCCAGGCTCTCTGGCCGTCCAGGTCCACCTGCCGGACATCCACCACTTTGCCATCGGCCGGAGAAACCACGACGTCCTCTGCCGGGACCGTCCGCTCCGGGTCACGGAAGAAGTACAGCACAAACCCGGCGAGAAACCACTCCGGAACGGCCCACGGCCATCCGGCGAGCCAGGCCGCCAGAATCCCGAGCAGGATCAGTGCTGAGCTATAGATATATCCATCCCTGACCATGTTCTCATCCGCTCGCGAAGAGTCACTCTGGGCTGCATGTTCTGAAAACAACACCCCACTTCATTATAAACCCCGTAGCAGGGTGTGGGAAAAAGAAGTCTTGATAGGCCGGCTGGGAAGGCGGCGGGAGAGTCCAGACAACTCTGCCCGGGAAGGGAGCGGACCTTCCGGGCAGCCCGTAGGGCCGATCGGGTCAGGCGACCATTTCTTTTTTATGCTTCTGGAGAATCCGCTCCATCTGGTCTTTCAAATACAACTTTCGTTTCTTCAGGTTGACCTCTTCAACCCGATTCGCGGTGCTGAGGTGGGGGTGTTGGTATAACTCCTCCAACCTTCGCTTGTGTTCGGAATGTTCTTTGGCCAACCGGGAAAATTCTTCATTGGTTGCTATTAATTCCTGCTTCAGTTCCTCAAGGCTTCTGTCCATGGATCGGGAAACCTCCTGAGTGGGCTGACACAAGCTCAAGCTAGCACCACAATCGGGGAATTGCAAGGTTTGCGGTGGAGGTTTTCGGTGGAGGCAAATGGCACAGGTTTCCGAAGGGGGACTCCGAAGTTGGCTTCGGCTCCGAAGCCGATGTATAGTAAAAGTGTTGCCTCGTGGATGCGGAAGACCGGTCCGCTCCTCAGCCATTCGGGACGGCCTCGGGGAGCGAACCCTTATCTCGTTTCTCCCATACGGAAATCAGGATAGTGGGTTCAGCAACACAGGAAACCCTCCCGCGGAAGGGGATTGACAGGAATTGAAGCCATTGGAAGCAGATTTCCTCGTTATCGGAAGCGGCCTGGCAGGGCTTTGTGCCGCGCTTTGCGCTTCCCGGCACGGGTCCGTAGCCTTGGTTACGAACTCGGCGCTAGGCGAGGGGAACTCCTTGTGGGCCCAAGGCGGCATTGCCGCGGCCGTGTCTCCGGAAGACTCGCCCCGCCTCCATTTGGAGGACACCCTGCGGGCCGGGAGAGAGCTTTGCAATCGCGCGGCGGTTGAGATTCTGACGGATCACGCGCCCGAGGCGGTGAAATGGCTGGAGGAGATGGGCGTCCTGTTCGATCGCGGGGAAGAAGGCATTCACCTGGGCCGGGAAGGGGGGCACAGTCGCCGGCGCATCCTGCACTCCGGCGGAAGCGCCTCGGGGAAATCGTTCATTGACGCATTAACCCAAAGAGTCCGCGAAACCAGCCCGATTCAACTGGTGGAGCATACCATCGCTGCCGAATTGGTGGTGGACGGGGAGCGGTGTTATGGGATTCGGAGCGATGCCGCCGGAGGCGGGTCGCCACGGCTGATTCTTGCGCCGGTCACCATCTTGGCTACGGGCGGGGCGGCCAGCCTGTTCGAGCGGACCTCCAATCCGCCCACGGCCACCGGAGACGGAATTGCGCTTGCCTATCGCGCGGGCGCCGAGATCGCGGACATGGAATTCATGCAGTTCCATCCCACCGCTCTGGTTTCCAAGAATGGCTGGACCTTCCTCATCAGCGAGGCCGTTCGAGGAGAAGGCGCTTACCTGTTCAATACGGCGGGCAAGCGATTCATGCCGGCGGTTCACGAGATGGCCGAGCTGGCGCCGCGCGACGTTGTGGCTTCGGCGATTCATCAGGAGATGCGCCAGACCGGATCCGAGTATGTTCTGTTGAGCGCGAAGCACCTCCCGGCGGCGCTGCTGAAGGAGCGGTTCCCGAACATTTACGCGGCCTGCTTGGAGCGCGGCTTCGACATGACCCGCGATTTGCTGCCGGTGGCCCCGGCGGCCCACTACACCATCGGAGGCGTCCGTACGGACCTGGATGGGAGGACTTCCGTGAAAGGGCTGCTGGCGTGCGGTGAAGTGGCCTGCACGGGCGTTCACGGAGCCAACCGTCTGGCCAGCAATTCTCTTCTCGAGTGCCTGGTGTTTGCGCGCCGCGCGGTCGAGGCCGCTCGGCAGGACGCCACGCCGCTTCCGGCCATTCCAACGCAATGGGAGAGCCTGCCGCCCCTGGAGTCAGAACCGTCGGACTTCAGCCCCCTCGCCCACCTGATGACGAAAGCGGTCGGAATCGTCCGGAGCCAATCCGAACTGGCGTGTGCCCAGCGCCAAATCGAGGAATTCTGGGGCGTCTACAAGAACGAGTCCTTGCAGTGGCGGAACCGCCTCCAGGTGGCGCGTCTGATCACGCAGGCCGCGCTGTTGCGCACGGAATCGCGCGGGGCTCACCGGCGAGAGGATTTCCCGCACGAAGACCCCAATTGGAAGAAGCACATCGTTTTTCAGAAGGATCGAGAGCCGCGAACCATAGAAGTGTGAGATGGAAGTTTGAGTATGAACACAACCATTGACCGATTGACGACCGAAGACCTGCAAGAACGTGTCCGGGATCGGAAGCGGAAAAAGAACGCAGTCATTCTGGCGCATAACTATCAGTTGCCGGAGGTGCAGGATATTGCGGACTTTGTCGGCGATTCCCTGGGACTGTCCCAGGCTGCGGCCCGGACCGATTGTCCGGTCATTGTTTTCTGCGGCGTGCACTTTATGGCGGAAACAGCGGCGATTCTCTGCCCCGACAAGAAAGTGTTGCTGCCGGACCTGGAAGCGGGTTGCTCGCTGGCCGACACGGCCACGGCGGAGCAGCTTCGGGCCTGGAAGGCGAAACATCCCGGCGCGGTGGTTGTCTCCTACGTCAATACCACGGCGGAGGTCAAGGCGGAGTCCGATTACTGCTGCACATCGAGCAACGCCGTGAAGATCGTCCAGGCGATCCCGCCGGACCGGGAAATTTTATTTTTACCGGACATGTATCTCGGCGCATACGTTCGGAGCGTAACGGGAAGAGACGTGCATCTCTGGCTCGGGGAATGCCACGTGCACGCCGGCATCCGGCCGGACACGATTGCGGCCATGCGCGAGGCCCATCCGCAAGCCGAGATGCTGGTGCACCCGGAATGCGGCTGCACGACCTCGTTCCTTTACTACCAGGCCTGCGGCGACATGCCCGGCAAGACCTACATCTGCTCGACGGAAGGGATGGTCCGCCACGTGGCCCAGTCCCCCGCCTCCGAATTCATCGTGGCCACCGAGACGGGAATCTTGCATCGGATGAGGCAGGAAGCGCCCCTTAAGACGTTCTACCCAGCGCGAGAAGAAGCGGTCTGCCAGTACATGAAGAAAATCACGTTGGAGAAGGTTCTCCGGTCGCTCGAAGAGGAAGTCTACCAGGTAACGGTGCCGCCGGAAATTGCCCGAAAAGCGAAGGGGGCAATTGATCGCATGGTTGCCATTACATAGCTATGGCATGTTCAGCATTCCTGTATAGGCTCAGGATGGTGTCATTCTGAGCCCTTCGGCAAGCTCAGGGTAAACTCCGCGAAGAATCTGCTTTTTCTTTGGGTTTCGATCCCCAGCAAGAAAAGCAGATTCTTCGGTCCCCGGCAAGCCGGGGCCCTCAGAATGACGTCATCGGCGGCACGGCTCTATAAATCAACGGTGAAAACGATCTAGCGCCGTCTGGTTCTCTCCGCCTCATCTTTTCGTCAAATTTCTCACCAAAACCAGCGCGTCGGCGGGAGGATCGGAATAGTACCCCCGGCGGCGCATCGAGACTGCAAAGCCATAGCGTTGGTAAAGTCCGATCGCGGACTGATTGGTCTCCCGAACCTCCAGGAAGATTCTGGCGGCTCCGCGCGTTGCGGCTTCCCGAAACATCTGCTCCAGTAAGCGCGAGCCGATCCCCTGGCGGCGACACGAAGGCAGGACCGCCAGGTTGAGCAACTCCGCCTCATCGCCCGCCACGCGGAAACAGACAAAACCAACGACCGTGCCGTTCGACTCGGCCACAGAGCAACAGCCGTGCCGCGGGTCCTGGAGGAGCGACTCATAAGCCGGACGGCTCCACGATGCCGCCTCGGGCGAGGCAGCAGTGATGGCCAGGATTTGATCCAGGTCAGCAGCGCCGAAGGGACGAATCTGGATCATTCCTCAAACCGAAATCCACGCCGCGCGCAGGAATTTAGCCACAGAGTCACAGAGCACACGGAGAAAAAGGTAAATGGGGGTTCCTTGCTTTTGCCGCCCTTCTTCCATTCGTGTTCCCCAGTAATACAAAGTCTAACGTTCTTGTTTTTCAACACGAATGTCTCTGTGCTCTCTGTGCCTCTGTGGCCTTCTTCCGATCGGTCATTCCTTCCAAAACAGTTCCGCGTCCGAGGCGCGGACGTAGTGGGCATCTGCGGCCATGGCGGCGATTCCCCGTCCTTGTTGGAATCCGACGAAGCCCCGTTGCGCCACGACCCCGGCCAGTTGAGGAGAAACGCGGATGAAAGAGCTTGCGCGCCAGCCTTCGCTCTCCATCGCGGGGCGAAGCAGCGCCTGGTCGGTGGCGCAGAACTCCACATCCTCCAACCCGGCGGCCTGAATCTGCACCAGAAACGTTTGCAGAGCGCAGGCCGTCTCCGGGAGAATCGGAAGGAATCGCTCTCCTTCCACCTGATACACCGCCCCAAAAATCTGTCCCCGGCGCGCATCGAGCACGGGAGCGAAAAGACAGTGACCAGTGACGAGTGACGAGTGATGAGTGACCAACGATGCTGCCGTTTCTGTGTTCTCGTCACTTGTCACTCGCCAGTTGTCACTATTGTCAGCCACCGCTCCCTTGCGGTCGCGGCTCTGATAGGCCGCGGCGGCCAGGGCCTCCAACGTGGAGACCGGGACGACGGGCTTCCCGTGAACTTCGGCCAGGCCCTTCACAGCCGTCAAGCCGAGGCGCACTCCGGTGAACGGACCCGGCCCGACGGTGACGGCATAGAGATCAATGGCTGGCGTGGTCAGGCCGTGACGGGCCACGAGGCGCAGAATTTCTTCATGGAGCGCGGTGCTGCGCCATCCGGGCGGGAGAGGAACAACCTCCAGTTCCCCGCCCTCCGTAGCCTCGGCGGAGGCGGGCTTGCCTTCCCGAGCGGCAGCGGAAGGGGAATCGTCCGCACGCAGCAGCGCCAGGCTCCCCGGTTCGAGACAGGTATCTACGGCCAAGACAATCATGCGCGAAATCCACTATACTTGGCTTCGATGGGTTGTGCTAAGATTCCTTGCTCGAAAACAAGAGCCGTGACGAATGATGAGTGCCGAGTGATGCGTGAAACGGGATAAGCCAAGAGGCGTTCGTTGCCGTGTCGGGATGACAACCCTGCGGTTGCCCTCGTGTTTGGCCGCATCTGCCATTATCTCCTTGAGGACTTGAGCATCGAATGGACTCCCAATCTCAGCCGCCGCGCCGACAGCGAGTCTTGAGCGGATTGCGCCCGACCGGCAATGTCCATATTGGACACCTGGCCGGGGCGCTCGAGAACTGGATCGAGCTGCAAAAAAAGTTCGAGTGCTATTTCTTCATCGCCGACTGGCACGCTCTGACCACCCACTACGCCGACACCAAAAACTTGCAGAACGACATCCGGGAGAACGTCAAGGATTACCTGGCCGCCGGGCTTGATCCCGAACAGGCCGTCCTCTTCTTGCAGTCCCGCGTTCCCGAGCACGCCGAATTGCACCTGCTCCTCTCGCTGATTACGCCGCTCGGGTGGCTCGAACGCGTGCCCACGTATAAAGAGCAGCGGGAACAAATCCGGGACAAGGATTTGGGGACCTACGGCTTTCTCGGCTACCCGGTGTTGCAGTCGGCGGACATCTTGATGTACAAAGCCGACTATGTGCCCGTGGGAGAGGACCAGGTGGCCCACATTGAGCTGACGCGGGAAATCTGCCGGCGGTTTAACAGCTTCTATGGTTCGGTCTTCCCGGAGCCGCAGGCGATGCTGACCAGCGCCGCGCGCCTGCCGGGGACCGATGGCCGCAAGATGAGCAAGAGCTACGGCAACGCCATCTACTTGGGCGACCCGGAAGCGGCGATCCGGGAAAAGGTCTCGAACATGCTCACCGACCCCGCCCGCAAGCGCCGCTCCGACCCCGGCAACCCGGACATCTGCCCGGTCTTTGCCTATCACAAGCTTTTCTCTCCGGCGGCCACGGTCGAGATGGTCAACGTCGAGTGCCGCCGCGCCGGCATCGGCTGCGTCGAAGACAAGAAACTGATGACCGCGAATCTTGTCCAGGCGCTCGCGCCGATTCAGGAACGCCGCCGCCAGTATGAGAACCGTCCCCAGGACGTGTGGAATGTGCTCGAAGAGGGTTCCCACAAGGCGAAGCAAACCGCCGAAGCCACCATGGAGCAAGTCCGCGCGGGCATGAACCTGAAGCCGGGAGGAACGGAGAAGAAAACGGCGGAATAATTGCGACTCAATGGGCCACCGCTCCCTGGCGGTCGCGGCTCGGATAGAACAACGGATGGAACAACCTTACAGCGTGCGCCTCGAAGCCTACGAAGGCCCGCTCGACTTGCTGCTCGACCTGATTCGCAAGCAGGAAATCAATATTTACGACATCCCGATTGCGAAGATCACCGGGCAATACCTGGACTATGTGCAGCATAATCTCGACCGGCTGATTCCGGAAGCGGCCGGCGAGTTCCTGCTGATGGCGGCGACCCTGATCCACATCAAGTCGCGGTTGCTGCTGCCGCCCGATCCGACGCTCACGCCCGAGGAGCAGGAAGACCCGCGGGACGAGCTGGTCGCGCAACTGCTCGAGCACGAGAAATTCAAGCGAGCCGCCCAGATGTTGCAGCAAAAGCACGTGGTGCAGAGCGCCACGTGGTCGCAGCCCGGCTTGAGCGCCTTCCTCGACCCGGAGGCCGAGCCGAGCCTGTCAGTCACGGTCTACGATCTGGTCCGTGTTTTCCAGCAGGTTATCGAGCGCGCCAAACAGAAGCCGCTGCTCGAAGTGGAAGAGGAACGAGTCACGGTCGGCGAGATGATGCAGCATTTATGCCGTCTGCTCGCCGCCCGCCGGGAAGCCTTGCCGCTTAGCGAAGCGCTTGCAGGGCTGCGCTCCCGCGACGCCCTTGTAGCCACCTTCCTGGCTCTGCTCGAACTCATCCGCCTGCAAGCCGTGGCCGCGCGCCAGAAAGACTTGTTTGGAGAAATCCTGTTGCGCAAGTATCGTATGTTTGATGAGGTGGTCGCAAGAACACAGCGGGGAGTGGACGAGGGGTATCAGTAGATGAGAAGGGAATAGGGAACAGGGAATAGGGGACAGGGAACAGAAAGCGGGAAGTAGCGGTCGACAAGCGCACCTCCATTCCCCAGTCCCGACCTCCTGATACCTGCAATCCAGCGTAGGACACAACGTGGAATATCAAGGATCAGACCAAACCTTGCAAGCAACCGTGGAAGCGATCGTGTATGTGGCCGACGAGCCGGTGACGGTCGAGCAAATCGCCATCGCGCTGGGAGGGGTGAGCCACGACGCCGTCCGAAACGCGTTGCGGGCGCTCCAGGAAAAATACCGCAGCGACGAGCACGGCATCGAAATCTGCGAGATCGCCGGCGGCTACAAGATGTTCACCAAACCGGAACACCACGAGACGGTCCGGCGTTTTGTGAAGGAACTGACGGCGCCGCTGAAGTTCTCGATGGCGGCGCTCGAAACGCTGGCGACCATCGCGTATCGCCAGCCCGTCACCTTGCCGGAGATTCAGCAAATCCGCGGCGTGGACGCCTCCGCCGCCGTCAAGACGCTGCTCGACCGCAAGCTCGTGACCACGGCGGGACGCAAGAGCGTGATTGGCCGTCCGATCCTCTATCGCACGACCAAGGAGTTCCTGAAGCACTTCGGACTGAGCGGCATAGACGAGTTGCCGAGTATCAAGGAATTCGAGGAATTGGCCCGCGCCGCGCTCGGCGACATTCTGAGCAGCCCTGTCAGCGATGCTTCCGCCGACGCTGGTAGCGACGCTTTTGGCGACGCGCTGCCGGAACCGGAGCCGGACGATGCTCCTCCGCAAGCTGTCCCAGAAACCGCCAAGGATAGCGATGGCGCTTGAACGCCTTCAGAAGATCATCGCGCGCTCCGGCGTTGCCTCCCGCCGAAAAGCCGAAGAGTTCATCGTCGCCGGCCGCGTGACCGTCAACGGCGTCGCGGTGCGCGAACTCGGCAGCAAGGCCGACGCCGCCACCGACCACATCCGCGTGGACGGCAAACTGCTTCGCGCGCCGCGCCACTTTGTCTATCTGGCCCTGAACAAGCCGCGCGGTTGCGTGACCACCCGGTCGGACCCCGAGCAGCGCCCGACGGTAATGGACTCGTTGAAGGGGGTGAAGGAACGGGTCTATCCGGTCGGCCGCCTCGATTTTCACACCGAGGGATTGCTGCTCCTGACCAACGACGGCGAGTTTGCCAACCGCATCATTTCGGCAGCCTCCGGCATCCCCAAGACGTACTGGGCGAAGGTGGCCGGAATGCCCGCCGGAGAAGACTTGGACAAACTCCGGCACGGGATCGTGCTCGACCGCCGCCGCACCCTGCCGGCCCGCATCCGTCCGCTTTCCCGCACCGACACCGGACTTCCTCCGCACCGCGCCCGTCCCGTGCGACGCCAAGGGAACCGTGAGGGAGCAGGCACTCGCGCCCGTGCGCGCGCCGGTGGGGAGAGGTATCCGAGCCGCGACCGCAAGGGAGCGGAGGACTCCGCGAATCCCTGGTTTGAAGTCATCTTGCGCGAGGGCCGCCAGAACCAGATACGGCGGATGTTTGAGCGGATCGGGCATCCGGTCCGAAAATTGAAGCGTGTCCGGATCGGCTCGGTCTCCCTCGGTCCGCTCCCGGTGGGACACTATCGCATCCTCACCGCGCAGGAGGTTGAGAGCCTGCAATGCAAAGAGTGGTCCCGCAGCGAAACCGAGCCGCGCCCGTCCCGAGCAAAGTCGAGGGAACCGCAAGGAAGCAGGCACGGAGTTCCAAAATCCGTCGAATCGAAACCAAAGTCCCCCGATGGAATCCGAGAAAACCGTCATTGATGAAATCCTCACGTCGTCCCGCGTGATTGCGGTGGTCGGCATTTCGAGTCAGGAGTGGCGGCCGAGCTTCCAGGTCTCTCGGTACATGCAGACGGCAGGCTTCCGAATCATCCCTGTCAATCCCAATGAAACTGAAGTGCTCGGTGAGCGTGCCTATGCGCGTCTGGAAGATGTCCCGGAACCGATTGATGTCGTGGATATTTTCCGGCGCTCTGAATTTGTGCCGCCGGTGGTCGAGTCCGCGATTCAGGTGGGTGCGAAAACCGTCTGGATGCAGGAAGGGATTGTTCACGAGGAAGCGGCTAGCCGCGCCCGCGCGGCCGGACTCCGCGTCGTGATGGACCGCTGCCTCCTCAAAGCGCACAGGCGCTGGAAGAGAGGGAGTGGGGAGTAGGGAGTGGGGAATCCTCCTTCTTCTGTTCCCTGTTCCCTGTTCCCTCTCACACCTCGCGGCCCACCCAGACGACTTCCCCGCGAACAACGGATAAGATGTCGCGCTCTTCGAGCGAGATTTCGGTCGCTTTGCTCTCCCGCCAGCGCGAATTCTCCGCCACCAGGACGAGAGAATTGCCCGCCAGCGCGCAGTGGCGCAGACCAGCCCCGCCTTCGAGCGACACCGCATAGATGCGGTCGAGGCGCGGCGCTTTTCGCTTGGCCGGGTCCGTGTCGAGCAGGACCAAATCCAGCGGCTGGATGCTCGGAATCATCGCTTCTTCTTTCGCTCCCACGGCAATCAGCACGGGCCGGTGGAACTCGCGGACAAAGCTGCGCAGGAAAGCCCGGTAGCCCTCGATGCGCCCCTCCGGCGGAAAGGCGTGCCCTGGCCCGAGCTTGCCTTTCAAAACCGGGATGTCTGCATAATCACTGTCCGCGTAATCGAGCCTGGGGACGCGCTTCAACATTTCTTCGACCGAAATCAGGTCCTCGAGATCAATCCCCAGATAGCGGAACAACTGGTTCAGCGTGGCAATGCGAAAGTTCCCCCGGCCGTTCAAAAACCGGCTGACATGGGCCTGCTCGATATCGAGCGCCTCGGCAATCTGCCGCTGCGTGGCTCCCAAGGCAATCCTCTCCCGCAGCAACGCCCGCAGCTTTTCTTGAACTGTGAAAAGGTCCAACTCCCTATGCCTCCTAGGCGTACCAGAAAAGTATACCTCAGACGAAATAAACTTCTTGACAAAAGTATCTGTACGAATATACTTGTTACACATAGACCGTGTTGTTCTGATACCTACGCAGAACACGATTGGGGAATGCACGATGCCGCTTACGAACCAAGAGATGGAAGCCAAGCTGGCCGCGCTGGAAGACCGCGTCGGCTTGCTCACAGCGACAGTGGACACCCTGGAGACCCGGTGGGACCAAAAGGGGCAAGAGTGGGCGGATTGGTCGCTCCTCCTCCACGTCCTGACGGAGGTGATTGACCGGCAGCTCGAGCGGGACCGGGGGAAGACTCCGGGGGCTTCGCCAGCGTAACGGACGGTCGGGGACTGCGAAATCTCTCTTGAAACGCGACCGCCTTGCCTGGGAAGGAGGCTCTGGTATGATGGCTATGATGCAGCAAAGGCTTCCGTTGACTGAGGAAAGGGCTGAAGGACGAAGAAGAACGCAGGGCGGAGTCTGCACTTCCGAAGTGGTGCTTTCCGCTCACGAGAGCTTGTCTTCCGTGAAAGGTATACCGGTCGATTCTCCGGCACTTCGAAACCTCCACGAGTTAAATCGCAGAGCGGAAACAAGCTGGAAAGACAAGTTGGTTCTTGAAACCTCTCTCTCTCGCTCTTTGGTGAGTTTCCAGGCCAACAAAGGCAGGGCGGTCTACCGCTGGTTCAAATACAAAGAAGCCTTCTCTGCTGGGTTGGTAGAATATTTCCTCAATCGCTATCGCATTACCAAAGGCAACTTGCTGGACCCGTTCGCTGGAAGTGGCACGGCACTCTTTGCCGCAGGAGCCTTCGGAATGCGGCCAGAGGGTATTGGGTTATTACCTATTGGGCAGACTGTCATCGCGACAAAGAGACTGACCGACCGCGAAATTCGCTCAAAGGATAAGGAAGGCAGATGATGGCCACCCGATATTGGCTAGCGTCCGGGACAGCCGAGAACTGGCAGGTTGCATTCAAGCTGGGGAACATATGGGGGCTCAAGGGAACGAAGAGAGCTGAAAAGTTGTGGGAGCGGATTGCCGAGGGTGATGCGCTGCTTTTTTATGTTACGCGCCCGTCCAGCGGAATCGTTGGATTTGGAAAGATACGAACAAAATTCAAACAAGACCGTCCACTTTGGCCCGATGAGATAGGTAGAGAAAAGGTCATATGGCCTTTGAGGGTAGAGTTCGACGTCGACTTTTGCCTCGCAATTGACCACTGGGCGAAACGGAGGGTACAGTCCCCCAGGTTTCGCATGCTAGCGCGCAGCGGCTTTGCGGAACTGGATGCTCGTATCGCACTCCAGGTCCTCGAACAGTTATCCTCTCCAGGCAGTCAATATGTTCAGAGGCAACCCGAAAAGCGTTCTATCTCTGCTCGGACGCATGTCCAGAGGAGTTCTGTCCCAATTAGGTCCGCAGATTCAAAGTCAAAACCTAGGGTTCCCCTAAGTCACGATGAAATTAAGAGCCGCGTTGCTGAGATCGGGAGAATTCAGAGTTTCATTGCGGAAGAGGAATACCAGATGGACGGGGAACTGCTCGATGTGGTGTGGAGAAGAGTTGAGCGATCCGTTCCCACTTATGTCTTTGAAGTCCAGGTCGCCGGTGACCTTCACCATGCCCTGGGAAAGCTTAAACATGCCTACGACCTCTGGAACAGTCATATTTTTCTGATCGTGTCGGAACGTAATAGAGGGAAAGTAGGCCGTCTATTACAGGGAACCTTCCACGAAATTCGCGACCGGGTAAAACTGATCAGACTGGACGAGATCGAAGAACTGTATCACTACAAGAGTTCTTATAAGCGATTAGAGAGAGAACTTGGCATCGGTTAGCTAGTTGAATTCCACGTTATCAATTTTGAGCAGGCCTTTTTCTCACAATTTGCATCCTGGAAGTCACCGGAGAAATCGGGCCAGGGAAGGGGAAAGGAAAATGGGAGTTGCCTTATTGGTACGCGATCGCGACAGAGCGGAAGTTTACCGTGAAACAGTCGCCGGCTACACAGAATTCCATGAGTTCCGGGTCGCTTGGGCGGATCTATTGGGCACTGATCTCAATCAGATGGACGGATACGGTGGTCGCGAATCTTGGGAAGAACAGCCCTTGCAATCCTTTTTCGACCATTCCGATTGTGAGGGAAAGATTTCTTGGCGCGCCGCCCGTACGATTCTCCGGCAGGCGCGCAAGGACGCCCCCAGGTTACAAACGTTTAACCAGCAATTCACGGTACTTATCAGTGCCTGTGAAAAAGCTATCCAACACCGAACTCCCATTATTTTCTGCTGAACGCAGGTCACGAAGAAGCAAGTACCTTGATTGCCTTTATGTCAGATTCACAAAGCATTCGCCAAATACAAACTCAAACCCCATACCTTTTTCATCGGTGCAGCTATTGAGGCAAAGATGGCCTTAGAAATCTGGGCACTGCTACAGCGCGGCACCTTGGAGAACGCCGCCAACCTCACCAACGAAGATCACATCGCTTCCATCACTCGGTGGCTGTGTAACCTTTGACAAAGTTACGGGTGCCGGGGTACTCCCTCAGCGAATTCCTCCACCGGAACCACGCCCAACACTCCCGGCGACTGCTCCACGATCCGTCCTGCCACAACATCGGGGTCGTGATCGAACACGACAATCCATTTTTCCTTTACGGCGCGGGGGAGAATCCTGCGTTTGGTGGCGAGCGTTTCGACCGGATGGAGATCAAAGGATGCGATCCAGGCATAGGGGACGTGGTGGGTGCTCGGAATCAGGTCGCCCAGGAAGGCTACGGTCTGATCCCCCGCCCGGACCAAGACTCCCTGCGTGTAGAGCGAGTGTCCTGGAACGGGCAGAATCTCAATGCCCGGCATCACCCGATGCTCTCCCGCGACCAGCTCCCAGCGCGGCTCTTCGAGGGGCAGGTAATCTTCGGGGCTGAAGCTGGCCTGATCCTTTTCGGTGGCGTAATGCTGTGATCGTTCCCACTCGCCTCGCTGCGACCAGTAGCGCGCATTGGGAAACGCCGGGACAAGCCGGTTGCCGTCGCGGACCGTGTTCCATCCGGCGTGGTCGAAGTGCAGGTGGCAGTTGATGACGTCAGTCACGTCCTCGGGACGTACGTTGCGCTTGCCTAGCTCTTCCATCAGCGTAGTGGGCTGCTCGACGGCGAAGCGGTCAATGAATTTTTCCGACTGCTTGTTTCCCTGCCCCGAATCAACCAGCACGGTGCGGTTTCCCGTCCGCACCAGCAGGCACCGCACCGCCAGACGCACGCGGTTGCGCTCGTCGGGCGGGAGCTTCTTTTCCCACAAAACGCGCGGAACCACTCCGAACATCCCGCCACCGTCCAAACGAAAGTACCCGTCGAGCAAGGGAGTAATCTCAACATCGCCGAATCGCATATGTCCTGTCCCAGATGTAAAGGAAATGGAATTAACCGGCCCGGCGGATTCCCCTGGCTCCCTGTTGGTTCGTTTCCGTCGCGATCCGCAGTTCCTGATAGGCCACGCGAAACGTTCCCAGGTGCAAGGCCGGCAGAAGAGCGAGCGTCTTCATGATCTCGGTCGCCCCGGCGTCGAGTTCGATCCACGCCGAGGACGCCGAGTCTTTGTGCAGGCGAAAGCTCCAGGTCCGGCGCACTTTGTTCCGGCGCACGTCCAGTTTGAGATCGGGCAGATTCAGCGAATTCCGCACCGCCTGCGCGAGCGTGGTTTCGAGTTTCCCCCTGCGAGTGG
>Ga0209343_10003737_pt1 | contig 19033 bp, 17 predicted proteins | sample RifCSPlowO2_02_FD_184026 | JGI IMG/M metagenome (GOLD analysis project Ga0209343, IMG submission 184026) | Groundwater microbial communities from Rifle, Colorado - Rifle CSP2_plank lowO2_0.2 (SPAdes) (version 2) | ecosystem: Environmental > Aquatic > Deep subsurface > Groundwater | place... | reverse complement strand
GCGCTCGGTGCGGTGCTGATCGTTCTGCTCGCGATCCTGCCGTGGGCCCCCGAGCTCTACGACCTGCTCGCGTACCCGATGTTGCGCGCCCTGCCGGAGGGCACGAAGATGATCGCCACCGGCGTGGTGACGCCTTTCCTCGTGCCGATGAAGGTCGCGATCTCGGTCGCGTTCCTGATCGCACTTCCCTATGTGCTCTACCAGGTGTGGGCATTCGTCGCGCCGGGACTCTACGCGCACGAGAAGAAGCTGGCGTTGCCGCTGGTGATGCTGCCGAGCCTCGGCTGGCACCTGCTGCGAGCCGCAGGATGGTACGTGTGCTTCCCTCACGATCAGCGGCCCTCGTACTGGACGGTGTTCCGCGTGCGCCTCGCGGCCGACGGCGTGGGCTACTTCACGATTCGCGGGGTCGCCAGTGAGCCGCTCCGCGTCGTCCTGTTGATCGGCAAGGTGCCGCCGGTCGTGTCGGCGGCGGCGTCGGTGCTCGAGCGGACGGCCATGGGCATCATGAGCGTGGTGGGCGTGGGCCTGTTTGCCGCCGTGGCGGTGTCGTCCAATATGCTGCCGCCGGGATGGCAGGCCGTGTTTCGCGGCATCGCCGTCACCGCGGCTGTGGTCCTCTTCCTGTCGCTGCTGTTCCTGATGCGAACGGGCCGGTACTTCGGGCCGCTCGTGGAGCTGCTCCACGCGCGCACGGGATGGCGCTGGGCCGGCGGGCGCACGGTGCGGGCGATCAGCGCCGTCGAGGATCTGTTCCTGAAGCTGGCGCGCACGAGCCCCCGGCGCCTTCGGCTGCTCGTGGGGTTGAGCGTGGCGTGTTACGCGCTGATGGCCCTCGAGGTCTGCCTCGTGTTCTGGGCGATCGGCCAGCCCATCTCGATCTGGGTCGGGACGATCGTCGAGACCTTCACGCGATCGGCCAGCGTGGCGGGCGGGGCCATTCCCGGCAACCTCGGCGCGCTCGAGGCCTCGAACGTCGCGGTCGTCAAGGCCCTCGGCCTCATGGGCGGCGGCACGCTGGCGTTGTTCCGCCGCGTCCGCAGCCTGGTCTTCGCGACGATGGGCCTGGCGTTGTACCCCCGCGACACCATTGCCCCGCCGGCCGGCGCCACGCCGCAGGTGCCCGATGCTCGCTGAGTTCGGAGCCACGATTCAGGCGTGGGCGGCCGGCATGGGCGGGGTCGGCCTGTTCATCCTGGCCCTGCTCGATTCGTCCTTCCTGTCGTTTCCGCAGGTCAACGACATCCTGATCATCGTGCTGAGCACGAAGTACCCGGAACGCATGCCGTACTACGCGACCATGACGACGGCGGGGTCGCTGGTGGGGTGCTTCATGCTGTACGGCGTCGCGCGGCGAGGCGGCGAAGCCGTGCTGCGCCGCCGGCTCAAGGGGCGCCATGTCGACCGCGCGCTCAGGCTGTACCAACGCTACGGGCTGCTGGCGGTGTTGGTGCCGGCGCTGCTGCCGCCGCCGGTCCCCTTCAAGGTCTTCGTGCTGCTCGCGGGCGCCGCGGCGGTGACGCCGTGGCGATTTGGCGTGGCGGTGGCGATCGGCCGGGGCATCCGCTACTTCGGGCAGGGCTACCTCGCCGTGATCTACGGCGAAAGCGCGGCAGACTTCATGAAGACCCACGGGGTGGAAATCGGCATCGGCCTCGCGATCGCCGCCGTCGGCGCGGGCCTTGCCTTCGCCCTGGCCCGCCGCCGCAGAATGGGCTGATGCTCGAGCTGCTTCCGCTCCACGCCGTGCACGTCGACCTCGTGGCGAACGACAACGCCGCTGCGCTGGCGCGGCGCGAGCGCTACCTGTCGTTGATGTCGCCCGACGAACACGAGCGGATGGCGCGCCTGGTGTTCGAACGCGACCGCCGCCGGTTCCTGCTGACGCGGGCGCTGGTTCGGACCATGCTGTCGAAGTACGCCGCCGTCGCGCCTCAAGACTGGAAGTTCGTTGCGAACGTGCACGGGCGGCCGGAGCTGCTCGATCGGCCGGACGGCGTGCCCGATCTGCGCTTCAACCTCTCCCACACCGACGGCCTCATCGCCTGCGCCGTCACGATCGGCCGCGAGGTAGGGGTGGATGTGGAACACGTCGGGCGGCGCATTACCCGCGACGTGCCGGCGCGGTTCTTCGCGCCGCGGGAGGTGGCCGCGCTGCTCGCGGTGCCCGAACCGGAACGGCACAAGGTGTTCTTCGATTACTGGACGCTGAAGGAGGCCTACATCAAGGCCCGCGGGTTCGGCCTGGCGCTGCCGCTCGCCGATTTTGCGTTCCGGCTGTCGCCGGTGTCGCCGCCTGAGATCAGCTTCGAACCGGCCCTGCCCGACGATCCCGAATCGTGGCAGTTCGCCCAGGACTGGCCCACGCCGGTGCATCGCCTCGGGCTCGCCGTGCGGAGAACAGGCGCCGACCTGCCGATCCGCATCCGTGAAGTGGTGCCGTAGGGGCTCCCGGTGAAGCTCTGGGCCACGAGCGACCTGCACGTCGGCTACGACGAGAACCGCCGCGCCGTCGAGGCCCTGCCCGCCCATCCGGACGATTGGCTGATCGTCGCCGGCGACACCGGCGAGACGCCGGCGCACCTGGAGTTCGTGCTCCGCACGCTTGGCCCCCGATTCAGGCAACTGATGTGGACGCCGGGCAACCACGATCTGTGGACGCCGGCCGGCGTGCCGCCAGACCAGCGGGGGGTCGCGCACTACGAGCGGCTGGTCGCGATCTGCCGCCGGCACCACGTGCTGACGCCGGAGGATCCGTACCCGCGCTGGCCGGGCGATGGTCCCGCGCGCGCGATTGTGCCGACGTTCCTGCTGTTCGATTACTCGTTCCGTCCCGCTCACGTCGCGCGCGCCGACGCGGTCGCCTGGGCCGCCGAATCCGGTGTGCGATCGAAGGACGAGGACCTGTTGTGGCCGGCGCCGTTCGAGACCTGCGACGACTGGTGCGCGGCCCGCATCGAGGCCACCGAACCGCGGCTGGATGCGCTCCCTCGCGATCTGCGGTTGATTCTCGTGAACCACTTCCCGCTTCGCCGCGACCTGGCGGTCCTGCCCCGTATTCCGCGGTTCTCGATCTGGTGCGGGACGACGCACACGGAAGACTGGCACCAGCGCTACAACCTCGAAACCGTCGTCTCGGGCCACCTGCACCTGCGCTCGACGCGGGAACTCGATGGCGTGAGGTTTGAGGAGGTCTCGCTGGGATATCCGAGGCAGTGGTCGCAGAGCCGCGGATTGGAGCATTACCTGCGGCGGATCCTTTGACGAATAACTAGTAACGAATAACGAATAACAAAGGCTCCGAATCCTTGGTTATTCTCAATTCGTTATTCGTTATTCGTTATTCATTGCAGACTCAGGCGTTCTGCAGCCGCTCCGCCGCCGCTCGCAACGTCTCTTCCTTCTTCGCGAAACAGAATCGCAAGACCGGGCCGCCGGTGTCCTTGTACAAGAACGCCGACACCGGAATCGAGGCGACCCCGTGCTCGACGATCAACCGGTGCGCGATGGCCTTGTCGGTCTCCTTCGAGATGTCCGAGTAATCCATCAGCTGGAAGTAGGTGCCGCCGCAGGCGAGCGGCTTGAGGCGCGATCCCGTCGTCAGCTTCAAAAACAGGTCGCGCTTCTGTTGATAGAACTCCGGCAGGCCCTTCGCCTCCGGATCCCGCTTCACAAACTCCGCGAACGCCATCTGCGACGGCGTGTGGACGGTGAAGGTGATGAACTGGTGCACGCGCGTGACCTCGGCGATGAGCGCCTGCGGCCCCACGCAGTAACCGACCTTCCAGCCGGTCGTGTGAAACGTCTTGCCGAACGAGCTGATCACCACGGCCCGCGATCGCAGCTCGGGGTAGCGCAGCAGGCTCTCGTGCCGGCGCCCGTCGAAGATGATGTGCTCGTAGACCTCGTCGCCAATCACGAGGATGTCCGTGCCGTCGACGAGCGCGGCCAGTTGTCGCAGGTCGTCGGCGGTCCAGATGCTCCCGGTCGGGTTGTGCGGCGTGTTGACCAGGATCGCGCGCGTCCGCGGCGTGATCGCGCGGCGGACCTCATCCCAGTTGACTGAATAGTCCGGATACCGCAGGCTGACGAAGACCGGCGTGCCGCCGCTCAGGCGGATCACGGGGACGTACGAGTCGTAGCACGGCTCGAACAGGATCACTTCGTCGCCCGGCTGCACGAACGTGGTCAGGGTCGCATACAGGCCCGCGGTGGCGCCCGACGTGACCAGGACCTCGGTGGCCGGATCGAAACGGGGCCCGTACAGCCGCTCCACCTTGGCGGCGATCCCCTCCCGCAGCGCCAGCACGCCCGGCATCGGCGCGTACTGGTTGTGCCCGTCGCGCATGGCCTTCGCCACGGCCTCGACCAGCGCGGGATCGCAGTCGAAGTCCGGAAAGCCCTGCGACAGGTTGATGGCCTTGTGCTCGTTGGCGAGCCTGGTCATCACGGAGAAGATGCTCACCCCGATATCCGGGAGCTTGGAGATAACCTGAACTGTGCCCGGCATGACTCTGGCCACTATACAATCAACCCCATGATGCTCGCCCTCGCGTTCGCTATTGCGGCCCAGACCTCCGGCGGATACGCCCGGCCGGACCTGCTCGTCGACACGGCCTGGCTCGCGCAACATCTCAGCGATGCCACTGTGCGCGTCGTGGACATGCGCGCGCGCGGCTACGGCGACGGGCACATTCCCGAGGCCGTCTTCCTCGACAATAACTGGATCCGTAATCCGAAAGCGCCACCGACGTTCCTGCCGACACCACTGGAGTTCGAGGCGCTGATGGCGCGGCTCGGCATCTCGAACACGACCAAGGTCGTCGCCTACGACGACCGCGGCGGAATCTATGCGGCACGCCTGTGGTGGATCCTGAACTACTACGGCCACAGCAACGTGGCCCTGCTCGATGGCGGCTGGGGAAAGTGGATCGCTGAGAAACGCGCGACCGGCACCGCGACGCCCGCGCCCGCGGCGGCCGTGTTCACGGTCAAGCCGGGAACGGTCAAGGTGGCGACGGCAGACGAGGTGAAGGCGGCGATCAACAAGCCCGGCGTAAAGCTCGTGGACGCCCGGAGCCAGGGCGAGATCGACGGCAAGGAATTACGGGGGATCAAGCGCGGCGGCTACATCGAATCATCCATCCCGGTGTACTGGGAAGACACGTTCGACCCCGTGAGCAAGGTATTCAAGTCAGCGGCCGAGATCACGAAGCTCTATCGCGACAAGGGCATCGTGCCGTCGGACGAGGTGACGGTGTATTGCCAAGTGGGCATGCGCGCGTCCCACGACCTCTTCACGCTGGCGCTCATCGGCCACGACCTGGCGAAGCTGCGGAACTACTACGGCTCGTGGGAAGAGTGGGGCAACCGCGACGACACCCCGATCAAGACCCGCACGCCTTAGAGCCTTCGCCAGAATGGCGCGCAGCGCTCGAGGTTCTGGGGCATCGCCCCGCAGCCATTCAGGAGCAGGCGTTTCGCGCCGGCGGTGACTCGCGCGGGCACGTTCGTAGATGAAACGCGCGGTGCCGGCATCATGCCACTGTCCCGCCAATTCGGATAGTGCGCGTGCGCCTCGTAGGTCGTGATACGGCCCTATGCGTCCGGCGGGCCCGGCATGCACATGTGCCGTGCCACGCCGACGTCGATGCTGTTGTTCCGGCCCTTGAACCTGAACTCCTCCTAATAACCAGAGCATCCCCTGGCAAGTTCAAACATCATTCCGTGCTGCGTCTCTCTGTGTGGCCAATTCCTTGACTGCCGATCCGCCTTGGTGCAAGAGTGCGCTGAGCGGCGAAGCAGCGAAGGGCCCCCCAGGGAGAACGTGCGCGATGGCCCATGGCTGTGCACAGGGCATTCGGGAAGCGGCGTGGCGTTCAGTCGAGGTCCATCCAGCCAAGCGATGGGGTTGCCCTCGTTGGGCTGGCGCTCAGCTGTGCCTATGACCTGACGACCGTCGGCGCCTGGGCAAGGGAGGCTGGGATGTGCGAAACGCAACTGCGTCTGCGGTGTCGCATTGCTGGCGTTCCTGCCAAAGTGTCGCTTGACTTCGTGCGGGTGCTGCGGGCGGGTCTCTGCCGAGAAGTCCGCGGGGGTGCCCTTACGGATTACTTGGATGTTGGGGACCCTCGAACGATGAGACGGTTGCTTGCGAGGGTTGGGCGAAGCGGTCCCGACAACCCTACGGTACTGGAGTACGTCAGCGCCCAGCGCGTCATTCGGGATGTAGCGTTGATTGAAGAGCTCAAGAAGGTGCTCACGCCGATGGCTACGTTTCGTCACCATGACGGGCCTCATCACTGATCTGCGATCGGCCTTCAGGCAGTTCTTGCGCAACCGGGGGCTGACTGTCGTTGCGCTGACCTCGCTCGCGGTGGGCATTGGTGTGAGCGTGGCGATCACGAGCGTGTCGACCGCCGTGCTGGTCAGGCCGCTGCCGTATGACAGACCTCAAGACCTCGTCATGATCTGGCGGCAGGGCACCGGTCCCGATCCTCTGGCTGGCTTCTGGGGGCGGCGGCGGACGGCCCGATACGTCTCGACGCCTGCGATGGTGCTGCACTGGCGGGAACAGGCCCTTCCGTTTGTGGATTTTGCGGTCTTCGAGAGTTGGGAAACGGGGGTGTCGCCACGTGTCGACCTGATTGATGGGGCCGGTGTGGAGCGGTTGCGCGGCACACTCGCCACGGCGAACCTGTTCAGTGTGCTCGGCGTGCGTGCCAGACTCGGGCGCACCTTTGGAGAAGACGAGACCGGTGTGGCCGTCATCAGCGATCGCCTCTGGCGACGGCGGTTTGGTGCCGATCCAGGCGTGCTTGGCAAGACCATCACCCTCGGAACGGGTAGATTTCGTGACCGGAACCTGGTCGAGATCATCGGCGTGCTTCCGGACCGTTTCCGCTTCGACTATCCCGACGAGACGGAGATTTGGCTGCCCCTGTCATGGTCGGCGATCGCGAGCGAGTTCCAGATCGGCTTGATGTACCGCGCCGTGGCGCGCCTTAGCGGCGACACGCCGATCCAGGCCGCGGAGGCGGCGATGCAGGGGCTCCACGACCCAGCCGATCGAAAGCGAGGAACCCGCATCTGGCTCGAGCCGGTGCACGACTATGCGGTCGGCGCGTCGCGGGGGGCACTGCTCCTTGTGTCTGCGCTTACGCTACTCGTCTTGCTCAGCGGCGCGATCAACGCGGCGACCGTCTTTGCCGCGTCAACCGTCTCCCGCCTGCGTGAAATGCGGGTGCGTCGAGCGCTCGGCGCCTCGCAGGGACGCCTGGTCCGCCAGGTCTTCACAGAGGCGGCGGCCGTGGCCGTTCTGGCTGGGGCGGTGGGGTCGGCGACGGTATCCCTGGCGTTGCCAGGGCTGCGAGCCATGCTGCCGGCCGGTTTGCCACGCGTCGATGAGATTGGCCTCGACTGGTGGACGCTGGCCGGCGTGTGTGGGGCGGTGGTCCTCAGCACGCTGCTCGCCGGATTGATTCCCGCCTGGCTGAGCGTGCGCGACCGCGAGCACCGACACCTCGAGGACACGCACACCGCCACGATGTCGCTTGCTGGGCTGCGACTCAGGATGGGGTTGCTGGGCGTGCAGTTCACGCTGGTGACCGCCCTGCTCATCGCCGGCGGCATGCTGGTCCGAAGCTTCTGGAACATCATGCACGTGGACAAGGGCTTCGAAGCAGACGCGAACGTCTACGTGGCCGAGATCCGGCTGATACACCCTACCTACCGCGATCAAGGCAGCCGGTTGCAGAGCGAACTGCTGAGGCACGTCCGCGAGCTGAGGTACGTCGACGCTGCCAGCTTGACGTCGGCCATTCCTTTGCGCGGCACGGATTTCGTTGGCAGGCTTCGGCGATTTGACGGGCAGCCGATTTCGGCGAACAGGCGAATCGTGGACCCGGGGTACTTTGACGTCATGCGCATCCCGCTGCTCAGCGGCCGCTGGCTTACAGATGCCGAGGGCGAACCCGTCGTACTCGTCTCTCAGTCACTTGCCATGGCGGCGTACCCCGGTGAGAATCCCCTCGGCAAGCCTCTCTGGGGTTCGGGCGCGCGGATTGTCGGTGTGGTGGCGGACGTCCGTGCACGCTCGCTGTTGGAGCGCCCAATGCCAGCGTTTTACGTACCAATGGCCCAGGAAACATCGTCTCTGGTCTGTTTGCTTGTACGTACCGGGATGGGGGCACCGCAAGTCGCAGCGGACTTGAGACAGGTCGTTGGAGACGTCTACCCTGAGCAGCCGATACCACGCCTCGCGACGTTGGACCAAGTGCTCAACGACTCCGTTGCGGATCGCCGCGCCTATGCCGTCATCTCCAGTGCGTTTGCCGTCGCGATGTTGCTGCTGTCCGGCCTGGGCTTGTGCGGTCACCTGTCGCACGTCGTGGCGGAGCGTGCCCGTGATCTGGCAATCCGCTCGGCGCTTGGAGCATCCTCGCGGCAGCAGCTGCAACTCTTGGTTCGGCACATCGTGCCGGCTCTGTTCGGCGGGGTCAGCATCGCGATGGGAACTGTGTACTTATTGTTCCCGCTCGTCGCGCCATTCTTGTTCGAGATTGACCGATTCGATGTGATCTCGTGTGCCGTGAGCGCTCTGCTGGTCACGGGCTTCACCGCTGCGGCCGTCGTCTTGCCGGCCCACCGCGTGTCGAGGTTGGACGCGGCCACCATGCTCCGAGCGACTTAGCCCCAGGAACGTCGACGCGCCGTCGATCTTGCCGCCGGGAATTGCATCGGATCTTCCGCCGGCCGTTGCCTTGACCGCAGCCGACCTCGGGTGGATCCTCTCGCCGGATGGGTAGCGCTGAGAGATTCAGGAAGGTCTCGCTGGCCTTGGCCATTGGCTTCACAGTCCTGTACTGGTCCGTTTATGTGGACAACCGGCATGTGACAGCAGAACGGCGAGCCGCGCTGGCGGCCACCACGATGCCCATCGCGTTGAATGGCTGCAGACCGAGCTTGCGGGGTGTCTCGCTCGCTACGAGATCCGCTGGTCTCGGTGCAGGTCGCGCTGGCCGTCGTCCTCGGCATCGGCGCGACACTGATGCTGCGATCGTTGTGGAACCTGCAGCACGTGGACCCCGGATTCACCCCTGCCAACGTGCTGACCTTCCGCCTGCAGACCACCTCGAAGTACCGCGCCCTGACGAATGGACTGCCCTACCTCGAGCGGATGCGCGAGCGGGTCGCGGCGATTCCGGGTGTCGTCGAGGTCGGGTTTGCCGGCCACCTGCTGATGAGCGGCTACTCGTGGACGACCTCGGCACACCGGGCCGATCGTCCGCTGGCGCCGGGGACGCAGGCGCCCACCGTCGGGTGGCGGTTCGTCCACGGCGACTACTTCCGGACGCTGCGGATCCCGCTCGAGTCCGGCCGGCCCTTCTCGAATGCCGACGTCTCGAAGTCGGCGCAGGTCGCCATCGTCAATGAAACCCTCGCGCGGCAGTACTTCGATGATCCGTCTGCGGCTGTGCGCCAGCGTTTGATCGTCACCAGCGGGAGAAGCGGCGCGGACGAACCGCTGGAGATCGTCGGCGTGGTCGGGGACGTTCGGCATCGAAGCCTCGATCAACCGCCGATGCCGGAACTGTTCCGGCCACTGACGCAGACTTTCATGTTCCCGATGGCGATGGTCGCGCGGACGCTGGGGCCGCCCGAACAGATCGCGGCGGCGGTCCGCCAGGCGGCGTTTGAGATCGACCCGTGCCGGCCACGAGCGTGGTGAAGGGCTGCAGCTCGGCGACGGGCACCACCGCCGCCGCGGGCCTGCTCCTCGGGCTGATCGGGGTCTACGGCGTGGTGGCGTATCGCGTGCGACAGCGCGAGCGCGAGATCGGCATCCGGCTCGCGCTCGGCGCGCGGCCCGGCGACATGGCCCGGCACGTGGTTGCGCAGGGCGCATGGCACGCCGCCGCCGGCGTGGCCCTCGGCGTCCCAGCGGCGTTCATCCTGTCGCGCGTCATGGCGAGCATGCTGTTCGGCGTCACGACGCGCGACCCGCTGACGTTCACTACGCTCCCGCTGGCCATTGTCGCGGTGACCACGCTGGCCTGCTACCTGCCCGCCCGCCGGGCCTCCCGGGTCGATCCAGTCGTCGCGATCCGTACCGACTGACCATATAATTCGCGGCTGGAGGCTTTCATGATCCGCCGCACCGTACTCGTCCTCGTTGCCGCACTGGCCGTCACCTCGCTGACCGTCCAGGCCGGCTCGACCCCGCATCGCGCCAAGCTGGGGATGGTGATCACGCAGAGTGACATCGCGTCCCAGATCGGCTTCCAGGTGATCAAGAACGGCGGCAACGCCATCGATGCCGTGGTGGCCACCGGCTTTGCCCTGGCCGTCACGCACCCCACCGCCGGCAACATCGGCGGCGGCGGCTTCATCGTCTATCGGCCCGCGAAGGGCGAACCCGTGTCCTACGACTTCCGCGAGGTCGGGCCGTCGCGCTCGTCGCCGGAGATGTGGCTGAAGGACGGCAAGTACGACTTCGAGACGCATCACAACAGCCATCTCTCGGTGGGCGTGCCCGGCACGGTGGCCGGCCTGCACATGGCCTGGAAAGAAGCCGGCTCGAAACCCTGGAAGGAATTGGTCCAACCCGCCATCGGGCTCGCACGCGACGGCTTCGAGATCTCGCACGGTCTCGCGCGCTCGCTGGCCGGCACGCTCGACGAATTCAAGAAGTACCCGGCCTCGCTCGCGCAGTTTTCGAAGAACGGCACGCCGTACCAGGCTGGCGAGATCCTCAAGCAGCCCGACCTCGCGCGCACGCTGACCCGCATCGCCGACCAGGGGCCGGCCGGGTTCTACGAGGGCGAAACCGCCGCGCTCATCGAGAAAGAGATGAAGGCCAACGGCGGCCTGATCACCATGGGCGACCTCAAGGCCTACCAGGCCAAGAAGCGCGGCGTCGTGAAGGGCACTTACCGCGGCTACGACGTGTACGGTATGCCGCCGCCCAGTTCCGGCGGCATGGCGGTCGTGCAGATGCTCAACGTGCTCGAGGGCTTTGACCTCAAGGCCAACGGCTACGGCTCGGCGCAGAACATCCACCTGACGGCCGAGGCCATGCGCCGCGCGTTCGCCGACCGCGCGCGCTACCTCGGCGATCCGGATTTCGAGAAGGACATCCCGCTGCCGATGCTGATCTCGAAGGACTACGCCACCGGCCTGCGCAAGACGATCAACCCGAACAAGGCGTCGAAGTCGGTCGTCAACAAGTTCGAGTGGACCAGCGAATCGCCCGAGACCACGCACCTGTCGATCGTCGACGCCAACCGCAACGCGGTGGCCATGACCTACACCCTCGAATACGGCTACGGCTCACGCATTGTCGTGCCCGGCGCCGGCTTCCTGCTGAACAACGAGATGGGCGACTTCAACGCCGGCCCCGGCCTCACGGATGAACGCGGCCTCGTCGGCACCAACCCCAACCTCGCGCGGCCGGGCAAGCGCATGCTGTCGAGCATGGCGCCGACGATCATCGCGAAGGACGGGCAGCTGTTCATGGTCACCGGCACGCCCGGCGGCCGGACGATCATCAACACCGTGTTGACGACGATCCTGAACGTGATCGACTACGGCATGAACGCGCAGGAAGCGGTGGACGCGGGCCGCATGCACCACCAGTGGCTGCCGGACCGCATCAACCTCGAGCGCTACGGGTTCTCGGCCGACACCATCAAGATGTTGCAGTCGATGGGCCACACCGTCAACGAAGGCGGCGGCCAGGGCGCGGCGCAAGTGATCGTGTTCAACCAGAAGGACAACATGCTCGAGGGCGGCGTCGATCGCCGGCCCGCCGACGGCGGCGCAGCCGGGAAATAAAGTGCGTACGGTGCGTACAAGTGCCTAAGGTGCCTAGGGATTGGTGCCGAATGCGACGGGTTTGCCTAGAGGAGAGCGATATGAAGATGATGCGTTTGATGTTTGTGGTGCTGACTATTGCGGTGGTGCCTGGATCGTACCTGGTGTTCGCGCAGCAGCCGGCCGCTCCCGCGGGAGGTCAGCCTGCCGCAGCGCGGCAGCCGATGTCGTTCTTCGTCACCAGCGTCGGCAAGGGTGACGGCGCCAATCTCGGAGGGCTGGCGGGCGCGGACGCGCATTGCCAGGCGCTCGCCAAAGCCGCGGGACAGCCCGACGCCGTGTGGCGCGCCTACCTCAGCACGCAGGGACCCGGCGCGGTCAACGCACGCGACCGCATCGGCAACGGCCCGTGGCACAACTTCCGGGGCCAGGTCATCTCGGCCAACAGCGGCGTGCTGCACGGCGACACCATCGAACAGGCACGCATCGGCAACCCGCTGGGCAAGCAGCTCGCGCTGACCGAGAAGGGTGAGCTGGTCAACGGCGTCGGTGACAAACCAAACCAGCACGACATTCTCACCGGTTCAACCGCTGACGGGCGGGCCTACACCGATAGCGCCGACCACACCTGCAACAACTGGACGAGCAACAGCGCCGGGTCGGCACAGCTCGGACACAGCGACAAGCAGGGGGGCGGCAACAGTTCATGGAACTCGACGCACGCCAGCAAGGGCTGCAGCCAGGACAACCTGATCGGGACGGGCGGGGCGGGGCTCTTCTACTGCTTCGCGGTCAAATAAAGGTGCGTACAGTGCCTACTGTGCCTGATGGTGCCAAGGGGTTTAGTGCCGAGTGCGACGGGCGTACCGGCACCGACCCTTAGGCACGATTAGGCACCATTAGGCACCGTACGCACCGGATGATCAGTACAGGACCCTGGCTTCGCCGAGCTTCTGGACCAGTTGCCGGTAATGGGAGACGAGGAGGTCGCGGCGCTTCATCACCGCGTTAACCTCGCCGGCGGTCAGGTAGCCCTTCGTCGCGATCGTCACGTCGTCGATCGCGAGTCCCTCCAGCTTCGCCAGCAGGGCCCGGTCGCCGCGCGCCAGTTCGGCGGGCCGAATCGTCTCGGCCAGCCGGAAGGCGCGCGTGAAATCGATCATGATGACGCGCCACTCGGGCGAGATCAGGACGTTGGTGAGGTTGCGGTCGGCGTCCCGTACCAGTTCCATGAACACGCGCTGCCGGAACATGTCGTTGTTCCAAGCCGTCGGGTCGGGCGGCGCGATCTTCTTCTTCAGCCGCTCGCCCTCGTTCATCAGCGAGTCCCTCCACCAGGCGAGCGCGCCGGTCTTGCCGGCGTGGCGATACTCGATCGTCACGGGCATCATGTCGGCCAGTCCGACCAGGCCGGCGAGCCGGGCGGCGGCGACGTTGTACTTCCACGAGTCGACGAAGTTCATCTCCACCTTGCCGTGGTCGGGCTGGAACAGGTGCTTGCGCTCGTCGATCGGCTGAAACACCGCGTCATGCTTGAAGGTGCCGTCCGACAGCGTCAGTCGCTGCGGCCGCGTGACGCCGCTCGGGGTGTCGCGCTGGCCCACGACCTTGGCCGTGCGCATGAACGCCTCGATCTGTTCTCGCGTGACGGGTGTGTCGGCGGCCAGCGGCGTGACGGCGCAGACCAGGGTGAGGACGGAGAGGCATATGCGCATGGATCCTCCTGCTGCCATGGACGAAGGGACTCGCCAGGCGGTGATTCTACCGGACCGCGGGGCCTGGAACGAGGCCGTTCGATGGCTTACTCCGCGCGGAGCGCGGACACGGGATCGATGCGCATGGCTCGGAGCGCGGGGACAGCCACGGCTGCAACCGCGACTCCGAGCAGCGTGGCCGCCACACCGGCGAGCGTGAGCGGATCGGTAGGCGCGACGCCGAACAGGATCGTGCTCAGGCCCTTCATTACCGCCAGCGACGCGCCGAGGCCGATGATCAGGCCGATGGCCGCCTGCGCCAGTCCCTCCCCCAGCACCTGCTGCATCACGCGCCAGGGGCTGGCGCCGAGCGTCAGGCGGATGCCGATCTCCGGCGTCCGCAGCGACACCAGGTGCGCCATCACGCCGTAGATGCCGGCAGCAGCCAGAACGAGCGCGATCGGCACGAGCGCCAGGGCATCGCCGTTCGCATGGAGCACGAACGTCAACGCAAACGTTGGGAATTGCGTGGTGGGGATGTACATCTCCGGATTCACCGGGGCATCCAGTCCCCAGTGCTTGACGTCGCCGACAATGCCGATCACTTCGCGCCAGATGTCCTGATCGGTGAAGCGCACGCGCTGGCCCACGGGAGATGCACCCGGCCAATAGCGCCTGGCCATCGTCTCGTTGACCATCGCCACCATTGGCGAGGTCGCCGTGTCGGTGGGCAGGAACCCCCGGCCCTCGCGGACGCGCGAGCCGATCGCCTGCAGGTAGTTGCTGGTCACCACGCGCGGATGCGCGCGTGTCGGTCCATCGTCCGGGCCCACCTCGCGGTTCTCGACGACGACGCCGCGCCGGCCATCCAGGCCGGTGAGCGGCGGCAACATGGTGGCCCCGACCGAACGGATCAACGGTTCCGCCGCGAGCCGCGCTTCGAGCTCAGTGAAGAATCGAGCGGCGGCGGGGCCGTCCTTGTAGCGCGCGCCAGGCAGGCCGAGGCGGAAGGTCAGGCGGTCGTTCGTCTCGATGCCGGCGTCCTGCGACAGCACGGCCTGGAAGCTGCGGAGCGTGAGCCCGGCGCCGACCAGCAGCAGCGACGTCACGTGCGAGCCATGACCGCGGCTCAGGTCCGGGTATTGCCGCTCGAGGTCCTTGCCGATGCGGTCCATCTCCGATCGCGCCTGGGAGAATGACACGCCCGGCTTGAGCCGCGCGTAGACGAGGAACTGGTGCGAGACCCGCGATGGCGGCTCCGGCGGCGCCTGGAGCACCAGGGGGACGAACATCTGCGCTTCGCCGTGCGGAAACACTGCGTTCTGCGGCAGCACGCCGATGACCTGGTACGGAATGCCGTTGAGGGCAATCCTGCGGCCGACCACACCGGCGTCGGCGCCGAAGCGCTGGCGCCAGATGGCATGTCCGAGGACGACCAGGCGATTTCGCCCGACGGCGTCCTCACCGTTCTCGAACGTCCGGCCGTGGAGCGGCGGGATGCCGAAGACCTGGAAGTACGGCGATGACACGGCGGCAATCGGCAGTTTCTCCGGATCGCCCTCGCCCGTCAGGTCCGCGGTGACCTCGGTGGAGGCCGCCATCGCGCTGAACGACGTGGCCTGCCGTGCCCAATCCAGGTAGTCGGCGGCCGAGACCGAGTTATCCATCACGCCCTCGGCCTCGCGCTTCTCCCATATCATCACGAGCGTTTCGGGCTGCGGGTATGGCAACGGGCGGATCAACACGGTGTGCACGGCCGAGAACACGGCCGTGTTGGCGCCGATGGCCAGCGCCAGCGTCAGCACGATGATCGCCTGGTGCCCGGTTGCCGGCCCATCATGCGGGCGGCGTGGCGCAGGTCGTATCGCAGCGTGTCCATCCAGAACCTCCGCGGTTCGTATTCGACATACCTTTGGGTCTTGCTGAAGCGCGTCCACCGGTCGAGGCGCGCGCCGGCCATCCCGGCCAGGAACATCCGCTCCATCTCGGCACCGTACTCGGCGCGCAGGTCGCGCGGAAACAGCCGCAACAGCGTTCGATAGAGCGCTCGATCCGTCATCTCAGAGCCTTGCCCCGCCGAAGCGTCATCGCGAAGGCGGGACCTTCAGCAGCCTTCGCGTCCGGGGGTCGACGAGCAGCGCCTTCAACCGCTTGGCTTCCGCGCGCGCGACCTTCGTGCCCAGCGACGTCAGGCTGAAGTACTGACGGCGCTCGGAGGGGTCTTCGTTGGCATCGCCCGGCGCTTCTTCGATCAACCCGTCGTCTCGAAGGGTGCGCAGCGTGCGATAGAAGTTGCCGGGCAGGATTCGGTCGCCGCCCTCACGCCGCTGGATGTCGCGGACGAGGCTCCAGCCGTGGCGCTTGCCGTCGGCCAGGGCCAGCAGGATGTCGAGGACGAGCGGTTTGAGCGGGAGAAAGCGCTCGGGACGGTCGCGGTCCATTCCGCGACGATACTCTCAAATTGACACTAGTGTCAATCCGAGACTACTTGCGGCCGGGCCGCCGCGCACGGAGCAGCGCCCGCGCGGCACGATTGAGAGGTTCATCGAAGCTCGAGAAGCGCGCCGCGCCAGCGCTCAGGCTTCGCAGCACCATCGCGAATGACGCGAGATGGACGCTGTCGAAGCCGCGGAGGCGGAAGCGCTCGGCCAGGCCGCCGGCTTCCTGACAGAGGGCGGACGTCACCTCGATCGCGACGTAGTGGGGCCAGTCCGCCTCGAACGCGCGCCGTGCCTTCCGGAAGTCCGCCGCGCGCAGGGCGCCGTCGCGCCAGCGCCGGGTGAGCGCCGCGCGGAACTCCGCGTAGGCGATCTGCGAGGTCGTCACCACGGCCGCCTGCCGGACGAGCGCCCGCACCGTGTCGCTGCCCACCTCGTCGATGTACAGCCGTGCGAGGCTGCTGGTATCCAGATAGAGCGTCACCGGCGGTTATCCAGGATCGACTCCGAGAGCGACGGCCCTGACTGGAGCGTCACAGGCCGCGGCACCCCGCCGGGCTTGCCGCCCGCCCACGCCGCCCGTCCCGAATTCACGAGCGCATGCGCCCAGGACAGGTCGATCACCGCCTCGGGCGGCGGGATCGGACTGATGGTCGCAATCTGGCGCCCGCGTTCGGTCACAACCAGCCGCGCGCCCGCCTGCACGCCCTTCAGGTGGCGGCTCAGATGGGCCTTCAACTCCCGGATGCCGACGCTAGTCATGGCAGGTCCACATGTGACTACATTATCATGTCATTGTAGTCACATGATAAAGCCGTCCCATGGCACCGACCCGCCTTAGAATGACTCCGTGACCACCGGCGGCATCGTGTTGTGCGGCGGACAGTCGACCCGAATGGGCGTGCCCAAGGCCACCCTGCCCTTCGGTCCCGAGACCATGCTGCAGCGCGTGGTCCGGCTGCTCGGCACCGTCGTCTCCCCCATCGTCGTCGTCGCGGCCCGCGGGCAGTCGCTGCCGGCCCTGCCCGATGAGGTCACGATTACTCGCGACGAGCAGGAGGCGCGGGGACCGCTCGAAGGATTGCGCGCCGGCCTGAAGGCCCTCCCGGAGTCCACGGAAGCGGCCTACGTGACCAGCTGCGACGTTCCGCTGCTGGTACCCGCGTTCGTCGAGCGGATGATCGAACTGCTGGGCGATCACGACATCGCCGTCATGGAAGTCGACGGCTTTCCCCATCCGCTTTCGGCGGTCTACCGGCGCGCCACGCTTCCGCACGTCGAATCGCTCCTGGCGAATGACCGGTTGCGGCCGGTGTTCCTGTTCGAGGCGGTGCGGACGCGTCGCGTGCAGCCGGCGGAGATGACCGTCGTCGATCCGGAGCTCCGGACGCTGCGGAACCTCAACACGCAGGAAGACTACCTGGCGGCGCTGAAGGCCGAAGGCTGAAGGCCGAAGTCCTCTACCAGCCCCGCTGGCGATGGTATTCCGCCACCAGTGCGTCGAGCCGCTCGAGGCTGAGGTTCGCCGCGGGATCGCTGGGCAGCGGGGTACTGAGAAACCGTTCGGGCAGCGTATCTTCCGCCGGCGTCCACCCCGCGAGCAGGTTGAACTGCCGCTTGGCGGCAACGATGCGCGTGGCGGTTTCGCGCAGTTCGCCGGCGGTCACGTCCCAACCGGTGACGCTGCGCAGCATGGCAGCCGCCTCGGTATGGAAATCGTCGAAGACGCCGCGCAGGAACTTGCAGATGATCAGCGAGTCCATCAACGCCGCCCGGTCCTCCGTGTCGATCGCATGACGCACGGCGTCCAGCGTCACGTGGCGGCGATCGACCTTGTCGGAGAAGTCGACCTCATAGGCGCCGCTACGATTGTGGTCGGCGCCGCGCGCGCCCACGGCAAAGCCAAGCGCCATCGTCTGCAGCGCCCTCGGCTCGTAGCCGGGAATCTCGAGGCCCTTGACCTGCGGCGCGATCGCGATGCTGTGGTGCCCGATCGTGTGAGCGGCGCGACGGCTGCCTTCGGCCAGCAGACCGCCAAGCCCGTGACGTGACCCAATCAGATCGATCGCGTGCAGCAGTGCGTCGCCGCTCCCGAAGGTCAGCCACGGCTCGTCGAGCCATCCGCGCTCGACGCACTCCATGGCAAACGCGATCGTCCCTCCCGTGCTGATGGTGTCGAGGCCGAGCTCGTCGCATCGCTGCGACGCCCGCAACACGGCGGCGGCGTCGCCCACCCCGCATAGCGATCCGAGTGCGAACAGGCTCTCGTACTCGACGCGCACTTGCCCGTCTTGGCCAAGCGAGTAGATGTGCTCGCAGCCGATCGTGCATGCCACACAACTGTCGCGGGTCTTCGAACGCGTGGTGCTCAGCTGCTCGGGTGAGAGGCTGGCCGCTTCGTCGAAGGTGCCGCTCTGGAAATTACGCGTCGGCAGCGCGCCGAAGCGGTTGAACGTCAGTAGATTGGTTGCCGTGCCGAGCTCGCGGTACTTCGCCGTGGCGGGACCGAACGACCGCTTCGACAGGTCCTTGCTGATCGCCGTCAACTGGCGCGGATGCGCCCACTCGGCGCGCTGCGTGCCCCTCACGGCGATCGCCTTGACGTTCTTGGCGCCCAGCACGGCCCCGCTGCCGCCGCGGCCGGCATGGCGGCCGTCGTGCGAGATGGTGGCGTAGCGGACCAGGTGCTCGCCGGCCGGGCCGATCGAGGCGATCCGAAAGGCGGCGCCAAGACGTGTTCTGAGTGCCGCCTCCGTCTCCGGGCAAGTCTGGCCTGCGCATTCAGCCGCCGATTCCAGTCGCACTCGGCCGTCGTCGATGACGAGAACCGAAAGCTCGGGCGCGCGTCCGACGATGACGATGGCATCGCAGCCGCAGCTTTTGCCGGCGATGGCAAAGCCGCTGCTGGCGAGCGAGTCGTTGATGCGATCGGTCAACGGGCTCTTGCTCACCACGGCGAACTTCGCCGAGGTGGTCAGGGGACTGCCGACCAGCGGGCTGAAGGCAAACACCAGGGGCGCCTCCGGCGCGAGCGGATCAAGGTGCGCGCAGCCTTCGTCGAGCAGCAGCCGGACACCCAGGCCGCTG
>Ga0209343_10003735_pt1 | contig 19041 bp, 18 predicted proteins | sample RifCSPlowO2_02_FD_184026 | JGI IMG/M metagenome (GOLD analysis project Ga0209343, IMG submission 184026) | Groundwater microbial communities from Rifle, Colorado - Rifle CSP2_plank lowO2_0.2 (SPAdes) (version 2) | ecosystem: Environmental > Aquatic > Deep subsurface > Groundwater | place... | reverse complement strand
ATCCGATGATTCCGGATTTTCAGATATGAGATTGGAGACGGTTGTTAATATAAAAGAGTTATTTTCTATAGACATTGATGCAACATATAATCATGAAAAAGGAGAGATAATATCAACTGGCACAGATCTGGGATTTAAAAGAGGATACACATTTTTTACAATAGGGCAGAGATTCTCAAGATTCCCCTCATCCCTCAATTTTCTTACTTTATCAACCGGCATAACCATGAATAAAGTTGATGCATTCATAGACCTCTGGTATGACAATGAGGAGAGACAGTTAATGGATTCAAGATATTCAGTGAGATATAATTCTCAATGCTGGGGAATAACAGCTTTCTATAGTTACAGGCCTGAAGAAGAGGAATTTAATGTACTTTTCACATTGAAGGGGGTTGGGTCAGTAGGTGGGTTCTAACTTTTCTTTCTCCTTATCTCTACCTCAAAGTATCCATGGATTGCTTCAATTGGTACAGAACATTTTCTTAGTCTTATCATAACATCTGTAACATTATAAGATTTTAATATCTCCGAGGCGATCCTCTCTGCAAGGGTTTCAAGGAGATTATATTTCTCAAGCCGGCCTATAGCGAGAACCTTATCACATATCTCCACATAGTTTACCGTGTCTTCCAATCTGTCAGAGGCTGTTGCCTTTGATATATCGAGGGTAACCTCTATATCAGCAGATAGCCTCTGTCCTGGTGTCCTCTCTTCCTCTGTAATTCCACAGTGGCCTATGAACTCAAGCCCTTTAATAATCAGTTTGTCCAAAGTCTCACTCCCTTGCAAAGACTGTCTTATAAATATTATATACAAACATATAAGAGGCAACTGCGTAAAACAGGGCGAATACAGTAAATATTGTGCGTACTGCAAATGTTGTCAGGTATAGTCTTGATAATGGCCAGGTGATTATAAGGCCTATAAGTCCTATATTGGAGAGGATAAGATGCATGTCTGCAAGCCTGTTACTGTAAAGTGGTCTTCCGCTGAACCTTGGCAAAACATGATATGCAACAGCAAAGATCATCATAGATACCCACCCAAGAAGATTGGTGTGGGCATGCATTGGTAAAAAACCTCCGATTGCACCCGGTAATATCGCGAGTAATACTCCTATTGTAACCCCCAAACAGAGATAAAAGAGACTTGCTATAATAAAAAATTGTGTGACCCTGCCCAAAATAGACTCCTTAAATATAAAAGCCCTGAGTGTTACCCCAGGGCTTTTATTATTTTAAATATTCAGGTTCTATCACTATTTTTTAAGAAAGGTCTTGACATACGCAATAACATCATCGATATCAGCCGGCTTAAGTGTCTTCCCAAAACCTACCATTGGGGTCCCTGGCCTTCCCTCAACAATGGATTTATGGAGTCTTGCGTCATCAATACCTTTCATATCAGTTGGACTGGTGAAGTTTCTCGGCGGCGGGGTCATGCCTGCTGCTGCCGGGCCTTTACCATCACCTTTATCGCCATGACAAACCACGCAGTTTGCCTTGAAGATTTTATCCCCTTTTGCTGCATCGCCTGCTGCCATACTGTTAGTTGCAAACATGGCAAAAGTGAAGACTACAAAAAATACAGAAATAAATGCCATAGTGATAACCTTTAGACCTTTAGACATTCTATACTCCTCCTTCTTTGGTTTGTTGTTTAATTTAAACTAAAAAAAATCTTTACAGTATTAAGGTACCTATTTTATCTGCCTCCTCCCACCCCCTTCCTTTATTAAGGATAAATTTGTCACCACAAAAATTGATTGAATTAATCATAAATTATATACAGATATGATGAATCATTGTCAAGTGCTAAGGTGAAATCACCGAGCATTTCTAAAAGGCCATTTGAATACCAAGCTCTAATCTGTTTTCATCCTTCTTTGATTCTGCTCCTTCCTGTTTTACATATTCAGATATCAGCCCTATATTTGGAGAAATAAAATAACCTATGTTATAGACATATTTATTGTCCCTCTCTCTTATATTTTCTATGTCTTGCTGCTCGAATCGTATATCAAATATGAGTTTTGAGCCGGCCTTGATTATCAGTTCTGATAAAAGGTTGTCCTGGTCAATATGTCCGTCGTCGATATCAGGGTCAGGGTCGTACTTATCAGATTGGTTATAGAATGCAATTGTAAAGAAAACCGGACTTATATTAATATTAAGGTTTGCATCTAATTGTGTATGATCCTTTTCAGCAGCGGAATCTTTTCCAGCCTTTGTAGTATAGCCTCTGAGCCCTATAGTTTGTCCTGCAATACTGTATGTGAACGAAGCATAATAGCCCCTGATATTGTTACTAACATCAACATCTGAATTATCCTGATTATCCGGTGTCATTTCATCGTTTACTGCCCCTGCTGCGTACCTTATGCCTTGTGGATGGGTTTCTCCATTTATTTCCACTCCATATTGAGTCAATGTCACAGGGGATAAATATGGTTCAAAGGTAAGTCTCCTTTTATCTGACAGATAAAAAAACTCATTATAGAACTTTCCTGCCTTTAGATTTATCAGGCTTTCGGGTATCAGGTCATTGAATAAAACAAAGGCGATCCCTGGGGTTATCGGCGCCTTCCCTTCAGTCCCGAGGCTGATATAATAAGAGATCTGCGGGGCGAGCGTGCCGGCACTAAAAAATTCCATATTTTTAAGAAGGAACAATGCCTGTGTACCATCGGCCTCTTTCCACCCGGTACCCTTTTTATCTACGGACTTATAGATAAAAGAAGCAGTTCCGGATAACGGGAAGAACTTATCCTGCCAAACATGCTCACCCTCTTCCCCTTTGAGCTTATAGCCGTTCTGCTTAAAAGTCATACCCGTGGTATTAAGAGAAGGGTACCGGACATGACACATTGTACAGGGTGTATTATACTTCCTGGAGAAATATGGTATGGCATTGGCATCTTCAGGGAATAAATATACTATGTTTGTAAACAAAAGTATCAGGATAATTAAGAGTGTTTTTTGCATTACTAAGCCTTAACTATCCATACCTTGAGTAGGGAGGTAATATCCTGGTGTATCTTTATGGGAACCTGAAACAGGCCGAGATCTTTGATAGGTTTTTCAATGTATACCTGCCGTTTGTCAATATTAATACCCTCTTTTTTGAGTGCCTCTGCAATGTCAGAAGATGTAACAGCTCCAAACATCTTTTCCCCTTCTCCCACCTGTCTTGAAATAGTAATTGAATACTCATTTACCTTCTTTGCGAGCTCCTGGGCATCTACAATAAGGTGTTTCTGTTTTTCTTCCTCCTTCTTTTTCTCCTTTTCTGCCCTTTTCAGATTATCAGGGGTGGCATCTACTGCTTTTTTTTGAGGGAGGAGGAAATTTCTCCCGTATCCCTCGGCCACATTTACTATGGCACCGGCCTTTCCCAGACCCTTTACCTCTTCTTTTAATATAACCTTCATTCTTTTTTCCTTCCCGAAACTTTATTTTTACCTACTTGTTATAACCAAGTTATTGATACATTGTCAATAAAAAATATTTGACACCATTCCTTTCCTTCTGATAAGCTAATATTAAAACCGCCGAAGTGGTGAAATTGGTAGACACGCTAGGTTCAGGGTCTAGTGCCTGAAAGGGCATGGGGGTTCGACTCCCCCCTTCGGCATTGGTTGGAGGTTATAGATTATCCACAAGAGTAAAATAATAAAGGAAGAGTGACGACTATGGAAAAAGAAAAGAGCAAATTAATGAATGCCCTTGAGGCATTCGAAAAGGACTTTATCATTTCAACCATGCAGACTCAGGGCTGGAGCCGTAAAAAAACGGCACTGGACCTGGGTATACCCATCAGCACCTTGAAATATAAGATGAAGAAACTGGGTATATATGAGTCTGTGCCGAAACGCAGAACTGTCAAACCAAAGGTTTTGTAAAGTCCTGTTACTTTTTATTACGAGAATTATGGATACTAAGGGAATTTTAAGGTTTACACCTTTAATCATTTCATTTATTTTATATTTTAATCATAGCAATATTGCCTTGTCTGAAGGTGTGGAAAAAGAGTATAAAATAGAAAAAGGTGATACACTTTGGGACATTTCCGGAGAGCATCTTAAAAATCCATTCCTCTGGCCCAATATATGGGAGAAGAATCAATATATAAAGAATCCTGATTTAATATATCCGGGGAACAGACTTATATTACCGGTTATTATCCCCTCTATTCCGGTATCAAGGCCTGACAGAATAGAGGAGATAGAGGCACCTCTTGCACCTGCTGAGGCTACTATTCCGGTTGCAGTCCCTGAAGAGCCTGCTGTCCCTGAGACACCGCCGGCTGCAGAGGCCGCTGAAATCCCTGAACCTCCGGAAATACCAGCATCACTATACCCCCCATCTCATGAGCCGTCACCTATAGAAGATAAACCTGCTCCTGAGATTGTCAGGCGTACTGCAATAGACGAGGAATTGATATATGCAGGTGGTTATATAGTGAAGGATATAATAAGCTCGGGTGTTATAACTGGTTCTCCTGAAGGGAGAAATATCTTTGCTGCCGGAGACAATGTATCCCTCTCTCTCAATAAAAAGGAGAACGGAATATCAGCCGGTGATAAATTAACTGTCTTTAAAACACCTGAATATGTCATCCACCCAAAGACGAGGAAGAAGATCGGAAAACTCTTCATACCCCTCGGCGTGATAGAAATATACAGGGTTCAGGGAAGAGATGCAGCAGGCAGGGTCATAACAACTTATACTAATTTATCAGTTGGTGATCATATACAACCATATTCTCCTGCTCCTTCAGTTACTGAAACAGCCCGGACTGTACCCGGTCTTCATGGATATATCATAGATTCCCGTGATGGGAATGTCTTAATAAGTGATCAAAACATAGTTTATCTTGATAAAGGGGCTTATGACGGTGTTACACCAGGTACTGCCTTCTTTGTAGTCGGGGATAAACCTGATAATATTATTGGAGAGATAAAGGTCATCTCTATACAGGCATATACTTCTACAGCCATTGTTACAAAGAGTGTGGAACCCTTTAGCATAGGCAGTAAGATTGTGACAAGCATTAAGTAAGAGAAACCGGTCTTGTCTATACCAGCATTTTAACCAGTCAGAAATAAAATTAAGAAATTATATCAGATGGACGAATATTACCCATGGCTGATACTCGGCCATATCCTGAAAAACAGGAATGCCATATCCAGATGCCTAATAGAGAGATTCTCTGATCCTGTTAGTGTTTTCTCATCATCAATGGATGATCTGTGTAATGTCGAGGGGATGACTACTGATATTGCGCGTGACATAAAATCATTCAGGCATCCGGAAGAAAAAATAATGGATGAAATAAGCTGGATAAAGGGAAACAGTGTAAGGTTTATTCATATGAATCATCCTGATTATCCGGACAGACTAAAGAATATAAATGACCCGCCCCTTTACTTCTACATGAATGGCAATATCCCTTTAAAAGGCTCAATATCCATAGCCATAGTCGGGACAAGACGGCCTACTGTTTATGGAAGAAAGGCTGCTGAGATGTTCTCTGCTGAACTGACTAAAGCGGGTTTCACAATTGTCAGTGGCTGCGCAAGGGGGATAGATAGCATTGCGCACAGGGCTGCATTAGAGGCTGGTGGTTGGAGCATTGGTGTCCTTGGATGCGGGATAGATGTTGCATATCCGAGAGAGAACAGAGGACTTATGGAAGAGATTTCACAAAATGGTGCTATTATATCCGAGTTTTCTCCTGGTACAGGGCCTGAGAAATGGAATTTCCCCCAGAGGAACAGGATCATCAGCGGGTTATCGCTCGGGACTCTCGTTGTTGAGGCAGCAGAGAAGAGCGGGTCTCTGATTACAGCCAGGTTTGCATTAGAGCAGGGCCGCGAGGTTTTTGCAGTGCCTGGAAATATAAATTCACCGTACAGCGGCGGCACAAATAACCTTATTAAACAAGGTGCAAAATTAGTCGAAAATACTTTGGATATAATAGAAGAATTTAAGGAATTGTTGACGTCAGGTCTAAAACATGGTATCAAAAGTAACTCAACTCAAGGTTTATCCCTTTCAGAAGATGAAGGGATTATATATGGATTATTAGGGCTTCAGGCAAAACATGTGGACCAGATAATTAAGGAGAGCGGTTTAGGGACACAAAGGGTTATTCAGCTCCTGCCCGGACTCGAGATAAAAGGGGCAATAGAACAAATAGCCGGGAATTGTTATATTAAAGCAACGCTATGAACAAAAAGGAAATTATGAACAAGGAAAAGAGAACAAAGAAAAAGAAACTTGAAGGGACATCAAAACCACTTATCGTAGTAGAATCGCCGTCAAAGGCAAGGACCATTTCCAAATATCTAAGTAAGAAATTCAATGTCGTAGCCTCTGTTGGTCATGTAAAGGACCTCCCGGGGAGCAAATTTGGAGTGGAAATAGAAAATAATTTTGCCCCTCAGTATATAACTATAAAAGGGAAGGGTAAGATACTTTCAGAGATAAAAAAGGCAGCCAGGTCAGCTTCATCCGTCTACCTTGCCCCGGACCCTGACAGGGAAGGAGAGGCCATTGCCTGGCATATTGCTGAAGAGTTGAATGAAGACAAGGATAAAGTCTACCGGGTGCTTTTTAATGAGATTACAGAAAAGGCTATTAAAGAGGCATTGCAGAATCCAGGAAGGATTGACATAAATAAGGTAAATGCTCAGCAGGCAAGAAGAATCCTCGACCGCATAGTCGGCTACAAATTAAGTCCTCTCCTCTGGGAGAAGGTACGCCGCGGATTAAGTGCAGGCAGGGTACAGTCAGTTGCTGTCAGGCTTATATGCGACCTTGAAAGGGAGATCGGACAGTTTAAACCCGAAGAGTACTGGTCGATTTTAGCCAATGTAGAGGGTAAGAATCCTCCGCCCTTTGAAATAAAACTGATCAAATACCAAAATGAAAATATTAATATCCCTGATGGGCAGGAGGCAGAGAGGATAAAGGGTGTCCTCTCGTCAACTCATTACAGTGTCAGGACAATTGAGAGGAAGGAAAAGAGGAAATATCCTCTCCCCCCATTTACAACGAGTAAACTGCAGCAGGAGGCAGCGAGGCGGTTAAGATTCACTGCAAAGAAGACCATGCTATTAGCCCAGAGCCTTTACGAGGGATTAGAGATTGGTGATGAAGGTCCTGCAGGGCTTATAACGTATATGCGTACTGACTCTGTTCGGGTATCAGATGATGCAAAGTCAGAGGCAAGAATATACATAAAAGATAATATTGGTCATGAGTATCTCCCTGACAGGGCCATAGAATATAAAAACAAAAAAGGGATACAGGATGCCCATGAGGCAATCAGGCCAACCTCTGTTATACGTACCCCTGAATATATAAAAGGATATGTTGACAGGGATACATATAATCTTTACAGACTTATCTGGAACAGATTTGTGGCATGCCAGATGAACCCTGCTATTCTGGACACTACAACCATTGATGTCGAGGCAGGGGATTATCTGCTCCGGGCTACAGGCTCTGTAATGAAGTTCCCCGGGTTTATGAAATTATATCAGGAAGAGAGGGATGAGACTGTAGAGGCCGGGGAAGGGGAGGATGAGGTAATCCCATCATTGACTGAAGGGGAGCGGCTCAGGCTCAATTCGATTGAGGCAAAGCAGCATTTTACTCAGCCTCCACCAAGATATACCGAGGCCACCCTGATTAAAGAACTTGAGGAAAAGGGGATAGGCCGTCCCAGCACATACGCAGCTATCCTTTCAACAATACAGGACCGGAAATATGCAGAAAAGAGAGAGGGGAGATTCTTTCCTACAGAGCTTGGATTCCTTGTAAATGACCTGTTGGTAGAACATTTCCCTGAGCTTATTGATGTGATGTTTACAGCGAGGATGGAAGAGGAGCTTGATGAGATAGAGGAGGGGAGATATGAGTGGCAGGCAGCGGTAGGGGATTTCTATGGGCCTTTTAATCAGCACCTTGAGAAGGCAAAGGCTGGTATGCGTAATCTGAAGAGAGAGGAGACACCTACTGATATAAAATGCGAGAAGTGCGGCAGCAATATGATTATAAAATGGGGCAGGCGTGGTTACTTCCTTGCATGTTCAGCATATCCGGAATGTAAGACAACAAAGGAGTTTAAGCGGACAGAAGATGGCACAATTGAAGTAATTAAAGAAGAAGATACCAATGAGATGTGTACAGCATGCGGGTCACCAATGGTCATAAAGACCGGGAGGTATGGGAGATTCCTCGCGTGTTCCAATTATCCCGCGTGTAAGACAACAAGACCATTAACCACTGGTGTCAGGTGTCCCGAACCGGATTGCAGCGGCGAGATAACAGAGCGGAGGAGTAAAAGGGGGAAGGTCTTTTATTCATGCACGAGATACCCTGAATGCAAGTTTGCCATGTGGAATAAACCAGTACCGCAGCCATGTCCCTTGTGCGGTGCGCCCTTCCTGGGAGAGAAGAGGACACGGGGAGGCGGAAGCACAATAGTATGCCTTAAAAAGGGCTGTGGATACAAGATGGAAAATGCATAGCGAGTGCAATCCCCGTACTTGCTACGGGGTTAGCGAGCGAATTACAATAAAATGGTACCTTACATTTCGAAGATACCCTGCAGCTCGCTGCAGGGAGCTTAAATGACACCTGAGATTGTAATAATAGGCGGCGGATTAGCCGGCTCAGAGGCAGCATGGCAGGCTGCAAAAAGGGGTATCAGGGTAATACTATATGAGATGAGGCCTGAGAAGATGTCAGAGGCCCATACAACCGGCAATCTTGCTGAACTTGTCTGCAGCAACTCTTTAAAATCAAATGAATTAACAAATGCACATGGTCTTCTGAAAGAAGAATTAAGGAGACTCGACTCCCTGATTATCGGGATTGCAGACAAAACACGCATACCTTCGGGTTCTGCACTGGCAGTTGACCGTAAAGAGTTTTCAGGGATGGTTACTGATGCAATCTCCTCCCATCCTGGGATTAAGGTAATAAGGGAAGAGATCTCAGTACCTTTATTTGATGTTCCTGTAATAATAGCTGCAGGGCCACTCACCTCAGAAGGTCTTGTAAGCTGGATAAAGAGGACTATTGGTGATGAACTTATATATTTTTATGATGCCGTTTCTCCTGTAATAAGCAGTGACAGTATAAACATGGATATAGCCTTCAGGGCATCGAGATATAATAAGGGAGGGGCTGATTATCTCAATTGCCCGATGAACAGGGAAGAATATGAGCGGTTTTATAATGCAATGGTTGTGGCAGATAAAGTGCCGGCGAGGGATTTTGAGGATATTCCCTATTTTGAGGGTTGTATGCCTATAGAGGTGTTAGCAGGACGTGGTAAAGAGACACTCCTTTATGGTCCAATGAAACCTGTGGGACTGAAAGACCTGCGTACAGGAGAACAACCCTATGCAGTTATACAGCTCCGTCAGGAGGATAAATATGGTCAGGCATATAACATGGTTGGATTTCAGACAAGGCTAAAATGGCCTGATCAACGCAAGGTCTTCAGGATGATTCCGGGCCTTGAGCAGGCAGAATTCCTCCGTTATGGAAGCCTTCACAGGAATACATTTATCAACTCCCCGCTCATCCTTGACAGTTCTCTCAGGCTCAAAAAAGTGGATAATATATACATGGCAGGACAAATAACAGGTGTGGAGGGTTATACAGAGTCTGTATCTTCAGGGCTTCTGGCAGGGTTGTCAGCAGCACACTATTTAAAGGGAAATGAGTTCCCTCCCCCTCCTGAGACTACCTGCATGGGGGCGCTACTGAATTATGTAACATCAGGCAGCGTACAAAAGTTTCAGCCTATGAATATTAACTGGGGACTAATTGCCCCGCTTTCTGTTAAAATAAAGAATAAAGATATGCAAAGGAAGAGACTTGCTGAAAGGGCTATTGAGGATATAGTAAGATGGAAGGAACAATTAAAGGTTTTATAAAATATCTTTCCTTTGAGAGAAATGTTTCCCCTTATACCCTGAAGAATTACCTCTCAGACCTTAAACAATTTGGAGAATTTCTGGGGAAGGTTTTGAAAAAGGACAGCCTGTCAGTTGAAGATATCCACAAGATTGATCATATAACAATCAGGGCCTTTCTCTCAAACCTCTGTGACAGGGGGATAAGTAAATCTTCCCTTGCAAGGAAGATATCCGCATTGAGGACCTTTTTTAATTACCTCTGCAGGGATTCCGGGATGATGAGCAATCCTGGAAAGATGGTCTCTACCCCCAAAAAAGACAGGAAGCTTCCCAGGTTCCTGTCTGTTGATGAAATGGACAGATTACTTAAATCGCCGGCCGGTACAGATGCCCTTTCTGTAAGAGATAAGGCCATATTAGAGACATTCTATTCATCAGGCCTCAGGATAGGAGAGATAGTAGCAATAAATATTGAAGATATTAATTTTACAGAAAGACTCATAAGGGTTAAGGGAAAGGGGAGGAAAGAAAGGATAGTGCCGGTTGGTTCAAAGGCTGTTGAGGCGATAAAGGAATATCTTAAGGCTTCATCAGAGACGCGGGATGCAGAAAGTCATAACTCCGGTCCACCCCTGTTTTTAAACAAAAATGGTAAAAGGATTACAACGAGAAGCGTCCACAGGATCGTTGAGAAATATAAGAAGCTCAGCGGGCTCTGGGATATGACACCACATTCCATACGGCACTCATTTGCAACTCATCTACTCGACGGCGGTGCAGATCTGAGGTCTGTACAGGAGATGCTCGGACATGCAAGCCTTTCCACAACACAGCGTTATACGCACGTCAGCATGGACAAGCTGATTGAAATATACGATAAGTCACACCCTAGGGGGAAGAAGACAAGAGGAGGGTAAAATGACAAGAAGCACAACAGTATTATGTGTAAGGCTTAATAACAAGGTGGCCATTGCAGGTGACGGCCAGGTGACTGTAGGAAATACCATCATGAAACATAATGCAAAAAAGATAAGAAGGATGTATAATGGCACAATTCTTTCAGGTTTTGCAGGGGGTGCGGCTGATGCCCTTACACTGTTTGAGAGATTTGAGGGTAAACTTGAGCAGTACCATGGGAATCTAACGAGGGCTGCCATAGAACTTGCCAAAGACTGGAGGACTGATAAGATATTAAGACGGCTCGAGGCATTGATGTGCGTTGCTGACAGAAGTTCCTCTTTAATACTCTCCGGCACGGGGGATATAATCGAACCGGAAGATGGTATTATGGCAATAGGATCAGGCGGGTCATACGCACTCGCTGCTGCGAGGGCACTTGCAGGGCACACTGAAATGAGTGCCCGGGAGATAGTGGAAGAGGCAATGAAGATAACAGCGAAGATATGCATATATACTAATAGTGAGATCTTAATTGAAGAGCTATAAATATTATTTAATGGAGATAGAAGGGATATTATCATGAGTAATTTTCTTGCACCAAGGCAGATAGTCGAAGAACTCGATAAATATGTAATAGGTCAGGCAGGGGCAAAACGTGCTGTTGCAATTGCCCTCAGGACAAGATGGCGAAGGCAGAGGCTTTCCGAAGACCTCAGGGATGAGGTGATGCCCAAGAATATTATAATGATAGGACCGACAGGTGTTGGTAAGACAGAGATATCACGGAGACTTGCAAAACTTTCTGCTGCACCATTCATAAAAGTGGAGGCATCCAAGTTTACTGAAGTTGGATATGTAGGGAGAGACGTAGAATCAATGATCAGAGAGCTGACACAACTTGCCATAAACATAACAAAGGATGAGAAGACACAGACTGTCCGGGAAAAGTCGAGGCGTCTTGCTGAAGAAAGGATGCTCGACCTGTTGTTACCATCTCCGTCCCAGCGCTTCCCTCAGGCCCAGACTCAACCCCAACCACAGGATGCGGCATACACAGATGCTACAAGGGAGAAACTGCGTGCACAACTCAAAGATGGTAAGCTTGATGACCGGATGATAGAGCTTGATGTCAGAGAGAAGATGGTCCCTTTCGGGGTTATATCAAATGTCGGGATGGAAGATCTTGAGATGAACCTGAAAGAGATGTTGGGCGGGCTGTTTCCGGGCAAGAGCAAGAAGAGAAAGGTGAAAGTGAAAGAGGCGATGAACATTATCGCTGAGGAAGAAGTCCAGAGGCTTATAGACATGGATGAGGTGATCAAAGAGGCAATAAGCAAGGTGGAAGAGTCCGGCATAGTCTTTCTTGATGAGATAGATAAGATAGCGAGCAGGGAAAGGGGGCATGGTCCGGATGTATCAAGGGAAGGTGTCCAGCGGGACCTTCTCCCGATAGTTGAAGGCTCTACAGTTACAACAAAGTATGGTCCTGTCAGGACTGATCATATCCTTTTTATTGCAGCAGGTGCATTCCATGTAACCAAGCCTTCTGACCTTATACCTGAGCTGCAGGGCCGTTTTCCAATCAGGGTTGAATTAGAGTCCCTGGGAGAGAAGGACTTTATACGAATCCTTACAGAACCCAAAAATGCATTGCTAAAACAGTACACTGCCCTGTTAAAAACCGAGGGTGTAGACCTTACATTTACAGAAGATGCTATAAAAGAGATTGCATCAACAGCCGTAGCTGTAAATGAGCAGATGGAGAATATAGGGGCAAGGAGGCTATTTACTATAATGGAGAAATTACTTGATGAGATATCATTTGATGCCCCTGACTTTCCTGAAAAGAAATTTATCATAGATGCAAAATATGTACGGGAACGGCTGACTGATATTGTAAAAGATCAGGACCTCAGCAGGTATATATTATAATTTAAGGAGAATAATAGTATGAATTTTTATAGTCAAACATAGACAGACTATAAAAACCCTTTAACCTGTGCCAGAGAACCACTGAAATAAGGATTCTTTGGTAGTAAGGTTATAGCCGTACTATAAGGCATAGAACATGTTTACGCTCCGTATCTGATAGATAGATTCTTATATAAGTAAGAATACCCTATCATATAGGTTTATATATGTCAATAATCTAATTGAAGTTTGTCTAATTGAAGTTTAGAGATACCATGGTGTCACGTAATATAGAAAAGGCCCAGACCCTTATAGAAGCCCTCCCATACATCAGGAGCCTCTACGGAAAGACTATTGTAATAAAGTTCGGCGGTAATGCCATGGTTGATGAAAGGCTCAAAGAGATGTTTGCAGAGGATGTGGTCCTTGCAAAGTACATAGGGATGAACCCTGTGGTTGTCCATGGGGGCGGACCGCAGATAACAGAGGTTATGGACAGGATGGGGAAAAAACCTGTATTTGTAGAGGGGATCCGTATAACTGATGGCGAGACAATGGATATAGTTGAAATGGTCCTTGGCGGCAAGATTAATAAGGAACTTGTTGCGAGGATCAATCAGCACGGCGGGAAGGCTGTTGGTCTTACCGGTAAAGATGGGGGACTTATAAAGGCGAGAAAGCTCAGGAGCCCGCGAAAGGGAGGGGGCATTGACAGGGGTCTTGTGGGTGAAGTGGAGTCTATATCACCGCAGATAATAAGGTCTCTTGAAGAAAGCAGGTTTATACCTGTTATTGCGCCAATAGGCGTGGATGGTAAGGGGAGGACCTATAATATCAATGCTGATACTGCTGCCGGGGCAATAGCAGCGACATTGAAGGCAGAGAAGCTGATCTTCCTGACAGACGTAAAGGGTATACTTGATAAAAATGGGAAAATGATATCAACCCTGAACCGGAAAGGAGCGCTGCGATTAATAAAGAACGGGGTTATAACCTCAGGGATGTTACCAAAGGTTAAGGCATGTTTACATGCTATTGAGGGAGGAGTCAGAAAAACCCATATAATTGACGGAAGAATAACTCATTCGATCCTCCTTGAGATATTCACAAGAAAAGGGATAGGGACTGAGATAGTGGCATAGAGAAAGAAAGGGGCATTTAATTATGAAAAGTAAACGTAAATCCAGAAGACTGACGATAATGGGGATCGGCTTTCTCAAGGTTTACAATGATAAAAAAGGACATGAGGTCTATATAGCAAATGTAAGCAAGGGAGGAACAGGTATATATCTCAATAAGCCGCTCAAAGCCGGGACAGAAGTCTCTATCTCATTTACCCGCAGAGACATAGAGGGTGAGAGGAGGTATGAGGACCAGCCTGGCGTTATAGCATGGTGTTCAAGATGCGGCACTGTCTACGCCGCAGGTATAAAATTTATCTGAACAGCAGTATCACTAACCCAAGGACAATCCTGTAATAAACAAATATATTCACCTTCTGTTTGCTGAGGAAAGACATAAGGAATTTTATTGCCAGAAATCCTGAAACTGCTGAAGCAATGAAACCAGTAATGACAGGCAAAAGCATTCCTTCAGGGAGCCCGGTATTATAAACATCTGTAAAACTTAAAAGCCCTCCGGCAAGTATAATAGGTGTACTTAAGAGGAAGGTAAAACGTGCGGCTGTTTCCCTCTCAAGGTTCCTGAACAGACCTGCTGTAATAGTTATACCTGAACGTGATACACCCGGTATAAGGGCAACAGCCTGAGCACACCCGATGATCAAGGCATCAGATATATTCATATTGTGGAGTTTTCTTCTTTTCCGCCCCTTTTCCTCTGCCCACCATAATAGTAAACCAAACAGGATAAGTGTAACAGCGATAAGAGAAGGGTCTCTGAGGAGTGATTCTATCTTATCCTGGAATAACAGGCCAGCTATTCCTGCTGGTATTGTGCCAATAATTATATACCATCCAATCTTGCCTTCGGTATTTGTATCAATACTACCTTTATTGCTTTTAATCATGCCGGCAGCCATATTGTAAAAATCCCTCCAGAAGAAGGCTATTATCCCTGTTAAAGACCCTAAATGGAGAAACACATCAAAGGCAAGGCCGGGATCTTCCCAGCCAAATATCCATGGAAAGAGGATAAGATGGGCAGTACTGCTTACAGGAAGAAATTCAGTAAACCCCTGTATTATACCTAATATTAATGCCTGAACCATTTCAGGTTCGTATAATAACAGCACTTATAGCGATTGTCTACCTTTGATAATGATTGAGAAAGTCGGAAGGATGGCATAAGAATTGCTTATTCTTATCTTAAACGTCATCTTAAACTTCTGGGAGATTACAACTATGAAAGCGAAATTCTCACCTATACTAATAGGATTACTGTTGATTATTACGTCTATGGCTGGATGCGGAACAAATCCAGGTGCAAAAACAGAGCCTATAGAAAGTGGTTCAACAACTCCAACAGCCCCAACCGGTCTTACAGCAACAGCAGTTGGTTCAGGTCAGATAGATATTAGTTGGACAGATTCGACTGATGATAAAGGGGTATCAGGTTATTATGTGTATACCGGGAATACCCAGATTGAAGAAGTTACTGTAACAAATTATAATCATACAGGCCTGAATCCTGACACTGAATATTGCTATACAATAAAGGCATTTGATGGTGATGGTAATGTTTCCGATGCAAGCAATCAGGCTTGTGCAAAGACCTGGCAGAAGGTTGATATTTCTGCACTCATAACAGAGGCAAAGGCAGCTCTCGAGAACCAGGATATAGCTGCTGCAAAGGCCAGATTTGAAGAGGCATATGCAGGCGATTCAACTAATAAAGATGCAAACTTCGGGGCTGCTGTCACAAAAGGTATAATGCTCCTTGAAGACCCTGATGTAATCGATATAATTGAGAAGTGGAATGGTTATGCACCTACTGTAAAGGATGTGGTATATGGTGTCCTCGATGACACATTGACAGACAATTCAACAGATCAAGAGGCGTTAATCCTATCGAGGATGATTTCAGGTACTAAAGATGCAGACCCTGTCAACCAGTTTAAAGACCTTATTGGGAAACTTCCAAAGAACAGGGTGCCTATTTTAAAGAAGATTCGCATAGCTGTAGGACGTACTATTCCATCTACTGCCCCTTCTGTATCTGAGATGCAGGTTGTTATTGACAACAAGATTCTCCCGGTTGTTGCTGATATGATTAAAAAGATCAGGACTGTAGAAGGGACAGGTTACACATTTACAGTAACACCATCCATGACCGGTAATGCTGAGGCCGATAACGCTGTGCTTGATGACGGCGATTTCTATGCCTTTGACGCTGGATTGAACGGTCTTAAGACGTTATTGAATATTGCTGCAGCCTATAACCTTGATATTGACTATGATATTATTGAAGCAGACCCATTGAGCGCCATAAATGGTCCTTCCGGAGGTCTGACTTCGACTTTGGATTCATCCAGGTTCTTTACACTTAAATCCAGTGGAACTACAAAGATGAGCAGTGCACTTTCTTCCTTAAAGGATGCAGTTGCCTGTTTAGATAAATCATATGATTTTGTTATAAACTCTGACCCTGATCCCTTTACGGATAATGGTATAAACTTTCATGAAATGAGTGGAGAAGAACAAATAAACCTTGAGAATTGGATCAAATTCGGTACTAACACCCTGAATGGTCCTGCTGATTTTCCTCTTGAGAGGGGAGATGATGGTGTCTCATTTACAGGTGATGACAAGTATCTCAGGATGGACATATCAAAGTTCTTCTTCGCACCGCTTGACAGAACAGACCTGCCCAAATTTGGCTATGATCTCCCTATAGATGGTACATTATCCCTGCAGTATAATTCACCGGAACATAAGGTTGTTGATGATGAGATAATAGATAGCGAGATATGGCTCACCAGCGATTTTCCTAACATGACATTGAATGGTGTATTTCCGGACGGCCATCCTGATTGGGATGCCAATCTCTATCTTAAAGAGGCAATATTATTACCTCAGGAGGCATGGGAGGGTGATGATTGGAGTGCAAATATAGCACTCGGAGGAGATGGGAATATAACCCTTAGAAAAGAGGCATGGAATTATGAGACATGGGATATAGAGGTTAGACTGTTCACTATTAATCCCATAGATGGTTCTTTAATCAATACAACGTCAGGTATTATGAGTATCTATGAGGAGAATTCGATTAACTGGATTAATCAAAGGGTCTGGCATGGTAATAAGATGTGGGCATCTGGTGGTTATACTGACGAAGATTATGATGATTTTGAAGGGGTTTTCACAGTCAATCAGAACGGCCTTGAGTTAGGTTCTAAACAGATCCCTTTGTTTGATGACGAATATAGTGTTGGTGGCATTGCCAGTGACGGTACTAACCTGTATGCAGGTATTTGGAAGTGGGATGATTGGGATGATGACAGTGATAGCATCACAGCAGGAGTTGTTAAATTTCAGACAAATGATTCAGTGATACCCACAGCGTCATTACTTGTTCCTACCGGGGAGATGCCTTATTATCTGACCTTTGGCGGCGGTTATCTCTGGGTTACTACAGGTGATGGTGTTATGAAGGTTAATCCTGATACAGGCAAGGTTATAAAGAGATACGATGGCCCGGGGGATGCACCCCAGATGTATTACGGGGGGAGCTTATGGTCAGTGCAAGGAAAGAAACTCATTTCCTTAATTGCACCATAAGGTTTGTAATGCCATTTAAACGTTCATGACAAGGCTGTTGCTCGACCATGGTATATTTTGAAAACTATTTTGACAACAATCTCTTTCTTGACAGTGTCTTATGTTTGTAATACAATCATCATATGGTGATCTTTGATTCATCCACTTTGATCCTGCTTGCCAGGACAGAAGTGCTGGAAGTGTTTATTGCAAATTTTACAGGACAGGTGCTTATACCGGAAAAGGTCAAAGAAGAAGTTTTGGTGAAGGATGGCACAGAAATGCTGCAGGTGGCCGCTCTGATTGAGGGCGGGCAAATTAGTGTTTTGAGGGTATCTGATAGGAAACTGCTGCAGAAACTTGTGGAAGATTTCAATATAGATTTAGGCGAGGCAGAGGCTATAACACTTGCATTGCAGAAAAGGGGAGCGATGGTTGCCACCGACGACAGAAATGCCATCAGGGCATGTAAACTCTTGAAAATAGATTTTATTACAGCGATAGCCATTTTGATAAGGGCTGCCGAGAAAAAACTCTTTAGCAGGAGTGAATCGCTCTTAAAATTAGAAAAGCTCGAAGCCATCGGAAGATATAAAAAGTCAATAATTGCCGATGCTAAAAAGCAAATAAAAGGAGGATAATTAGCATGTCTGTAAAAACCTTGAGTATTCGCATAAATGAAAACGACTACCGTTCCCTCGTCTCTCTTGCCAAAGAGGAGAAAGAGGACGTCTCAAAGACAGTACGCGGGCTTGTTGAACTGGGACGATTGATGCTATCCATTGAAAAATACAAGAGCGGCGAGGCATCAATAGAAAAGTCTGCCCGCATAGCAGGCGTATCTATCTCAAAGATGCTCGATATAATGAAAGAACACGGCGTTACTGCGAACCTTGAAGAAGATGATTATCTAATGAGTTTAAAGACGGCAAGGAAGACGTGGTGACAGGAAAAAATCGGAAGTCTCTCAGTCGCAGCTCATCCGTAACCGCATGGCTTACATGGTGATCAGCAATTACAGCTTGGCTGCAGCCACTGGCGTAACCAAAGGAAAAGGCCGGTTTAATCAGTTGAACGGTTATATCATTCACAAGTAGGGATGTAAAAAAATATGAACTGAAGATTAAGGGTAATGGGCCGGATGAATCAATTCACCTAACGTTTACCTCCCCACCCTATTACAATGCAAGAGATTACTCTATCTATCAAAGTTATCAAGAATACTTAGAATTTTTAGCTGAGGTTTTTAAAGAAGTTTGTAGGATAACTAAAGAAGGAAGATTTTTCGTTTTGAATACATCCCCAATAATAATTCCAATTTTATTCTTTTAAAGGAGATTTGGTTTTTGATCCCTTTGCAGGTAGATGTATGCCTATCTCACCTATATATGCATGACCTACTATTTTGCATTAAGCTAAATTTTGCATTAAGCTAAATTAAGGTAACCCCTCGGTGAACGGGGGAAAGGTAATCCCCTTTGTCTGTATCAAATGGGATTGATAATTATCAGGATGTATTGGCAGGATAGATGATGTTGAAAGGGTCTGTCTTTATATCCTTAGCAAGTT
>Ga0209343_10003734_pt1 | contig 19046 bp, 18 predicted proteins | sample RifCSPlowO2_02_FD_184026 | JGI IMG/M metagenome (GOLD analysis project Ga0209343, IMG submission 184026) | Groundwater microbial communities from Rifle, Colorado - Rifle CSP2_plank lowO2_0.2 (SPAdes) (version 2) | ecosystem: Environmental > Aquatic > Deep subsurface > Groundwater | place... | reverse complement strand
GATTTCTCGGGGTCTAAATTCTCGGCGGCTGATCGAGCGCTCAATGCCTTTGGCGCTCGGGAGCGAGCCGAGAATTTGAGCGAGCGAGGATATTGGCCGAGCGAGCGTACCATCCAAAACCGCATCCCCGAGCGGTTTGTTTATTTTTGGATTTTTGGTTATTATAAAATATAGAAATACACAGGCTTGCGCCCGCGGTATTCGCATAAGAAATATAAATTATGTCAAACGATTATTTGAAAATTTTGGAAAGATTTAAAGGAAAATCAGCAGTAATTTTTGTTGATGAAGCAAGTTTATTTTATTCTCAAAAATTTTTGGGGTGACGTATTGATTGGAAGAAAGTTTTAGAATTTTTTGGACAATTTTACGATATAAAAATAGCCGGATATTATATGGGTATGCCCCTCAATAGAGAAGCTTGCGAACAGAATATTTTAATTAAAAATAGGTTAGAGAAAAGCGGGTTTAAGGTTATTTCAAAGCCGCTTAAGAAAATTTATTTAGATAACGGAAGGAGAAATTTTATTTATAAATGCAATTTTGATGTTGAGATTGCCCGCGATGTGATTAGAAATCTTAACGGAATTGATTTAGTTATACTGGCAAGCAGCGATAGCGATTTTATGGGGTTAAAAGATGATGCGGTTTCTCGCTGGAAGAGATTTATTTTTGCCTATTTTGAATATAACGCGGCATGGGAAATCAGACGTTCTTATCATTTATTTTTTGAAGAGATCCGGGAGAAAATTTGGCACAAAATAAACCCCGAAAATTAATTCGGGGTGAAATCACTGCTTTTAGTGTAGCAAAACCAAAAATGGTGTCAAGGGCAAGTATTGTATAATACAAAATTCGCTCGCCCGCAACGATACGCGCGTAGCGTTGCGGGCAGGCATATTCGCATCATATTTTTCGCATTTCCGTAGATTAGCATATCATTTGTAGATTTGCATTATGAACAACGATATAAATTTTTTTGCGGAGACAACTTATCGGAATATCAAGAGAAAATTCGGCATAAAAATTGACGACAGGAGAAGGCATATCTATATTATTGGGAAAACCGGGATGGGGAAAACCAATTTGCTTCAGAATATGGCTGCCCAAGATATTATGAATGGCAAGGGGGTTGGCTTTGTTGATCCGCACGGAGAAGCGGCTGAAGAACTTTTGGATTTTGTCCCGGCAAGCAGAATAAACGATGTAATTTATGTAAATCCGTCTGATATTAATTATCCAATCGCTTTTAATATAATGGAAAAAGTGGCGCCTGAATATCGGCATTTGGTAGCGGGCGGTTTGATGGGCGTTTTCAAAAAAATCTGGCCCGATGTATGGTCTGCCAGAATGGAATATATTTTGAACAATACTATTATGGCTTTGCTGGAATATCCAGGTTCCACTTTGCTTGGGATAAATAGAATGCTGTCTGACGCTGATTTCCGTAAAAAAGTGGTTGATAAAGTGACAGACCCAATGATTAAAGCGTTTTGGGTTAATGAATTTGCTAAATACGCCCAGAAATATGAAACAGAAGCAACGGCAGCTATCCAAAACAAAGTAGGTCAATTTATTTCAGCTCCTTTGATAAGAAATATTATCGGCCAAGTTCAGTCAAACATTGATATGAGGCAGATTATGGATCAAGGGAAAATTTTAATTTTGAATCTTTCAAAAGGGAGAATCGGTGAGGATAATTCAAAACTTTTAGGCGCTCTCTTGATAACCAAATTGCAATTAGCGGCAATGACAAGGGTGGATATCCCGGAAGAAAAAAGAAAGGATTTCTTTTTATATGTTGATGAATTTCAGAATTTTGCCACAGAGTCGTTTGTCACAATTCTTTCCGAGGCGAGAAAATACCGATTGGATTTAATTTTGGCAAACCAATACATTACCCAAATGGTGGAAGAAGTGAGGGATGCGGTTTTTGGCAATGTGGGAACTCTGATTTCTTTTCGAGTTGGGGCTGAAGACGCTGATTATTTGGAAAAAGAATTCAGTCCGGAATTTTTGGCGCAGAATTTTGTCAATTTGGCGAAATATGATATTTATTTGAAACTTATGATAGACGGCTTGGCCGGTCGGCCGTTTTCCGCGAGAACATTGCCTCCATTTCCAAAAAGCAAAGAGACAAATAAAGAAAAGATTATTAATGTTTCCAGGGAAAAATGCGGAACTCCTCGCCAAAAAGTTGAAGAAAAAATTTCTAAATGGGCGGGATTTGAGGAAATGACAGAGGCATATTCAAAAGCTGTTGTTATAGAGCAAAAAAGCAATATTCTCTATGACGCTGTTTGTTCTGTTTGTAAAAAACAGGCTAAAGTTGTTTTTCCGCCGGACGGAAAGAGGCCGATCTATTGTAAATCCTGTTTGAAGAGAGTAAGGGTGCCTGCTCGCAATATTTCGCCCGCCAGCAGTGCTTCGCGTAGCAATGCGGGCTGGCAAGAGAACCAAATTGAGAAAGCGAGGCAGGAGAGCAGAAGCGCGGTTCAAGAAAAAAAACTGATAGAGCTTGTTCCATTAGACCGAGCCATCAGCGAGTCAACGGTTTATTTCGGCAAGCAGAAAGATAAAAATGAAGCGCATAGAAAACACAAGGAGGTTGATTTGAAGGGATTAAAGAAAATTTTAGACGAATCTCTGGAAGGAGAAAAATAAAATTACGAGAACATTTATCTTTGAAATGGTAATATATATTTATGGAGGAAAAGAAAAATTAGAGTATAAAAAAACACAGCTTAAAGACGAAACATTAAGCCGTGTCTTTTCATAATGATTCTAGTTTAACCTTATCAAATCTAAGGTCGTTGTTAATGGCTATATAATACTTATGAAAACAGTCAAAGATTTTAATGTAAAAAATAAAAGGGTTTTAGTTAGATGCGATTTTAATGTGCCATTGGATAAAAAAGGGAATATTACTGATGATTTCAGAATAAGGCAGACTTTGCCCACCTTAAGGTATTTGCAGGAAAATGGGGCAAAGCTTGTTTTGGCAAGCCATTTTGCCGATGGGAAATGTCTGGACCATGTTTGGAAAATAGTAAAAGAATTTATCGGCGAAAAAGATATTGTATTTTTAGAAAATTTACGCCTTAACAAGGGAGAGGAAGAAAACAGCAATAATTTTGCTAAAGAGCTGGCTGATTTGGCTGATATTTATATCAATGACGCTTTCGGGGTTTGCCATAGGACTCACGCTTCGGTTGTCGGCGTTCCAAAATATCTGCCCTCTGGCGCCGGATTTTTGCTTAAAAAAGAAACCAGTATTTTAAGCAGGATTATGCAAAATCCGGATAGGCCTTTTGTCGCGATAATTGGCGGAGTAACATTTGAAAGCAAGGCAAAGGTTATTGATGGTTTTTTGCGGGTAGCGGATTTTGTTTTAACTGGAGGAAAAATCGGGTTTAGTCACGAAGTTAAAAAATTAAATTTTTCAAAATTTGTTTTGCCAGTTGACAATATTGACACTTTTGATATTGGTCCGGAAACAATAAAATTATTTTCTGAAAAAATAAGCAAGGGAAAAACAATTATTTGGGCGGGACCGATGGGATTGTTTGAAGAACCGGCTTTTGAGAAAGGCACAAAAGAAATAGCTGAGAGTATGGCTGAAAACAAAGAGGCGTTTAAGATTGCCGGGGGAGGTGATACCATTTGCGCTTTGAATAAATTCGGGTTAATAGAAAAGTTTGACCACATTTCCACTGGGGGCGGAGCAATGTTGGAATTTTTGGCTGGCGATAAACTTCCCGGGTTAGAGGCGTTAGGATATTATAGTAATAGTCATGATAAAATATAGATTTATGCGGAACAGAAAATCGAAAATTAAAAATCCGCAAGATATTCAAGATGAAATTTTTCGCAAAATGTCGGCAGATAGAAAAATAGAGCTTGGCGCGCAATTGTGGCTATTAGCTAAAGAGTTAATCGACGAAAAATTATATTATGAAACAGAATCAAGAACAAAATCAAGCAAATCCAAGATATCTATTAGCAAATATCGCTAAAATTTTAAAACGGTTAGAAATTCCATATATTATAACGGGTGGTATGGCGGTTTTATTATGGGGCAGACCGAGATTTACCGCCGATATAGACATAGTAATAGAATTAAAAGAAAAATATATAGATAAATTAGAGACGGCATTGCGAGAGTTGGGCGAGGCGCGATATATATAGATAGGGATATGATGACAGAAGCTTTAAAAAATAACGGAGGGTTTAATTTTATTGATGGTGGCAGCGGAGTCAAGGTTGATTTTTGGGTTATGGGAAATAGCGATTTTGACTTGTCTCGGATAAAAAGAGACGTTTTCCGGAAAATTTTTGGGGAAATTGTTTGTTTCAGTTCTCCTGAAGATTTAATTTTAATTAAGTTGCTATGGGCAGAAGGATCGCCGTCAACCAGGCAAATAGAATATGCGCAATCAATTCTTAAAATTTCCGGTAAAAAACTAGATAAAAATTATTTAAAATTATGGACGGAAAAACTTGGAGTTTTAGAATTTTTAAATGAAACAATTGATAAAAACAAACCTAATTAAAATTTATTTTTGATATGGCTGTTGAAATCAAGAATTTAGAGAAAGCCGCTAAGAGGATTTTGGAAGCGGTGAAAGCGGGGGAGAGGATAATTATTTACGGGGATTCGGATTTGGATGGAGTGGCATCGGTTGTTATTTTGGAAGAATGCCTTAAAAATTTGGGGACTTCGGCTGTTGCGCTTTATTTTTATGATAGGGAAAAAGAGGGATATGGTATAAATGAAAAAGCGCTTGGAAAATTAAAAAAATACAGCCCTGCGTTATTTATCACATTGGACTGCGGAATAAGCAATTTCAAAGAAGTGAAAATAGCGAATGATTTTGGATTTGAGGTTATAATAATTGACCATCACGAAATTTTAGGAAAAATTCCGGAGGCGTCTATTGTTGTTGATCCGAAACAAGAAGGAGATAATTATCCTTTTAAAAAATTTGCCAACGCCGGTATTACTTTCCGGCTGGCAAAGATTCTTTTAAGAGATACCCTGTCGGAAGGTCTGCGAAAAAGTTTTTTAGAATTGACCGTCTTGGCGACAATAGCTGATATGATGCCGAGAACCGACGATAATGAAGAGATGATAAGGGAGTGTTTGCCTCACTTAAAACAAAGCTGGCGGCCCGGAATACAAGCATTGCTTAATTTGGAGGCGATTAAGCCCTTGCCATTGCCTCAGCAGGTAAGCAAGATAAATTCGCTTTTGAACATAAGAGATATTAAAGATGATATGCCAGCCGCTTTTCGTCTTTTAACCGCTTCTAAATCCGGAGAAGCGGAAAAATTAGCAAAAAAATTATTCAAAAAGTGGATTGAAAAAAAGAAAAAAACAGAAGAAGTAATCGGGCAAGTGGAAAACAGAATAGGGGATAAGGCAGCGAGTTTTATTTTAGAAGGGGGTTCAAGGTGGGAGTTGATATTGCTGGGAACAGCGGCTTCAATCATTTCTCAAAGATACCAAAAGCCAGTTTTTTTATACAAAGAAGGCAAAAAGGAAAGCCATGGCAGCTGCCGGGCGCCGGCTGGTTGCAATTTAGTTGAGGCGATGAATGCCTGTTCGGAATTTCTTCTTACTTATGGCGGCCATCCCCAAGCAGGAGGATTCAAGATTAAAAATAAAGACATAGAAAAATTCATGAGCTGCCTAAACAAATATTTCATAAAATAGATTATTTTGCTGAAATAGAATAATTTATGTCCTCCTGCGAACAAATAAAGCAAGATTATCAAGATCTCAAGACCCTCAAACAAGAGTTTGATTTGGAATATCAAAAAGCGGTGGAAACAGGAGATCTCGCAAGAGCCAAGGAGCTGAGAGCAGAGTTGGAACAAAAAAGAGACGCCTTAGCAGACAAGCTTTGGCCACTTGAGAGATTACCTCAGAAAGAGCTAAAAGAACAATACGCAAGCCAAAGAGAGATATTGGAAAGAACAGGCATATTAGAACAACTATCAAGCGGAGAGATGGGAATAAAAGGAACAGACAATGAAGAATACGCCTTTCCTTCTTATCAAGAAATAACCCAAAGAATGAGAGAAAGCGAAGAAGCATTAAGACCCAAAACAGAACAGGGTTTTATCCGTCTCCAAATCACTCCATTCGGAATGAAACTGGATGATCTGATAGAGAAATACAAGCAAGTTATCCTTAAACACCACAAAGAAGGCAAACTCATGGCAACCAAGGAGAATCCTTCTGATCCAGACGAACAATTGGAGCTTGATGAAAATAATCCAGTCTGGTTATGGGGTAATTACAGGAATGCCGATGTAAACGGAGAGATGGTCTATTATCCAAAAGAATTCTCCAGCAATCATCAAGGAAAAACAAAGCAAGAAGTATTAAAAGAACAAGGCGGCTGGAATATCCTTCTCGCAGAGAATCTTCCCAATATACCAAGAAAGAATAAGGGAGAAGAAATCAAAGGCAGAAAGCAGCTGGAAGCAGGGAAAACACCTTATCAATACCTTGAAACATTAAAAACAGATCCTAATTACCAAAACGAAACAGGAATGACCCCGGAAGACCAGATTACCTGCGCCATCATACATCTTGAACAGACAGATCAGGTCATAGATGATTATAGAGATAGTGGCAAAGGTTCTGGTTCCTACCAATTAGGAGCTTATTTTTCCGCAGACGGCTTTGTCCCGGGCTTTTACTGGGATCGCAGAGGCGTCGGCTGGCCTACTTGGGCCGGGACGTTCCCGAGAATTCCTTTTCTGATGTTGGCGCCCGTGGCGCGGTGAAGGTTTAAAACTTAAAACTTAGGTCTTAACCTTTCCTTTTCGTCTTCTTTCGTCTTGTTTCTTTCGTCGCTCGTTTTTTCTTGGGATTTTGTTAAAATAAATAAAAAATCGGCGAAAAGAAACCTGCCTTGGGGCGGGCTATCGGGAATTGTCTTGCTAAAATTACGGCGAAATTAAAGATAAAAAATTGTATATTGGTTTACTAATGATTTAAGAAGAAGACTAAAAGAGCATAACGACGGAAAAAGTTTTTCTACTGCTCCACGCAAACCATTTAAGCTAATTTACTATGAGGCGTATCTGAATAAAGAAGATTCTAAAGAAAAAGAGAGATTTTTTAAAACTGGCTGGGGCAGACAATGCATCGCAAATCAATTAAAGTATTATTTTGCATTAAAAATTTAGGCGGGGTTTTAAATCTTAAACCTTAAAACTTAAAGCTTAATTCTTTTCTTTCCGTCGTTTTTCGTTTTTTTCTTTTCGTTTCCTTTCGGAGCGGTCAAAAAAATTGACTTTTAATTTTTAGTTATGATAGAATTAAAACATATGAATACTATCACTATTCCAAAAAAAAGAACTAAAGACAATAATTAAAGAAAGCATCCGTGAAATTTTTGAGCAGGAATTAATAAAATTCCGGGCTTTAATTTTACCATTTGTATCCCAAAAGGAACAAAAAGATATTGAAAGGCGCTATAACAGGCCTTCGCGAAAGATAGCAAAATCAATAGAAATCAAACTATGAGCTGGCGCATTGATTTTTCTTCTAGTCCTCTATAACGAGAAAAAATTTCATAAGACCCATGATTTGCCCCAACCCCTTAAGTCGTGCGCGAAAATAAACAAAGATTTTTTTGAATTCTTGAAAGGAGCGGATATTTTAGATTAATATTATTTGGTCTCCAGATATCCTTTGGAATATCCGCCCGCTTCAAAAAAGGAAGCGGAGGAGGCCTTTAAAATAGAGATAGATATTATTAGTTTGTAAAAATAAAAATTCAATATTAATTTTATATGTCAAATCCATTTGAACAACCTCCGATGCCAAATCCAGAAGAAAAACCAGAGGAAGCTGATCGGAAGCTGGATGAAATTCATAAGGAACCGGAGGCAGAGGAGATGCTTAAAGAAAAATCGGAAGAGGTTGAGCGGGGATTAAAAAATAATCCGGATAGCGAAGAGAAGGAACAAGGGGCGGAGGAAATATTAAAAGATTTAGAGTGGGCGATAGAGAATAGGTCTGAAGCATTGCTAAAGGTTTTAGGTTTGGACGGCAAATCTTCAATAGAGGGAATAGTTACTCCTGAATTTTTTGAAGACGATGTTTTATGGGTTACCACTGAAACTGGCGAGGGAATGGCGATAGAAACTATGCGCATTAAAAAGGTTGAATTACCAAAGGAACCAACAGAAGAGAAAGAGTAAAAATAAATAGCTGGACAAATTTACGAGCCGTCTAAAAAAATATTTCAATAGAACATAAGCTACGAATACGAATTACTTACGAATATGTTTTCGTATATTCGTATATTTTCGTATTTCATAGCCAAATTATGAAGAAGATAATTATTTATACTGACGGCGGGTCGCGGGGGAATCCGGGACATTCGGCGATAGGCGTGGTTTTTTGCAATGAGAAGGAACAGCAGGTGAAAAGCTATGGGGAATATCTGGGAGATAATTTTACAAATAACGAAGCGGAATATAACGCTGTTATTTTCGCTCTAAAAAAATTCAAGGCGGTGTTCGGAAAAAATTTGGCGGAAAATTCGGAGATCGAAGTAAGGTCTGATTCGGAGTTGATGGTGAAGCAGTTGAACGGAGAGTATAAAATTTTAGACGAAAAAATACAGCCCTTGTTCATTGCGGTTTGGAATTTGAAGCTAGATTTTCTTAAGGTGAAATTCAAATCAATTCCGCGCGAAAAAAACAAAGAAGCTGACCGACTGGCGAACGATGCCTTGAATTTCCAAAAAAGAGAGCAGAGATTGGTTTAATTTTAATTGGAAACATTCCGAAGTATTAAAAATTATCATCGATTAAAAACCACGATCGTGGTTTTTAATCGATGATAATTAATTAAGCGCGCATTAAATTAAAATTCCGCTCCGATGGACATCGGAGCGGAATTTTAATTGTTGCGGCAAGATTGTAAGCCGAATTTTGTCTTGCCACGCCGTAGCCCTAAAAGAGGAGGCGGGTCTTATGTCCGCCTTCGCCAAAGGCTTCGGCGCGACGAAGCGATCATCTATCTTGGCGAACTACTTTTACTCTTTAAGATGATAAAACATCTCAATAGAGTTTGTTCTTGCGCTCTGCAAGGATTTAGCCGTTTCATTTCCGCGTTGCCGCGGAAGTCGTCCCGCCCTCTATGCCTGTTGAATTTTGTTTGACTATTTTCCACAAGCTTAGAGGGCGGGGCGTCTCAATTCTTTCGGATTTTGACGTTTCTGTTCGCACCTCGCCGAGCGCTTAACTCAACGAGTTGGAGCGCTTGGGGTAGCTTTATCAGCTACTGCATTTTACCGAGTTTTAAGCTCGGCAGAGTGTTCGGACTTTCCTCTCTATATCCTGTAAAACAAGACACAGAGCGATCGCTCATCTTGCTGCAACATTTATATGTTAACTATTTCATGTATTATTGTCAAATAATATAAAAAGTTGTAGAATTGTAGATTGTAGATATAAATAGTAAGATAAAATAATTAGAAGAGAAAAATGCTGAATCGCATATTAAATTCAAAAACAAAGACAGTCGCTTTTGCGGCTTTTTTGCTTGCCGCTTCAGGGCTGATAAGCCGTCTTTTCGGCTTATTGCGCGATCGGCTTTTGGCGAGTAGATTTGGCGCGAGCCAAGAGCTTGATATTTATTTTTCCGCTTTTAGGATTCCTGATTTTGTTTATGGTATTTTAATAGTGGGCGGTATTTCAGCCGCTTTTCTGCCGGTATTTTCCGAATATTTCGGCGGGGGGGAGCAGAGCGGAAAGAATGAGGAATGGCCTGCCATGGCGACAAAGTTAGCTAATAATGTCTTAAATTCTTTTTTTGTTATTTTAATTCTTGTTTGCGGAATTTTAACGATTTTCGCTCCGCTTATAATAAAATTCATTATTCCTGGTTTTTCTCTTGAGAACAGGGATATGACTATTCAGCTTACAAGAATAATGTTTTTGAGTCCGATTTTTTTCGGCTTGGCAAGCATATTATCTGGAATCTTGCAGTATTTTGACAAGTTTTTGGCTTATTCTTTAGCTCCTATTTTATATAATTTAGGAATAATTTTTGGCATTATATTTTTGGTTCCGATTTTCGGGATCTACGGATTAGCTCTGGGCGTTATCTTCGGCGCTTTGCTGTATTTGATTATCCAAATTCCGGCCGCATGGCATTCCGGATTCAGGTATGAAGCGATATTTGATTTTAAGGATTCCGGGTTGAAGAAAATATTAAAGCTTATGGCGCCAAGGGTTTTAGGCACCGGCGCTTATCAAGTAAATCTTACTGTGATTACAGCGATTGCCTCCACATTAAGCGTGGGAAGCATTGCTATTTTTAATTTTTCAAACAATCTTCAATATGTGCCGGTCGGGCTGATAGGGATTCCTTTCGCGATTTCTTCTTTTTCAGTTCTTTCCCGGGCTTGGGTAGCCGGCCGAAAAGATAAATTTTTGAAAAGCTTTTCTTCTTCTTTTTGCCAGATAATTTTTTTCATAGTTCCGATTTCTTTGCTTATGTATTTGTTGCGGGCGCAGATAGTCCGAATGGTTTTGGGCGCCGGAAATTTCGGCTGGTGGGAAACGCGACTTACAGCCGCATGTCTGGGCGTTTTTTGCATCGGAATTTTAGCAAGTTCCTTAATTCCTCTTTTGACAAGGATGTTTTTTTCATTTCAAAATACAAAAACGCCTGTAATCATCAGTCTGATTTCAATGGGAAGCAATATATTCTTTGCCTATTTATTCACTTATCTTTTGGGGTTTCAAAATATCTTCCGAAATTTTTCAGCCGGGCTGATGAAACTTCAAACCTCTGCCAACGGAAGCGCGATAATTGAAAATATTGAAGTAATCGGCTTGCCTTTGGCGCTTTCTGCGTCAGCCATAATTCAATTGGTTTTGCTTTTTATTTTCCTGCGGTTGAAAATGGGGAGTTTCGGATGTAAAGAAATGTGGCAGTCGGCGAGAAAGATATTGATTGCCAGCGGGATAATGTTTATTTTTTCTTATTTCGCGAGGCAGGGCTTGGCTGGTTTTGTTGATATGCAGACATTTTTGGGAGTTTTTATCCAAACCGCCCTTGTCTGCTTTGTGGCGCTTATTTCTTATTTTCTTTGCGCTTCTATATTTAAAATTTCGGAATTTAAGAACTTAAAATCAGCAGTTTTAAAAGAATTTAGCGCGACTCCTTATGGACCGGAATAAGAAGCCAATTAGTTTTTTATCAGATACTCACAAGAAATACGATCGTATAAATAATGAGTAAGTTTTGGGAATTATGGAGATAAGAAATTTTTCAATTATTGCGCATATTGATCACGGGAAATCAACTTTAGCTGATAGGTTTTTGGAAATGACTGGGGCTGTTTCGCCACAGAAAATGAAGCCCCAGTTTTTGGATAGGATGGAATTGGAAAAAGAGAAGGGGATTACCATAAAATTAAAACCAGTAAGAATGGAGTATAGGGCGGATGATTCAAAAGAATATATTTTAAATTTGGTTGACACTCCTGGCCATGTGGATTTTTCCTATGAGGTTTCCCGATCTTTGGCAGCTGTTGAAGGAACGATTCTTTTAGTTGACGCTACGAAAGGAATCCAAGCCCAAACATTGGCCAATTTGTCTTTGGCAAACCAGCAGGGCTTAGTTGTAATTCCGGTGGTTAATAAAATTGATTCGCCCCAAGCGGAAACAGAAAAAACAACGGAGGAACTGGCTATGCTTATAGGCTGCGATAAAGAAGATATTATAAAAATTTCCGCTAAGCAGGGGACAGGAGTTAAAGAATTATTGGAAATAGCGATAAAAAAAGTTCCTTGCCCAAAAACCGATTTTGAAAAACAGTTCCGGGCTTTGATTTTTGATTCAGAATACGATGCTTTTAAGGGCGTCATTGCGTATATAAGAGTGATTGATGGAGAAATAAATGAGGGAGAGGAAATTGAGTTGATGGCGTCGGGGGCAAAAACCCAAATAAAAGAGCTGGGCTATTTTACGCCTGATTTTTCTTCCCAAAAAAAACTTTCAGCCGGAGAAACAGGATATATTGCCACTGGCATTAAGGAGCCCGGGAAAGTTCGTGTTGGAGACACAATAATTTTGAGTTCTAAATTTCAGGCTCTAAATTCTAAAATTGAGCCGTTGGCAGGGTATAAGGAACCGGTGCCAGTAGTCTTTGCAAGCTTGTATCCAGAAGACCCTGACGATTTTGATTTGTTCAAGGATTCGCTGGCGAAATTGCGGTTAAGCGACCCTTCTTTTATTTTTGAGCCGGAGACAAAAGAAGCGCTGGGGAGGGGATTTCGATGCGGATTTTTAGGCGCTCTTCACGCAGAAATAGTTTCCGAACGGATTCATCGGGAGTTTGGCATTGATTTGGTTATTTCCTCTCCGTCGGTTGTTTTTAAAATTATAACTCAAAAAGACAAAGAGATAACGATATATTCCGCCACTGAATGGCCGGATGTTTCCCAAATTAAAGAGGCGAAGGAGCCATGGGTAAATTTAGAGGTGATGTCTCTTATAAGATATATGGGCGGGCTTTTAGACCTTTTCAAAAATATCGGAGCCAAATATATTGAAACAAGATATTTCGGACAAGAAAAAATAATTTTGGTCTACGAGCTTCCTTTGCGCCAAGTAATTACAAATCTTTACGAAAAAATAAAAAATATAAGCCAAGGGTATGGCTCAATGAATTATAAAATTCTGGAATTCAGAAAAGATAATTTAGTCAAGCTGGAAATTTTAGTCGCCGGAGAAAAAAAAGAAGCGTTTTCTAAAATTATTCCCGAGAGCGAGGCGTTCAGGGAGGGAAAGTTTTTAGTGGAAAAGCTTAAATCCGTATTGCCTCCGGAGCAATTTTCCGTTGCTTTGCAGGCGGCGGTGGGAAGCAAGATTATTGCTAGAGAAACAATAAGCGCGAGAAGAAAAGATGTTACTGGCTATCTTTATGGCGGCGATTATTCAAGAAAACGCAAACTTTTAGAAAAACAAAAAAAGGGAAAAAAATTATTAAGAGACGCAGGCAAGGTAAGAATTCCAGCTAATGTTTTTCTGGAAATATTTCGCTCCTAAAATAATATAGCGGGAACACTTCTCGCCATATTATGAACGGCTACCTCATTAGGGGCGCGAAAAGGAGAAGCACGGTGCTGAGAGTTATCAGGATAACTATAATAAGCCAGATTATTTTAATTATTTTATTTTGTTTCATATTTTAATGCAAAAGTTATCTTTGCGGGAGGTCTAGGCGAGACGAAGCAAAAATTTTGAGGCATACTGAAGAATGAAAGTCTACCGAAAAATTTTTGCAAAGTCGTAGCCAAAACTAAAACATAAAAAGTTAAAGTAATTTCGTAATTCAAGGCATTATAATTATGGTATCAAAATTTAAAAAAAATAAAAAGGTGGGGCGTTTTCTGAACTTATTTTTTTCTTGTTTAATGGGGGCGCTGTTTTTATCCGCTATTGCGTTTTTAATATATACTGATATAAAAATAAATAAGAAAAGAGGAGAATTTGTTTCTAAAATAGAGTCCTTGAAAACAGAAATAAGCGGTCTGGAAGAAAAGAACTCAGTTTTACGCCAAAAAACATCTGAAGCAGGCGCCAAAGAGTATCTTGAGGAAGTGGCGAGGGAACAGCTTGGCTTGAAAAAACCGGGTGAAGAAGTGGTAGTTATTAAAGAGGAAACTGCGGAAGAAAATAAAATTACAGAAGAAAAAAAGGGTTGGTGGGAGTGGTTAAAAGACATTTTAGGAAGATGATTTCGTTCGCGAGGTTAGTATAGTGGCATTATGCAACCTTCCCAAGGTTGAGATACGGGTTCGATTCCCGCACCTCGCTTAGAATTTAATATTGCCGGAGTAACTCAGTTGGCAGAGTAGCTGTTCAGCCAGCCCCATTAGAAATGCCGATGTAGCTTAGTGGCAAAGCAGTGGTTTCGTAAACCACCGACGGCAGTTCGATTCTGCCCATCGGCTTAACGGCATTTCTAACGGGGTAAACAAGTCGCGAGTTTGATCCTCGCCTTCGGCTTTGGACATGGTTTTCGCGTTAGCGGAGGCCTTTTTCTATTATTTTCTTTGATATTTCAAGGAATTATGGTAAATTAAAATTAAGACAACCAAAAATAAGTAACGCCATTAGGTATGGAGAAAGATGATATTAAAATTGAAGATTTGGAAAGACGACTCTATCATCTGATGGACCGGCTTTGAGTTTTCTGAAAATAAGGAAAAATTAAAAGAGCTGGAAAAGGAATCGCAGAATCCAAATTTTTGGCTGAACCGGGAAAGGGCGGGCAAGGCAAGCCAGGAAATTTCTGAGTTCAGAGAAACAACAAGCGGGTTTGAAAGAATTAAACAAGAACTAAAAGAATTAAAAGAGCTTGAAACATTGGCAGAAGAAGATGATGGCTTGGCGAGCGAAGTTCAGGATAAGATAATTATTTTGGAAAAAGAAATAAAAAATCAAGAGGCAAAAGTTTTTCTTTCAGGCAAGTATGATAAGAATAACGCTATTTTGGAAATATTTTCCGGAGCGGGCGGGGTTGACGCGCAGGATTGGGCAACAATGATTTTGAGAATGTATCAGAGATATTGCGAGGAAAAAGAATTTGATGTTAATGTTTTGCATCAGTCGTTCGGCGAAGCGGGTGGGCCAGAAGGAAGAATCGGCGTAAAATCCGCCACCTTGGAAATAAAGGGGAGGTACGCTTACGGGTTTCTGAAAAAAGAAACAGGAGTGCACCGTTTGGTAAGGTTGTCTCCGTTTTCAGCCAAGAAACTGCGCCATACTTCTTTTGCTTTGGTTGAGGTTATGCCTGAGCTTGACAGGGAGGAGGAGCAAGAAATTAAGATTAAGCCGGAAGAAATAAAAATTGATTTTTACAGGGCCTCGGGACCAGGAGGTCAAAATGTGAATAAAAGGGAATCAGCTGTAAGGATTACTCATTTGCCGACTGGAATCGCGGCGAGCTGTCAGATGGAGAGAACGCAGGGTAAAAACCGGGAAATGGCGCTTAAAATTATTTGCGCTAAGCTTTATCAAGTTAGAGAAGAGGGATGGTTAAAGGAAATAAAAGAAGTAAAGGGGGATAGGATTTCGGCGAGTTGGGGAAATCAGATAAGGTCTTATGTTTTGCATCCGTATAAAATGGTGAAGGATTTGAGAACAGGGGTTGAAACATCGGATGTGGAAGCGGTGTTAGACGGGAAATTAGAAGAATTTATAGAAGCGGAAATAAAAACATAACAGGAATATTTTCCATTATAAATTTGAATTATGAATCAGGAATTATGAATTAATAATAATTGCCCCTTCCTCAATCCTCCCCCAAGCGCTCAACGAATTTGAGCATTATGGGGAGGAGGGGTGGGGGGAATTCTTAATTCCAAATTCATAATTCAGTTTTGATGCTTTGTTTTAAGAATATAATCAAAAATTATCCGTCCCGTTCGGGCAATGAATTGGCTGTTGCTTTAGACGATGTTTCGTTTGAAGTGAAAGAAAAAGAGTTTGTTTCAATAGTGGGCAAATCCGGAGCTGGGAAAACAACTTTATTGCGGCTGGCTATCGCCCAAGAGTCGCCTACAACAGGCCAGGTTTTTTTTCAAGGCAGGGATGTGCATAAAATAAAAAAATCTCAGATTCCGAAATTACGCCAGAGAATTGGGGTTGTTTTCCAGGATTATAAACTGTTTGCTTCAAAAAATACTTTTGAGAATGTGGCGTATATAATGGAGATAACAGGAGCGGAAGATAAAGAAATAAAACGCGATGTTCCGCAGATTTTAAATATTGTGGGGTTGTCTAGCAGGGAGCGCAATTTTCCAAACGAGCTTTCCGGAGGAGAAAAACAGCGGCTGGCAATCGCCAGAGCGCTTATCCATAGGCCGGAAATAATTTTAGCAGATGAACCGACTGGAAATTTAGACCCTTATAATACTTTTGGAATTATCCGTCTTTTGGTAAAAATTTACGAATCCGGGACGACTGTTGTTTTAGCTACCCATGACAGGGAAGTCATCAACACTTTGGGTAAAAGAGTAATAACATTAGACGGAGGAAAAGTTGTTAGAGATGAAGAGCGAGGAAGATTTGTTTTATAAATCAGAAACTTAAAACTTAAAATTATGTTTATTTCCTTAAAACGAGTAATCAAAGCGGGTTGGAAAAATTTTGTTCATAATATTGGTCTTAATTCAGCGGCTATTTTTATTACGGCAATGGTTATTTCTTTAATATCTTTTCTTTTTATTTTAGCGGCCGCTTCCCAAATTTTAATTTCTAATGTCCAGGAAAAAATAGATGTTTCTGTTTATTTCAAAGAAGATGTTTCGTCGGAAAATATTTTGCAGGCAAAATCAGAAATCTCCGGCTTGCCGGAAGTAAAAAATGTAAGCTATGTGTCAAAAGAACAAGCGCTGGAGGATTTTGTTCAAAAGCACAAAGACGACCCTGTTTTAATGGAATCTTTAACGGAAATAGGGTATAACCCTTTCTTGTCGTATCTTAATATTGAAGCCGAGCAAGCGCAAAATTACGAACAGATCGCATATTATTTAAAAAATGGAGAATTTGAAGATTTAATTGACAGCGTTGATTATAATCAGAGAAAAGAAGTTATTGATAAGGTTTTTTCAATAACTTCGGTGATAAATAAAATAGGAATTATTTTCAGCATTGTCTTGGGCTCGGTTGCGGTTTTGGTTATTTTTAATACTATAAAAATAGCCATTGCCGGTTCTGGCGAAGAAATATCAACTATGCGCTTGGTGGGCGCTTCAAATTGGTTTGCGAAAGGTCCTTTTCTAATTCAGGGCTTAATCGTAGGTATAGGGGCTTTTATTCTCGCTTTTATAGTTATATTATCTGTTTGCTGGAGCATAGACATTAAAATGCAATCAATTATTCCGTCAGTCGGCGCCTTTAATCTGCTCGTCAGCAATATCTGGCTCGTCTTGTTAATCCAGTTTTTGACGGGAGTGTGTTTGTCGTCCGCATCCGCCGTAATCGCCATAGGAAAATATTTGAAAGTTTAGCGATTTTCGTTTAGAAATGTGGGTAGTTTTATTATTGCGGGGTAGTGTAATGGTAGCACGTCACGCTCTGGACGTGAAAATTTAGGTTCGAATCCTAACCCCGCAGCAGCGAAAATAAACTTAATTCAAGGTAATTTAATAAAAAATCGGAGTTGATATTGTTTTTATAATATGGAAAATCTTAAAAAACCATTTGTATTTTTATGCGCCGGAATGTCTTTAGACGGAAAATTGAGTAATTATAAAAAAGAATGTTCCGCTATCTCAAGCGATAATGACAGAAAAATGCTTTACGATTATCGCGTTATTGCAGATGCCGTGATGATTGGTGGGAATACATTGCAATTAGATGATTCTGGTTTAACGACAAAAAGCGTAGAAAGACAAAATAAGAGAGTTAAGTTGGGTAAATCGTCAGAGCCGATGAAGGTGTCTGTTATATCAGACGCCAATAATTTAAAAACCAGCGGCGATTTTTTTAACAAAGGAAATGGAAAAAGAGTAATTTTTACGACAAAGAAAACATTGCAGAAAAAAATAGACGAAATAAAAAAGAAAGCGAAAGTTTTTATTTTAGGGGATAATTGGGTAGATCTTAAAAAGGCATTAGAAATTCTTTATGAATTAGGAGTTAAAAAATTAATGGTTGAAGGCGGCGGTACTCTTATTTATGAATTATTAAAAGATGATTTAATAGACGAAATTAATCTCAAAATAGGAGATTTGATTATTGGCGGAAAAAACACCGTAACTTTATGCGATGGGGAAGGATTTGACAAGCTAAATGTTAAAAAAGTTAAATTTGTTAAAATAACCAAAAAACCAAATTTTTTGATATTAAAAGCAAAAATTATAAAGAATTAGAACTGACGCTATTTCATAAGTTTTATGAAAATTATATTTTTAGGGGTAGGGGAGGCGTTTGATGAAAATTTGCCCAATAATTCTCAATTAGTTATGTCTGGCAAGATAAACTTGCTTTTGGATTGCGGATTTACAGTTCCCCAGCAAATTTGGAAATACAGCCAAGATAAAAATTTATTAGACGCTATTTATATTAGCCACCAGCACGGAGACCATTTTTGTGGCCTGCCCGCTTTGCTTGTAAGAATGTGGGAGGAGGGAAGGAAAAAATATTTAACGATTATCTGCCAGAAAAATTTCAAAGAAAAATTCAAGGAGTTTATGGATTTTGTTTATTTTGGATTTATGGATAAGTTTGATTATAAAATAAATTTAATTGAAGCCAGAGAAGGGGAAAAGATGGAATTTCAGGGTTTAAATTTATTTTTTGAAAAAACCAACCATTCTGCAGAAAATTTGGCGATAAAAGTAAACGACGGAAAAAATATTTTTTGTTATAGCGGGGACGGATCTCCGAAAGAGAAAAGCGAGTTTTATAAAAATACCGATCTAGCTATTTTGGAAACATATCTATATGATGTGAATAAAATCGGCCATTCATCAGTCATCGGAGCAACAAAATTCGTTCAAAAAAATAATATTAAATGTTTGGCGCTTACGCACTTAAACAGGGATTTGAGAAGAAACGAATTAACCGTGTTAAAAGATAAGATAAAAAACAATAAAGTTAAAATTATAATTCCCGAGCCGTTTGAAGAATATAATTTTTGAGTCAGTTTTTAATGGCGAGATCTATTTGTTTGTGTTGGCATTCATCTCTGCGCAAACAAAAATTTGCAAAAAATTTTGGGTTTGCTATTATATACCCTGAAGCGAACTAGTTATATTTTTATTTTGGCTACGCCTTTGCAAAACTGTGTGACTGCCAGATAGTCACAAGATTGTTACTATCTGGCAGTCATACAATTTTTGCTTCGGCTCGCACATACCTCCCGCAAAGATAACTTTCCGCAACGAAATTTAATAATTTTGAAGCGAAAATTTGATAGAACGAGGAAGCATATCTAATGGATATGCTTACGAGTTATAGGAAATTTATAGCCAAAATTATTAAATTG
>Ga0209343_10003733_pt1 | contig 19049 bp, 18 predicted proteins | sample RifCSPlowO2_02_FD_184026 | JGI IMG/M metagenome (GOLD analysis project Ga0209343, IMG submission 184026) | Groundwater microbial communities from Rifle, Colorado - Rifle CSP2_plank lowO2_0.2 (SPAdes) (version 2) | ecosystem: Environmental > Aquatic > Deep subsurface > Groundwater | place... | reverse complement strand
GGGTCGGCAGCGCGGCGTTGCTCACCCCATTGGTTTCCTGCACGCGATTGGCGTTGATCACGTCTTCGAATAGACGTTGACCGTTATCGTTGATCGCCACGTTACTCGAGCCCGCCACCTGCAAGCTGCGCTGGCCTTCGTCCCCCTGATAGGAATAGGTACCGTCCGGGTTACGCAGAAAAGGTTCGGTCTTACCAAGAAAACCGCTGAACAGGTATTCGCCACGGGCGTTGCGGCTGTTCATCAGGTTGAGCAGTTCGCTTTCGCGCTCGCCCAGTTCCTTGGCGATGGATTTACGGTCCTCTCCCGACAGCGCGCCGCCACCGGCCTGCACCGCCAGTTCGCGGATGCGCTGCAGCACGTTGACCGTCGAGGCCAGGGTGGTCTCTTCCTGAGTCAGGCTGTTCTTCGCCGCTGTGAGGTTTTCCTTGTATTGCTTGAGCACCGCTTGCTGCTGCTCGAGCTGGAGCAAACGCACCGAGGCCACCGGATCGTCCGCCGGGGTGAGGATACGATTACCGCTGCTGATCTGCTCCTGGGTGCGAATCACGTTGGCGTAATTGCGCCCGAGACCGGACACACCGTTATTGAATGCCTGGATGGAGGAGATGCGCATGACCATAAAGCTAACCTCATTGCCCCGGACGCCACTGAAGGTGACGTCAGAACGAATTAATCAATGTATCGAACAGATTGCGCGCAACTTGAATGATCTGCGCCGAAGCCTGGTAGTACTGCTCGAACTGAATCAATTTGGCCGCCTCTTCATCGAGGTTGACCGCCGACACCGAATCGCGGTTATCGGTAGCCTGCTTGAGAATAGCTCCGGTGGCCTCGCCATCGACCCGCGCCTGACTGGTCAGAGTACCGACCCGTTCCACCAAATCGCCATAGGCATCGGTAAAGCTTGAGCCGGTAGTCGTCGGAGCAAGGGGATTAATACCGATCGTCGTGCGGCTCTGCAGATCAATCAGCTTCAGAGCATTACGGTTATCAGACACCCCATTGGTGTTGAAAGAAACCGAAAAATTGTCGCCACCCTGCGGCCGACCACTGATGCTCACCTCATAATCGAAGGACATCGGCACTACAGGCGGGCCGGCTGCCGCGGGCACTGTGATAGTCAGGTTGTTGTTCTGTCCAGGGACGATTACCCCGGTATCGATGACGTTGCCGTTGATATCGACCACGTCGTAGCCCTGAGTCGCCCCACCACCGGCCCCCATGACGATGCGTAGCGGTGGTGCATTGCGCAAACTGGTTTCAAAATCAGCCTGAGCCACCGGGTCATAGATGTCGATTTCAGTCAACAATGAAGCCTGACTGATCACCCCCGTGCCGATATTCGCTGGACTGGTTTGCGACTTCAGGGGTGCGGCAAATGCCAGCTCTTCCGGCCGTTTCATATCAGCGCGGATGGACTCACCCGCATTACGAGTCGGCAGGACGCGAAAACGATCGCCGGCGGCAAAGGTGCCACTGGCGACATTCAGCGAGATGCCATCGAACTCCGCCGCCGGTACCACGGTAATGTCGAATGGACCGAAACCAGTACCGTCACTGATACGCCGCACGGTGTAATCCGTGGCGCTGGTGAATTCCACTTCATAATCGCTGGTAGTTAGCTGGGTGGTGTCCTCAATCAGCACATTGAGGTTAGCGCTGCTGTCACTGTTGCCGATACGCGCCAGGCTGCGCTGACCGGTCAGCAGTGGATCATTGAGCTCGCGAAACAAGCCATTACCGAACTGGCCATTGAGGTCCAGCCCCTGACCCAGCTGACGATTGATCTGATCGGTGACCGACAGAGCCAAACGTCCTACCGAATTCAGCGTGACATCCAGCACATCCTGGCGATAACGAATCAAGCCTCCCATCTCGCCACCCGTGATCAACGAAGTAATACCTTGGCTCGCCTGACCGCTGACAAACTGCACCTCACTGCGCAGCGGATCGGACAGCCCCGGTGTCACTTCCAGTCTTGATGCCTGGCTGCCCACCACCAAGGGTTGGCCCGAGCCGACGAACAGGTTGTAGCTGCTGTCATCCTGCGCCACCACGGTGACGCCGATAAAGGTCGAGAGCTTGCGCACCGCTTCTTCGCGGGCATCGAGCAGGTCGTTGGGTTGCTGGCCATTGGAAGCTGCCACGGCGATGGCATCGTTGTAACCGGCAATCGCGCCGGCCAGTTGGTTGACCTGATCCGTCACCGCCGACAGTTGCTTGTTGATAAACGCGTTTTGCTCGTACAACCGGTCGTACACGGTATTGAAGCGCTTGGCCAAACCCTCGGCCTCGGACAATGCCAGCTGTCGCGCGGGAATGTTGGCGGGGTCTTCGGCGGCGGTTTGCAGCGCGGCGAACACCTTCTGCAGGCCCGGATTGATTCCCGTAGTACTGCCGGCCAACAACGAGTCGAGCTGGTTGATCTGGCTAAGGTAGCTTTGCGTATCACTGTTGAGCGCCGTACTGCTGCGCACTTGGGTATTGAGAAACTCGTTGTAGATACGCCGCACATCGACCAACGTGGTGCCTGAGCCGATATAACCCGCACCACTGAACTGCGGAACGCGCGTAGCCTGGATGGTCTCCTGACGCGAGAATCCGGGGGTGTTGACGTTGGTTATATTGTGGCCGGTGACCGCCAGCGAGGTCTTGTTCGCCGACAGCCCGGACAGGCCAATACTGAGTAGGTCAGCCATGTTTCATCATCCGTTGGTGGACGGCGTACTGACGGCCGCGACTGTCTGATAGGTCTGCATCTGCCGCGCTATCTGGGCGATCTTGCGCGCGTACTGGGGGTCGGTGGCGTAACCGGCCTTCTGCAGCTCGCGGGCGAACTGCTCGGGCTTGTCGGTGCTGGCCAGGGCCTTCTCGTAACGGCCATTGCCCTGCAGGAAGCTCACATAATCGTCAAAGCTGTGGGCGTAGGAGTCATAGGCGCGGAAGGACGCCGCTTCCTTGACCGCCTTGCCGCCACGGTATTCGGTGGTCAGCACCCGGGCCGAGTCGCCCTCCCAGCTGTTGTGGCTCTTGATGCCGAACAGGTTGTGGCTGCTGCTGCCATCCTGCTGGCGGATGATCGACTTGCCCCAGCCGGTTTCCAGCGCGGCCTGGGCCACCAGATAGCGGGGATCGACGCCGATCTTCTGCGCCGCCTGCTCGGCCATCGGCAGCATGGCGGCAATAAACTCGTCCTTCGAAGCAAACGCCGCCTTGCCGGGTGCCAGAGGCGGCTGGGCCAGACGACGACCGGTGATGGCGTCGCTGCCATTCAGGCTCAAGGCCGTATCAGCGGGGGCGGCGAAGGCCTTGGCCGGGATCCAGTCATTCTGCGCCAGGGTCTGGGCCTCCGGCGAGCCGGTGGCCGGCACGATACCCGCCAGCAGACGATCGGTCAGCTTGCCCGGCAGCGACAGGCGGCGCTGGTTGAGCAACGAGGTGTCGTCACGCGCGCTATCAACCTTGGCCAGAGGCTTGCTCGGCGCGCTGGGCACCGGCTCATCGACCTGGGCGAAGGGATTGGGCCGGCTGCCGGCATCCTTGATCTGCGACATTTGCCGCACCAGCACGTCGGCCAGGCCGATGCCGTTCTGATGATTGGACATGGTCACCGACAGCTGCTGGTCGTGCATGTCCTGGTAGGTCTTGCTCTCGTTGCTGTTCATGAAGTTGCCTTCACCGAACACTTCGTTGGCCGAGCGCATGGCCTTGAGCATCTCGTTGAGAAACAGCGACTCGAATTCCTGAGCCACCTTCTTGATGTTCTTTTCGCTGTCGCCACCGATCTTGAACTGGTTGAGGCGATTGAGATCGTTATAGGCACCACTGTCGAGGGCGGTGGTGCCACCGAGCAAACCGGCTGAAAGACGAGAGTCCATAGCGTGCGCTCCCTTAAATAACGATCAGGTCAGCCTGCAGAGCGCCGGCTTGCTTCAGCGCCTCCAGGATGGCCATAAGGTCGGAAGGCGAAGCACCCACCTGATTCACCGCGCGGACGATCTCATCCAGCGTGGTCCCTGGGCCGAACTTGAACATCGGCTTGGCTGCTTCATCGACATTCACCCGCGAGCGCGGCACCACGGCGGTCTGGCCACCGGACAGCGCCTCCGGCTGGCTGACTATCGGGTCTTCGGTAATGGTCACGGTCAGGCTGCCGTGGGTCACCGCCGCCGGCTGCACGCGCACGTTCTGGCCGATGACGATGGTGCCGGTACGCGAATTGATGATGACCTTGGCCACGGCCTGGCCCACCTGCACTTCGAGGTTTTCCAGGATCGACAGGTAGTCGACGCGCTGGTTGGGGTCCAGTGGCGCGCTGACGCGCACCGAGCCGCCATCCAGGGCCTGGGCCACGCCAGGGCCAAGCAGTTCGTTGATATGGTCGACGATGTTTTTCGCCGTGGTGAAATCCGGGCGATTGAGGTTGAGGGTCAGGTAATTGCCCTGATCGAAACCGCTCGGCACCGGCCGCTCGACCGTGGCACCACCGGGAATACGCCCGGCCGACGGCACGTTGACGGTAATCCGCGAACCGTCGCCGCCTTCAGCGTCGAAACCGCCGACCACCAGGTTGCCCTGGGCGATGGCGTAGACGTTGCCGTCAATGCCCTTCAGCGGGGTCATCAGCAGGCTGCCACCGCGCAGGCTCTTGGCGTTGCCGATGGAGGAGACGGTGATGTCGATGGTCTGCCCCGGCCGGGCGAACGCCGGCAGGTCGGCATGAATGGACACCGCGGCGACGTTCTTCAGCTGCACATTGCCGCCCTGGGGCACCTTGATGCCGAACTGGGCCATCATGTTGTTGAAGGTCTGTACGGTGAACGGCGTCTGGGTGGTCTGGTCGCCACTGCCGTTGAGGCCAACCACCAGGCCGTAGCCGATCAACTGGTTGGTGCGCACGCCCTGGATGCTGGCCAGGTCCTTGAGCCGTTCGGCCTGGGCCAGGGAAGCCAGCAGCAGGGCTGCAGCGGCAAGCAGGTATTTGCTAAGCGTCATGGTGGCCATCCTCAGAACGGCCACATTGGGCTAAGAAAGAAACGGCTCATCCAACCCGGCTGGGACGCGTCGGCAAAGGCCCCGGTGCCCGAGTAGGTGATACGCGCATCGGCGATGCGGGTCGAGGACACGGTGTTGTCGGTGGCGATATCGTCCGCCCGCACCAGGCCGGCAATGCGCACCAGCTCATCGCCAGTGTTGAGGGTCATCCACTTCTCGCCGCGCACCAGCAGGATACCGTTGGGCATCACTTCGGCCACCGACACGGTGATCGAGCCGGTGAGGCTGTTGCTCTGCCCAGCCTGGCCGGAACCGTCGGCGGAACGGGTGGCTTCAAAGCTGGCATCCAGGCCCAGGGTGTCATTGGTCATGCCTAGCGCGCTCAGGCCTGCCAGGGGGTTCTTCGGAGACACAGCCATGCCGAACAGGTTGGGCACACCGAGGTTGGCCGAGCTGTCTTTGCTGATCTGGCTGCTGCTGTTCTTGCTGGCCTGGGTCCGCTCATTCAGGGTGATGGTGATGATGTCGCCGACGCGGTAGGCCTTGCGGTCGCCAAACAGGTTGTTCTCGAAGCCGGCCTGATAGATCGAACCGTTATTTTGCGAAGCCGGCAGCGGCGTGCGCGGCAACACGGGAGCGTAATAGGGGTCATTCGGCTTTGGCGCGGGGGCCATGCAGCCGCTCAGGGCCAGGGGGCCAAGCAGCGCGAGAAAGATCATCAGCCGGTTCATATCTACTACCTCAGGTGTTGCACGTTGCAGGGTGGCTGAACCCCTCCATGGGGCCATGCCTACTGGGCCTGGCGGTTTAAGCCGCTACGCCCGGTGCCTTAAAGATTCTGCGAAATAAAGCCGAGCATCTGATCGGCGGTGGAAATCACCTTGGAGTTCATCTCGTAGGCGCGCTGGGTGGTGATCATATTGACCAGCTCCTCAACCACGCTGACGTTGGAATTTTCCAGGGTGTTCTGCAGGGTGGTGCCCAGTCCGTTCAAGCCTGGTGTACCGACCTGGGGCGCGCCGCTGGAGGCGGTTTCCAGGAACAGGTTGTTGCCAATCGCTTCCAGGCCCGCCGGGTTGATAAAGTCGGCGGTCTGCAGGTTGCCGACGATCTGTGGCTGCGGATTGCCGGAGGTGGTCACCGAGACGGTGCCGTCTTCACCCACGGTAAAGGTGCGCACTTCGTTGGGCAGGACGATCGCTGGCTCCAGGGCATAGCCATTGGAGGTGACCACCTGACCGTCGGAGTTCAGATGAAAGCTGCCGTCACGGGTATAGGACACGGTGCCATCGGGCATCAACACCTGGAAGAAGCCGCGGCCGTTGATCGCCATATCCAGCGGCTGCTCGGTGGTCTGCAGGCTGCCGGCGGTGAAGATCTTCTGCGTGCCCACCACCCGCACACCGGTACCCAGTTGCAGGCCGGAAGGCAGTTGGCTGTCCTGGCTGGACTGGCCGCCGGGTTGGCGACGGATCTGGTACAGCAGGTCCTCGAACTCGGCGCGATCGCGCTTGAAGCCGGTGGTCGAGACGTTGGCCAGGTTGTTGGAAATGGTGGTCAGGTTCATGTCCTGGGCGGACAGACCGGTCTTGCTGACCCACAGTGCCGGAAGCATAGCGATTCTCCTCGGGCGTCGTTTTACCGACGCCGCGTGCTGATAATTAGGTCATCTGCAAGACGCGCGCCATGGCTGTCGAATTCTCTTCGGCAGTGCGCATCATCTTTACTTGCAGTTCGAATTGGCGGGACAGGGAGAGAATCGCAGTCATCTCTTCCACGGCATTGACGTTGCTCGACTCGAGAAAGCCCGAGGTCACCTGGACGGTCGCATCGGCTTGCACCTGGCCCTGGCCCTTGAAACGGATCAGGCCGTCAGCGCCCTTCTCCATCTGCTTGAGATCCGGATTGACCAGCTTCAGGCGGTCGACCTCGGCCAGCACGTTGGGGGCCTCACCGAGGGCGCGAATGCTGATGGTGCCGTCCTGACCGATCTCGATCTTCTGCTCGGGCGGCACGGCGATAGGCCCGGCATTGCCCATCACCGGCAAGCCGTTGCCGGTACGCAGCACGCCCAGGGCATCGACATTCAGGCTGGCGGTACGCACATAGGCTTCGCCGCCGTCAGCCGCCTGCACGGCCAGCCAACCCTGGCCGCCAATTGCCACGTCGAGGTCACGGCCGGTTTCCTGCAGCGAACCTGGGGTGAAATCGGTGCCCGGGCGCTCGCTCATGGCGTAGACCCGCGACGGATAACTGTCACCAAAAATCGGCATGGCCCGCGCCTGCTCGAAATCGCGGCGAAAGCCGGTGGTCGAGATATTCGCCAGGTTGTTGGCGTGGGCACGCTGGGCCAGGCTGTTCTGGTGGGCCCCAGTCATGGAAACGTACAGCATCTTGTCCATGGTCATTCTCCGAGTTGGGCTTGCCGCCCGCTGCTCTGTACAAGCTATAAAGCAATAGCTATGCCAGCCCCGAATAACAACTATAAGACACTGAAAAATATGGTTTTTTAAAAAATAGAAAGGGCTCCGAATGGAGCCCTTCCGACAATCGCCCGGCGATTCCTTGCCGCCTGCGGCAGGCTCAGGGCCAGCCTATCAACGCAGGTTGATGATGGTCTGGGTGATGGCACTCTCGGTTTCAATGGTCTTGGCGTTGGCCTGGTAGTTGCGCTGCGCCACGATCAGGTTGACCAGCTGGTCGGACAGCTCGACATTGGAGTCTTCCAGCGCGCCGGACTGCAGCGCACCCAGCGTACCGCTGCGCGGCGTGCCGACCACCGGCTCGCCCGAGGAGAAGGATTGCACCCAGGCGGTTTTACCCACAGGCGTCAGCCCCTGCACATTGGCGAAGTTGGCCAGAATCACCTGCCCCTGCACCTTGGACTGGCCGTTGGTGTAACGAGCGAAGATAACCCCGGTATCGTCAATCTCCAGGCCGGCCAACTGGCCGGTGGTGTAACCATCCTGGCTGACGCTGTTGACCGCGAACGAGCTGGAGAACTGGGTGGAACTGCGCAGATCGACCAGTATGCCGGCGGCATTGGCATCGGCCCCATTGCCCGACCATACCGGCGGCGTACCGCCGTCGGAGGCCGCCGGCACCCAGTCATTCAGGGTGAAACGCCCGTTGGCGTCGACGGTAAAGCTCGGACTGGAGACCAGGCTGGCGGTGTCCAGCTCGCCGCTGGCCGTAAAGCCGACCTCCATCGCATAGGGCACGGTCGAAGTCGGGTCGGCCGGATTGCGCCCGTCGATCAGCACATTCATCTGCCACTGGTTGGCCCCGGTCTTGACGAAGTACTGGGTCAGTACATGGGCATTGCCCTGGGTGTCGTAGACATTGGTGGAGGTGGACGAGTTGTAGGTGGTCGGGTCGGCCGGATCGAAGGAAGCATTGGCCACCGCTTCGGCCGCGGCGATTTCCGCGGCAGTCGGGTTCAGGGGATCCACGGCACCGGCAATCGAGGTGTCATAAGCGCCCTGCCAGGTTGCCGGCACGGTATTGGTCGAGTTCAGGTTGAAGGTCTGGTTGAGGGCGGTAGTCGCCCGCGGGGCCTGACTGGCGGTTTCGATGCGCAGGTCGCTGATCACGCCATTCTGCAGGTTGCCGTTATCGTCGACCGGATAGCCCTGCAGCTTGTAACCGAAGTTGTTCACCATAAAGCCGTCACGGTCGGTACCGAAGTAACCGGCACGGGTATAGCTGACCTCGCCGTTATTGCTGGTCTGGAAGAAGCCATTGCCGTTGATCGCCAGGTCCAGGGCATTCTGTGTGTAGTTGATATTGCCCTGATTGAACAGTTGCGACACGTTGCTCAGCAGCACCCCGCTGCCCTGGGCGTTCTTGCCGGAGCCGAGCACCGAGGCCGCATAGACATCGGCGAACTCCGCCCGGGACTGCTTGAAGCCGGCCGTACCAGCGTTGGCGATATTGTTGCCGGTGACGTTGAGGTCACTGCTCGCAGCGCGCAGGCCACTCAAACCGATATTGAACGACATGGAAGTCTCCTTTGCCGGAACAGCCGGCACTCAAAGCTGTTGGTTACTGACCGATGACCTGCACCTGGGACAGCGGCACACTGCCCAGCCCCGCCAGGTTGAGCATCAACTCGCTGCCGCCCAGGACCACACTGTCGACGTTGGCCGGAAGCATGGTGTAAAGCCCCTTGGTCTCGCCCTCGTAAGTCGCCTGCGCTTCAAACTTGTAGGTGCCGGGCGGCAATAGATTGCCGCTGGCATCCTTGCCGTCCCAGATAAAGCTGACATTGCCGGCGGCCTGCTCGCCCATATTGATGCGGCTCACCGCCGCCCCGGTCTTGTCGTAGACGTTGACGTAGACGTTGCTGCTGCTGGTTGGCAGCACCAGGCTGGCCTTGAAGCTCTCGCTGGTGTCGACCACCGCCGTCTCCGACGGCACTATCACCTTGCGACCGACCAGCGAAGAGGCCTGCAGGGCCTGGGAAGACTGGTAGCCGCTGAGCAGCGAGCCCATGCTGGTGTTCAGCTTCTCGATCCCTTCCACCTGGCTGAACTGCGCCAGCTGGGCAATAAACTCGCCGTTGCCCTGCGGCTCCAGCGGATTCTGGTTGTTCAACTGCGCCACCAACAGGTTGAGGAACTCATTCTTGCCCAGCTCCTTGTTGGCCGTGTTCTGATTCTTGATCTGGTACTGATCCAGTGCCGTACCACTGACATCGCCTACAGTGCTCATACTCATGCGCTCCTTGTGCCCGACGGCTTACTGACCCAGGGTCAATACGCGCTGCATCATCTGCTTGGCGGTATTCATCATTTCAACGTTGGTCTGGAAGGCCCGGCTGGCGGAAATCATGTCCGCCATTTCTTCCACCACATTGACGTTGGGGTAATACACATAGCCGCCTGCATCGGCAGCCGGATGATTGGGCTCGTAGCGCGGCACCAGGCTGCTCTGATCCTCGACGATGCCCAGCACCTGAACACCGCGACCGGCCTGGTCCTGATCGGCGAACAGCGAGCCGCGATCACCGTTCTGCGCCTGCTCGAACACGGTGGAAAACACCGGATGACGGGCGCGATAGGTCTGGTCGATGCTCGATGACACCGACTCGGCGTTGGCGATGTTGCTGGAAATGGTATTCAGCCGAGTGCTCTGGGCACTCATGCCGGTTCCGGCGATATTGAACACACTGGCTAGGGACATGGCATCGGACTCCTGTTAATCGCCGCGCAGGGCGCTGACCAGCCCTTTGAATTTGCTGTTGAGCAAGGTGAAACTGGCCTGGAACTGCACCGAGTTTTCCGCGTAGTTGGATTGCTCGATCTGCAGATCGACGGTGTTCTGATCAATCGATGGATGGAACGGTGTGCGGTAGGCCAGTTCGGCTTCCCCCACCTGGATGCCATCGGCAGCGATATGCCGGCTATCGGTACGATTCAGGTTGACCGGACCGCGCTGGGTCTTGGCACTCTGCTCGGCCAGCACCGTGGCGAACTCCAGGTCGCGCGCCTTGTAATTCGGCGTGTCGGCGTTGGCGATGTTGTTGGCCAGGACTTCCGCACGCTGGGAGCGAAAGCCGAGTGCCTGCTGATGGATGCCGAGTGCCCGATCGAAACTGATGCTCATGGTCAGAAACCTTTGCCGGTTGCCGTTGCTGTTTTCCGTAGCAAACCATAAGCAATCGTTGTGCCATTTTATTTTTTACATATATTTCAATGGCTTATGCAATTTATCCGCTTAGAGAAAGACAAAAGCGGCAAAGGCTTTCCGCCTCCAGACGGCAATGCGGCAATGCGGCAATGCGGCAATGCGGCAATGCGGCCGACAGCCTGGCATGTTGCCAGGGCATGGCAAGACTGCTCGGGCGACACCTCGCTTCGCAGCTGTATATAGATGCGCAGCGCTCGGCAACGCCCACACAAAAACCAGGCACAAAAAAACCGGCGCGAGGCCGGTTCTTTGTGCAGCGCTGCGAACCTAGAGGCCGGCAGCATTCTCCGACAGGTACTGGGCAACGCCTTCTGGCGAAGCGGTCATGCCCTTGTCGCCCTTCTTCCAGTTGGCTGGGCAAACTTCGCCATGCTCTTCGGTGAACTGCAGGGCATCGACGAGACGCAGCAACTCATCCATATTGCGACCCAGCGGCAGGTCATTGACGATTTGCGAGCGAACAATGCCTTTGGTATCGATCAGGAAGGCACCGCGGAAGGCCACACCATCGGCGTTCTCGACGTCATAGGCCTTGCAGATGGCATGGTTGATATCGGCCGCCAGGGTGTACTTGACCGGGCCGATGCCGCCCTTGTCCACCGGGGTGTTACGCCAGGCATTGTGGGTAAAGTGCGAATCGATGGAGACGCCGATCACTTCGACATTACGCGCCTGGAACTCGGGAATGCGGTTATCCAGCGCAATCAGTTCGGACGGGCAGACAAAGGTGAAGTCCAGCGGGTAGAAAAACACCAGGCCGTATTTGCCCTTGATCGCCGCGGACAGGCTAAAGCTGTCGACGATTTCGCCATTGCCCAGCACCGCTGCAACGTCAAAATCCGGGGCTTGCTTACCTACGAGTACGCTCATTCGAGATCTCCTTGATTGATCAGTCCAGAGCAGGCCCGCAACGCGCACATAGCTTACGCAGCGCCTGGGCTTGCACCTAAAGGGCCGCTCATCATACACCGCACCTTTACCCACCGCCCACCGCTGTGGCCTTCAGCCGGACCATAGCGCCACCGCCCCGACCAGACCTGACGGCACGTCAGAGGCACTGGCAAATAGTTTTTTTGACAAGCATTCTCATTAGCATTAGTATCTCTTGCAACTTAACCCACAGCCCAGCGGCGAGCCTAAATCATGTACGTCTGTCTTTGCGAAGGTGTTACTGACGGTCAAATTCGCGATGCCATCTACGATGGCTGCTGCAGCTATCGCGATGTCCGCGCCAGCCTCGGCGTTGCCAGCCAATGCGGCAAATGCGCCTGCCTGGCCAAGCAGGTGGTCCGCGACACCCTCAGCGAAGTGCAAAGCAGCCAGGCCGCCCTCGCCTACCCCGCCAGCTTTGTAGCCGCCTGATTTTTCGCCGCGGCCAAGAACCGGACCTTGTGTCCGGTTTTTTATGGCCTGCCATCCATGGCGGCCACCCTTCGGGCCGCCGCTACGCGACGTTAAAAATAGCTCCCGGCCATTTTTTATGGCCTGTCATCTAACACGGTCACCCTCCGGGCCGCCGCTACGCGACGTTAAAGATGGCTCCCGGCCATTTTTAGGCTGTGTCCCAGTGCTGCGTGCGTTCAGGCTTCGGTACTTAAGTGGGCCGGGCCTGACTTCCTAGGGTGACGCGAGGCAGCCTACCCAAACGACCCATGCCACACGGAATTGGTACATAGCCATTTTTATGGCTATGTCTGAGTTAACTGTTATCGACACGCCCGGCCTTTGTAGGAGCGGGCTTGCCCGCGAATCGAGGTCAATAGAAGAACATCGCGACCAATAACTAAGCGTCCCCACCGTTCCTGCGAGGCTGGCAACATTTAATGGGGACATAGCTTTTTATGGCCTGCCCTCTATCGCGGACACCTCCGGGCCATCGCCATACGACGCTGAAAGTCTCTCCCAGAGACTTTTATCTCCGTAATTCAATGCGTTAGCCGCAAGACGCAGAAACTAAGTATTCGCACTTGCATTAAATTTAACTTTAATTTCAATTGCTTAGGTTTGACAGCCGAAAACCATCGGCCCAGAATTTGGTGCTAACTCCCCTGCAAGGCAGACGCAGACATGAAAGGCGACAAGAAAGTCATCCAGCATCTGAACAAGATCCTCGGTAACGAGCTGGTCGCGATCAACCAGTATTTCCTGCATGCGCGCATGTACGAAGACTGGGGCCTGAAAAAGCTCGGCGAGCACGAGTACCACGAGTCCATCGACGAGATGAAGCATGCGGACAAGCTGATCAAGCGCATCCTCTTCCTTGAAGGCCTGCCGAACCTGCAAGACCTGGGCAAGATCCTGATCGGTGAAAACACCCAGGAAATGCTCGAGTGCGATCTGAAGATCGAGCACAAGGCGCATATCGACCTGAAGGCGGCGATTGCCTACTGCGAGAGCATCGGCGACTACGCCAGCCGCGAGCTGCTGGAAGAGATCCTCTGCTCGGAAGAAGACCATATCGACTGGCTGGAAACCCAGCTCAGTCTGATCGAGAAAGTCGGCCTGCAGAATTACCTGCAGTCGCAGATGGACGAATAAGCGCAAAACACCGCGCCATAAACAACAAACCCCGCACTTGGCGGGGTTTGTTGTTTATGCGCAGCCAGCTTAGGCGTCGGCTTTCTGCACCGCGTCCTTGATCAGGGTCTGCAGCTCACCCTTGTCGAACATTTCCGCGAGGATGTCGCTGCCGCCGACCAGCTCACCACCGACCCACAACTGCGGGAAGGTTGGCCAGTTGGCGTACTTGGGCAGATTGGCGCGGATTTCCGGGTTCTGCAGGATGTCGACATAGGCGAATTTTTCGCCACAAGCCATGACAACCTGGGCCGCCTTAGAGGAAAAGCCGCACTGTGGAGCGTTCGGCGAGCCTTTCATGTACAGCAGAACGGTGTTGTTGGCGATCTGCTCTTTGATGGTTTCGATGATATCCATTGGGCACCTCAGGACTTAACTTCCCGACTCACGGGTCGGCACGGTGGCGGCATTGTAACCAAAAGCCGAGCGCAATGCTCGGCCTTCCCATAACCCTCAAAGTAGCCCGGATGCAATCCGGGGATTTACTTCAAGACAGCCCCGGACTTCATCCAGGCTACGCAGCGACAACCTGCACCGGCACACCATTAAGCGCCGCATTACCGGACAACGCATCAAGCTGACGCTCGTCGGTCAGGTCATTGGCGCTGGCTCCCGGCTGGGCGCTGGCAATGGCCATCTGTACCCCCGGCCGGGCATGGCCCCAACCGTGGGGCAGGCTGACCACGCCGACCATCATGTCCTCACTGGCCGCGACTTCCACCTCGATGACCCCGACCCGCGAACGCACGCGTACCAGTTGGCCATCGGTCAGCCCACGCTGGCTTAGGTCAGCCGGATGCATCAACAGCTGATGACGCGGCTTACCCTTCACCAGACGGTGGTAGTTGTGCATCCAGGAGTTGTTGCTGCGCACATGACGACGGCCGATCAGCAGCAGCTCGTCGGCCTTGGCAGTGGGCTGCGCGGCAAAGCGCTGCAGGTCGGCCATGATCACCGCTGGCGCAGCCTGAATCTGCTTGTTGGTGGTTTTCAGGCGGCCGATCAGGTTGGGTTTGAGCGCGCCCAGGTCGAGCCCATGCGGGTGCTCACGCAGCGCAGCCAGGGATAGCTTGTGCTCCGACTTGTCGCCATAGCGGCCCATGCGCAGGCCCATGTCGATCATCTGCTCGGGTGCCATGGTTGGTTTGAGCTCTACACCTGTCCTGGCAGCAAAGGCCTTGGCCAGACCGACGAAGATTTCCCAGTCATGCAGCGCGCCGGCAGGCTTGGCCAGCACCGCTTCATTGAAGCGGGTGACATTGCGCACCGCGAACATATTGAAGGTGGTGTCGTAGTGATCGTGTTCCAGCGGCCCGGTCGGTGGCAGGATCAGCTCGGCATAACGGGTGGTTTCGTTGATGTAGAAGTCGATGCTGAGCATGAATTCCAGGCCATCCAGCGCCTGCTCCAGCTGCCGGCCGTTAGGGGTGGACAGCACCGGGTTGCCCGCCACCGTGACCAGCGCGCGCACCTGCCCTTCGCCCTCGCTGAGCATCTCCTCGGCCAGGGCCGCCACCGGCAATTCGCCGCCGTACTCCGGCAAGCCGGATACGCGGCTCTGCCAGCGATTGAAATGCCCGCCAGAGGTCGAAGCCACCAAGTCTACGGCCGGCTCGGTGCAGAGTACGCCGCCCACCCGATCGAGATTGCCGGTGACCAGGTTGATCAGCTGCACCAGCCACTGACACAGCGTGCCGAAAGCCTGGGTGGAGACGCCCATGCGGCCATAGCAGACCGCCGACTCGGCAGCGGCAAAGTCCCGCGCCAACTGGCGAATCGTTTGCGCCGCCACGCCGCATTGGACGCTCATACTTTCGGCGGTAAAACCGGCAATCGCTTGGCGCACTTCATCCAACCCATCTACCGCAAGGTGACTGGTGCGGCCGAGGTTTTCCTCGAACAGGGTATTGAGCAGGCCGAACAACAGCGCCGCGTCCTGGCCGGGGCGGACGAATACATGCTGGTCGGCAATCGCCGCAGTTTCGCTGCGCCGTGGGTCGACCACCACCAGCTTGCCGCCGCGTTTCTGGATGGCCTTCAGGCGCTTTTCCACATCCGGCACAGTCATGATGCTGCCGTTGGAAGCCAGCGGGTTGCCGCCGAGAACCAGCATAAAGTCCGTGTGGTCGATGTCCGGAATCGGAATCAGCAGGCCGTGGCCGTACATCAGGTGACTAGTCAGATGATGCGGCAGTTGGTCAACCGAGGTAGCGGAATAACGATTACGAGTCTTCAGCAGACCGAGAAAGTAGTTGCTGTGGGTCATCAGGCCGTAGTTATGCACGCTCGGGTTGCCCTGATAGACCGCTACGGCGTTCTGACCATGTCGCGCCTGGATCGCGCTCAGGCGCTCAGCCACCAGCTCGAAAGCTTCATCCCAGTCGATGGCCTGCCACTCGCTGCCGACACGGCGCATGGGCTGTCGCAAACGATCGGGGTCGTTCTGGATATCCTGCAAAGCCACGGCCTTGGGGCAGATATGGCCACGGCTGAAGCTGTCCTGGGCGTCGCCCTTGATCGAGCGGATCTGGGTCGAGCCGTCATCCTGCTGTTCGGTTTCGATGGTCAGGCCACAGATGGCCTCGCACAGATGGCACGCACGGTGGTGGAGGGTCTTGCTCATGGCCTGGCCTCATATTCTTGTTGTGACGGGAGCGACGGCTCGTCGTATCAAGACTATGGCGGCTGGAGGGGAAGTCTACTAGTAGGGTTCGTCTTATGAATCGGCAGGCATCATGCCTGCCGATTCAATGCAGCGCGTAATCCACAGTGCCAAGGCGATCTGGGCACCCCAGATCGCCTGCAACGGCTTAGCGGATGGCGGTGACAGTGCCTTTGTTACCGGTCACTTTTACGCTCACGGTTTTGTATACGAAGTAGTCCTGCACATTCACTTCGTAACGCGGGGCGACGATCACGTCGGCACCCGAGGCCTTGACTGCCTTGTAAGCAGCTGCGGATTTGGCGGAAGCCACCGGGTCAAGACCCAGAGCAAAACCACCCTCGCCACCACCATAGGTCACGCCATCGGCGAACTGGGTATCACCACCCAGCTTGAACACATTGAACAGAATGTTCACCGACGACTCACCGGAGATGGTCTCGCCCACTTTCACGTCGGCCTTCAGATCAGTGCCTACGGTACCGTTGAGCGGTACAGCAGGTTGACTGATGTTCTGGCTGGCACAGCCAGTCAGCAGAGCGAAGGCAGAAATAGCGGCGATAGATGCAAGATGCTTCATTTGAAACTCCGTTTCACAACATTCCATGGGTACCCCGTTGCGGGGCAATGCATTGCCTCGAAAAGGCGCGGGCATCCTAAGTGCCAGCCCAGAGGGGTTCAACAACAGATGTCAGTTTTATGACATCTCTGACAGAAAAATAGGAAAAGGCTTACAACCCGTCCAACCAGCGTGACCGAGCGGGCAGTTTGCGCCTGCTCGTCATTTCCTTATAAGATCGCGCCTTCCCCGTTTCGTCGCATGGTGCGGCCTCCAAGCCGCAGGTTCTGCCGTTTTTCTTAATTCACCCGGCCCCTTGAACCTGCGCCCCTGCTGTCAAAAGGTAGTTAACGATGAGCGCAAGACACTTTCTCTCGCTGATGGATTGCACACCGGATGAACTGGTGGGCCTGATCCGACGCGGCATGGAGCTCAAGGACTTGCGCAATCGCGGCGTGCTGTTCGAGCCACTGAAGAACCGCGTGCTGGGCATGATCTTCGAGAAAGCCTCGACCCGTACCCGCCTGTCGTTCGAAGCCGGGATGATCCAGCTCGGCGGCCAGGCCATCTTCCTTTCGCCGCGCGACACCCAGCTGGGCCGTGGCGAGCCGATCGGTGATGCGGCCATCGTCATGTCGCGCATGCTCGACGCGGTGATGATCCGCACCTTCGCCCACAGCAACCTGACCGAATTCGCCGCCCACTCGCGGGTGCCGGTGATCAACGGCCTGTCCGACGACCTGCATCCCTGCCAGCTGCTGGCCGATATGCAGACCTACCAGGAGCATCGCGGCAGTATCAAGGGCAAGACCGCGGCCTGGGTCGGCGACGGCAACAACATGTGCAACTCCTATATAGAAGCGGCCATGCAGTTCGACTTCCAGCTGCGCGTGGCCTGTCCCGAGGGCTATGAGCCCAGCGCCACCCTGCTGGCCCAGGCCGGCGAGCGTGTACAGGTTCTGCGCGACCCGCGCGCCGCAGTAGCCGGTGCCCATCTGGTGAGCACCGATGTATGGGCCTCCATGGGCCAGGAAGACGAAGCCGCCGCACGCCTCAAGCTGTTCCAGCCCTACCAGGTCAATCGCGCCCTGCTCGATGCCGCCGCAGAAGACGTGCTGTTCCTGCATTGCCTGCCGGCCCACCGCGGCGAAGAAATCAGCGAGGATCTGCTCGACGATCCGCGCTCGGCGGCCTGGGATCAGGCGGAAAACCGTCTGCATGTGCAGAAGGCCCTGCTCGAGTTCCTCGTCGAGCCGGCGTACCACCACGCATGAGCCAGCCCCTGCTGCTGAACCTGCGCAACCTGAGCTGCGGCTTTCACGAACACAAGGTGGTGCACGACCTCAATCTGCACCTCAATGCCGGCGATATCGGTTGCCTGCTCGGCCCCTCGGGCTGCGGCAAGACCACCACCCTGCGCGCCATCGCCGGTTTTGAGCCGGTGCTGGAGGGCGAGATCCAGCTGGCCGACCGGGTCATTTCCAAGGCCGGTTTTACCCTGGCCCCGGAAAAGCGCCGGATCGGCATGGTCTTTCAGGATTACGCCCTGTTCCCGCACCTGAGCGTGGCGGAGAACGTTGCCTTCGGCATCCGCAAACAGCCCGACTGCGAACGCATCACCGCCGAGCTGCTGGAGCTGGTCAAGCTCGGCCACCTGGGCAAACGCTACCCCCACGAGCTGTCCGGCGGTCAGCAGCAGCGCGTGGCCCTGGCCCGCGCTCTGGCCCCTGAGCCGCAATTGCTGCTGCTCGACGAGCCCTTCTCCAACCTCGACGGCGAACTGCGCCGCCGCCTGAGCCATGAGGTTCGCGATATCCTCAAGGCCCGCGGCACCAGCGCCATCCTGGTCACCCATGATCAGGAAGAAGCCTTTGCCGTCAGCGACCATGTCGGGGTCTTTCATGAGGGCAAACTGCAGCAGTGGGACACCCCGTTCAATCTGTACCACGAGCCGTTGACGCCCTTTGTCGCCAGCTTTATCGGCCAGGGCTATTTTATTCGCGGCCAGCTGCTCAGCCCGGATGCGGTGCAGACCGAACTGGGCCTGATTCGCGGCAACCGCGCCTACACCTGGCCTAGCGGCAGCGCCGTGGATGTCTTGCTGCGTCCGGATGATATCGTCTACGACCCGGACAGCGCGCAGAAAGCCCTGATCGTCGGCAAGACCTTTCTCGGCGCGGCGACCCTCTACCGCCTGCAGCTGTCCACCGGTAGTCAGCTGGAGTCGATTTTCCCCAGCCACGCCGACCATATGCCCGGCGAGGAAGTCGGCATCCGCGTGGCCGCCGACCATCTGGTGGTGTTCCCCGCCCCAGGCAGCATTGCCGCCCAGATAAGCCTCGGCGAATCCGGCGTGCGCCGCTATAGCAGCGATAGCTGAGCCCAAGCGCGGGCAGTGCATCGCCGATCAAGGGTGCATTGCCTGCGGCGAATGCCCCCCCCTACGAATCCTCGCTCAGGCACAACCGGCCGCTGGCCACCAATACCGCCTGGCCGGCGATCTTTACCCGCTCCCCCTCCAGTCGGCAGTGCAGCTCGCCGCCCCGGGCCGAACACTGGTAG
>Ga0209343_10003732_pt1 | contig 19050 bp, 23 predicted proteins | sample RifCSPlowO2_02_FD_184026 | JGI IMG/M metagenome (GOLD analysis project Ga0209343, IMG submission 184026) | Groundwater microbial communities from Rifle, Colorado - Rifle CSP2_plank lowO2_0.2 (SPAdes) (version 2) | ecosystem: Environmental > Aquatic > Deep subsurface > Groundwater | place... | reverse complement strand
CAGTTGATGAAGAATTAGAGCAAATATTAGCTAAACAGAAAGCAAAGATTAAGGTTATTGGTGCTGGTGGAGCAGGAAATAATACAATAAATAGAATAAATGAAGTAGGTATTAGTGGAACTGAGACTATTGCCATTAATACTGATGCTCAAGATCTATTATATACTGAAGCTGATCATAAAATTTTAATTGGTAAGGAATTAACCCATGGACTGGGTGCAGGTAGTCTTCCTGAGATTGGAGAACAAGCTGCTAGGGAAACTGAACATGAAATAAAGCAAAAAATTCAGGGAGCAGATATGATTTTTATTACTTGCGGTTTAGGTGGGGGGACTGGAACTGGAAGTGCTCCTGTTATAGCAGATATTGCAAAAAAGTTAGGTGCTTTGACAGTAGGTGTTGTAACAATTCCTTTTACAATGGAAGGTCAAAGGAGATATGAAAATGCAATTAATGGTCTTGAAAAACTTGAAAATGTTGTAGATACATTAATAGTTATTCCTAATGATAAATTATTAGAATTGGCTCCTGAATTACCATTGCATACTGCTTTCAAGGTTGCAGATGAAATATTAACTAATGCTGTAAAAGGGATTGCTGAATTAGTTACAAAGGCAGGTTTGGTGAACTTAGATTTTGCAGATATTAGAACTGTTATGGGTAAAGGAGGAGTTGCTTTAATTGGGGTTGGAGAAAGTGATACAGGAAATAGAGCTGTAGAAGCTGTTGAAAAAGCTTTAAGCAATCCTTTACTTGATGTAGATATTACTGGAGCTAATGGTGCTTTAATCAATATTAGCGGTGGTCCGGACATGACCTTGGAAGAAGCAAGAAAGGTTGTAGAAACAGTAAGTCAAAAATTAGATGAAGATGCAAGGATAATTTGGGGGGCTCAAATAAGTGAAGATCTAGAGAAGACAATTAGGGCAATGTTAATAATTACTGGAGTAAATAGCCCACAGATATTTGGTCCTAAGCGATCTTTACAGAAGAAAAGAAAAGGCGATATGTCTGATGAATTAGGTATTGAATTTCTAGATTAATTATCTTCAACAAGATCTGATAATTTTCTCTTATATTCACTTAGTATCCTAGTTTTTGTTGAATCATCTTCAGCATTATCCAACTTATTTTCATATTTATTTTTTAAATCATGCAATTTTGATAATTTTGTTTGATTTTCTTTCAATTCTTTAGAATACCTTTTAGATTCTACTTTAAATTCTTCAATTGATTTAATAAACTCTCGATGAGTCAAGGCCAATTGTTCAACAGCAGAGTAATTAGATTTAGGAAAATCCAAGACATCTACTAAACTTGTATCTTTACCGCCAGAAATATGTGAAGAAGTATTTTGATTCTTATTTGACTGATATAAGTATACTGCAGTGGCAGCACTTAAACCAAGTGCTAAAGAATAAATTAGAATTTTACTTTTTGTAACTCCCATTGAAGTATAAGGAAGAAATAATTTATAATACTTCCTATAAAATTGATAAAATGTTGCTCCTAAATAGTAGCTAAAATAGAAAGATTTATAAAGGGTAAAATCTAATTTATAGAAATGGGGCTTGAAACTAGATATGGGATTATTTCAGATGTTCATAAAGATCCTTTAAAAGTAGCTAAAGCTATTGAAAAACTGAAATCAGTAGGCATTGACAAATTAATTCTAAATGGAGATATAGCAGAGAATATTGGAACCATGCAAGGGAATATGGATTTTTTTGCAATTGTATTAGATGCAGTGGCAAAGAGTAATTTAGAAACATTTATTCAACCAGGAAGTCATGAATCTTATATTCCATATCATTCAGTATTAGAATATTTTAAAAATAAAAATGGCAATATTATTGATACTTTAAATGAAAAAATAGCAGAAAGTAAAGATCATGATCTGGTTTTTCTACCGGGATCTGATTGGACTGCTGATGGACATTTTACATTCGGAAATCAAAATATCCCTACTGGAGATTACATTATTACCCCTCAAGGTTTAATTAATATAAACGATGTCGATGGAAAAAAATCTAACCTTAAGGATATAGAATTACTGCATTATGAAAATATTTATGACCTAAAAAAGAGAATAAAAGACGCTGGAAAAACAATTGTTATATGCCATGTACCCAGAAGATTTTCTAATGTTAACGATGGAATTGATATGGCTTTTTATGCAGAAAAATCAGATGGAAGTATTATTCCTGGAGTTGTTGTTGAGAGAGCGCTAAGAGAAAATTATGGTTATTTAACACAAGATATGATGGTAGTTTTAGCTCGTCAGAATGGATTAGACCTTAAAAGGGAAAATAGAGGTAATATTGACTTAGAGAGATTATATCGTGAGATTGGAATTACTAAAGGTGTTAGCGGTCATTTCCATGAGAGTGCACATAGAGCAATAGATTCTTATGGGAAAAGAGTAGAACAAGGAATATTTGTAGATGATCTTTTCTGGAATTCAGGACATCTGGATGAGGGACAAATAGGAATTCTAGCAGTTAGAGATGGAAAAATTAGCTACTTCAATTTAAATTTAGATCTTTGAATCTACTAGAAAACTTTATAAATTAATAATAAGTTCTAAAAATAGACTTCTAAGCAGTTTAATTTAAGCCTATTAGGAGTCTTAGAGAATGGATGAACAACAAGAGAAAAAAACATTAACAGGGAAAATTAAAACATTCTTAATAGAATGCAAAAGAGTTTTTCAAGTTACAAAGAAACCTACTAAAGATGAATTAAAAACTATTGTTAAGGTAAGTGGTATAGGAATGTTGATTATTGGAGCGATAGGTTTTTTAGTTCATTTGATATGGACATTAGTGAGCTAAGATGGGTTATATTTTTGCTTTAAGGACAACTGCGAATCGAGAGGATCAAGTTTTAGACTTTGTTTACAGTCATGCACAAAAGAAAAATTTGAAAGTTCTAAGTTTAATAAGGCCACATGATTTAAGAGGTTATATTTTTATAGAAGCTGAAAGCAGAAATGATGCAGAGCAAGCTTTTAAGGGAGTACCTTATGCCAGAGGTTTATTACCAAAACCATTAGAATATAAAGAAATTGAGCATATGTTGGAGCAGGTAAAAACTGCTGTTAATATTCAAAAGAATGATATTGTAGAAATAATCGCAGGTCCCTTCAAACGAGAAAAAGCAAAGATTACTAGGATTGATATCGCAAAAGAAGAAGTCATAGTTGAATTGCTGGAAGCTGCAGTACCTATTCCAATAACTGTAAGTATTGACTCTGTAAAAGTAATACGAAGGGAAGGAGAAGCAGAACCTGAAGATGATAGTAAAGAATAAATAGTAATTTAAGGTTTTTTATTAAATAAACAATATGGTAAAAGAAAGCGTTGATATGATAATTGAAGGTGGAAAGGCTGGTTTAACACCACAAATGGGGCAAAAATTTGGGCCTCTTGGAATTAATGTACAAGCTATTCTAAATGATGTTAATAAAAAAACTGAAAATTTTAAAGGTATAAAAGTACCAGTCAAAATTCATGTCGAAACTTCTGATAAAAGTTATGAAATTGAAGTTGGCAGTCCACCAACTTCTGAATTAATTAAAAAGGAAAATGAACTTGAAAAAGGAAGCGGTACTCCTAACTCATTAAAAGCAGGATATTTATCAATAGAACAAGTTATTAAAATTGCAAAGATGAAAAAAGATTCATTATTAGTTTATAATTTGAAAAGTGCTGTTAAAAATGTTGTTGGCAGTTGCGTTTCTGTAGGTATATTAATTGAGGGAAAGGAACCTAAAGAGATAATGAACATGATTAATAATGGGGATTTCGATGAGATGATTAATAATGAAATCAGTGATATGAACTCTGACAAAAAGAAAGCCGTTGAAAAAGAAGTAAAAAGAATTAAAGATAATTATAAAAAAGTAATGAAGGAAACTGCAGATAGGAAAGCTGCAGAGGCAGCGGCTGCTCCTGCTACTCCTGAAGCTGCTGCACCTGTTACAGCAAAGAAAGAAGAAAAAAAAGATAATAAAAAAGATGTGAAGAAAAAGTAGATTTATTTTTGAAAGTAAAATTTTCTTTTTCCATTATTTCTTAAGATTCTTATATTACCATTAATAGACTTCTTGTTATTACAATTTTTAATATATGTCAAATTTTTTTTAAGCTCTTTTTAGAAATCTATAGGTTTTATTTTTGTCATCAATTATGTAAAATCCATAATCTATTTGTAGAATTCTTTTTTTCATAATAAAGAAATTATTATAAAGGTATTTTAAGGTATTTTTAAATTAGAAAGTTATATTAATTATAAATCTGCATAGGTTGCAGTTAAGGGGTTATAGTATAGCTTGGTCTAGTATCGGCGGTTTGGGACTCTCCGAAGCAAAATACCGCTGGGCCCAGGTTCAAATCCTGGTAACCCCATTAGTTCTAATTTAATAGTAGTAACTAATAGAAAGATTTATAAATGGGAATTTAGAATTTATCAATATGGTAGAAAGATTTCAGAAAATTTTAGATAATGGTCTAAAAATATGGTTTGATCCAAAGCCGCTTGGTGATTGTAAGATACAATTAAATTTTAGTTCTGGATCTATAGACGAAACTATACCATCAACTGCTCATTTAATTGAACATATACAAGGTTGCACTTCAACAATTTATGGAAATGGATCATTGGCGTACTCAAATAGCAACGCTTACACTAGTCTTGAAGCCCTTGGATATTACTTTGGTTGTATCGTCCCTGAAGATTTTGAAGACGGATTGGAATTAATTGCTAGGGTTTTTGACAGGCCTGATTTAAAGATTATGGAAAGGGAAAGAGCAGCTGTGCGACATGAATTGCTAGGAAAAGTAAATCCATTTAACGCACTTAACGAGAGTATTTTTACTCAATTATTTCCAAACCATGCTAAAATAATGAAGTCTATATCGCAAGAATTGGAAGGACTTCCGAGGATTACAGAGGAAGCTATTATTGAATATTGGAATAAATTCTATGATCCAAGAAACGCTGTTTTGTATCTCGGGGGCGAACTCCCAGAAAACGTTGAGGAATTAGTGGGAAATTTTGCATCAACCCCTCAGAGAAGTCCACTAAAAAGTTTTGAACATTCCTGGCCAATGGAACCTGATCTTAGTAAAAGGTTAGAAATTATTGAAAAATTAAATGATAAACCTGTGGCGTCCATAAATATTCATTACCAAATTCCGCTTTTCCCTCATGACACAGATATTAGGGATTGGCTTGTTTATGGGGCTTTAATAGGTTACTTAAATAAAAGCCATGGGCCCCTTTACAGTAAATTGAGAGATTCATTAGAACTTGTATACAGATTAAGCATAGAAACTCATGGAAGTGGAAGAGCCGGTAGATTACTTTTTTCGTGTGAAACTGGAAATTCTTCAAGCTGGCCTGAAATTGAATCTGCATGGCAAAGAACTATTAATGATATTGCAAATATAGGAATTCCTAATGCCGAATATGAAATGCAGAAGAAAAATTACAGAATTAACTTAATACATAATTCTCAAAGTTTTGATATTACTGGTATGGAAAGCGAATTTAAAAATGGAATAACAAAGCAAGAGATTACAAGAAGTATACTCGGAATTACTTCAGAAGACATTAGGAAAAAAGCAGATGAAATTAGAAAAAAAAATTATATTATCTCAGTTGTTCTGCCAAAAAATGCTTAAGACTTTTGACGTGCCTTCAACGAAACCTTTTTAAAACCTAATAATTTGATAGATAACGCTAATTTTTAATAGAAATGGGTCATACAAAGAAAGTTGGAACTTCAGGAAGATTTGGTGTTAGATATGGTAGAACAACCAGGAAAAAGATTGCTGATATAGAAGCCTTATATAGAGGATACCATAAATGCACCAACTGCAATAAAAAAAGAGTTAAACGAATAGCTTTTGGTATCTGGAAGTGTTATAATTGTGATTTAAAATTTGCTAGGAAGGCATATTTATTTGAATAATGGTAACTTATAAATGTTTTAATTGTAATAAAATAGTAAAGGAAGAATATGTGGAAAAAAGAGTTAGATGTCCTTACTGTGGTTCAAAAATATTATTCAAACCTAGAGTAACTAATGTGAAAGTTAGGGCAATTTAATATGGCTGATAAAGAAACTCAGAAAAAAGTTGAGAAATTACATTTAATTGAGGAAAATTTTAGGAACATTCTTACACAAAAACAAAATTTGCAAATTCAATTGTTAGAGATTGAAAATGCAATCAATGAATTGGATAAGGTTAGTGATTATGCTTACAAATTAGTTGGTGGAATCATGGTTCAAATGAAACCACAAGATATAAAAACAGATCTAATCTCTAAAAAAGAGATAATTGATATTAAACTTAATAATCTTGAGAAACAAGAAAATAAGTTAAAAGAGGAATCAAATTCGATCCAAAAAGAGGTCTTGTCGACTTTAAAAGAGTGAGGTACAAAATGGCTTTGGAGCAAGTACGAAGTGTAGTAGACATGTTAGTCCAAATTGAAGGTGACTTTTCAGTGCCAAAGAATATAAGGACTAAAATTAAATGTGTTTTAGACTCATTACATGAAGAAAATAAGAGTGTTGGGCTAAGGGTTGATCAATCTTTGCAAGAATTAGATGAAATATCTGATGATCCTAACCTATCTAGCTATACTAGAATGCAAATTTGGAATGTGGTTAGTGCACTAGAAAGTATATAAAGAGGATAGAAATATTTATATATTAATTTGGTTTACACCAATTAAAAGAGGAAAAAAATATGGGAATATTTTCCAAAATTAAAGAAAGGGTTGGTCTCGGAGAGAATTTTGAGGATTTTCCAGAAGATTTCACCAGTGATTATGTTCAGATTGATTCTGAGAAGAAAATACCTGGCAAAAAGGTTATTGTAAGGCCATTTTTAATTGAGGATTTCTCGGATATAAAACCAATGCTAGATGCTATACGAGAAGGTTATACAATAGCTTTGGTTAATATTAAGCCCTTAAAAGATAAGGATATTATGGAATTGAAGCGAGCAGTTGGAAAACTTAAAAAGACATGTGATGCTATTGAAGGAGATATTGCTGGTTTTGGTGAAGATTGGCTTGTAATAACTCCAAGTTTTGCTCAAATTCACAGAGATAAAAATACTGAAAATATAGATGCTGCTGATGCAGAGCAATCTTAAGAGTTACATTTATAAATTTTTAGTATTATTTTATTAAGATGGAAGAGTTAACAGAACAAATTTGTCCTTTCTGCCATAATAAAACTTTAGTTTTACATGAAGATCTTGTGGACATACCTTACTTTGGCAAAACATATGTTTTTTCTATGAGTTGTCAAGACAGTGATTGTAATTACTTTAAGGCTGATGTTGAAGCTGAAGAGACCAAAGATCCTTGTAAAATTACTTTTGCAATAAAGAAGGAAGAAGATCTAAATATTCGCGTAGTTAAATCAAGTCAAGCGACAATAAAAATTCCACAGTTAAGAATGAGTGTTACACCGGGTCCAGGAAGTAATGGCTATGTGAGCAATATTGAAGGTATTCTAAATAGATTTAAGAAAATACTTGAAGATGAAAGGGATTTAAGTGAAGATGATAGTGTGAAGAAACATGCTAAGAATTTGCTAAAAAAATTATGGAAAATAAAACAAGGAGATATGGAATTAAAAATAGTGATTGAAGATCCTTCTGGAAATTCTGCAATATTGGGTAAGGATGTTATAGTTGAGAAATTGAAAGTATGAAAGTTCTTTTTATTGAAGCAAAATCACAAACAAATATTTCTAAGAGTTTGTTGGATAAATTAAAATTGCCTAAGAAAATTGCTTTAGTAAGTACAATACAACAATTACATGTGTTGAATGAAATTAAAGATTATTTAGAGAAAAAAAAGGGTATTAATGTTATAATTGGTGGGCAAGTTATTGGTTGTAATGTAATAAATGCATTTAAAGTTAAAGATGATGTTGATGGTATTTTATATATTGGGAGTGGGGAATTTCATCCTATTGAAGTTGCTAGAAAAACTGGAAAAAAAGTTACAAAATTAAATCCGTACACTAAAGTAATATCTGAAATTAATGAGCAGGAAGTTAAAAATTATGAAAAGAAATTAAGAGGGAAATTAGCTAAATTTTATATGTCTAAGAAAATAGGTATTATTGTTTCATTAAAACCTGGACAACAATTGTTATGGAAAGCTGAAAAATTTGTTGAAGGCCATAAAGATAAAGAATGTTTTATTTTTGTAACTAATGATGTCAGAAAAGAAGAACTAGAAAATTTTAATGAAATTGAATATTGGGTTAATACTGCTTGTTCTAGAATTGAATTAGATGGAATGATAAGCATTGATGACATAGAGAGCAATAAGAAAGCTTAATTATTACATTCAATTCCAGGTGGAGAAGATTCTTGATAGGTACAATTTGGATTATTGCATACTGCAGAACATATGGTTGGAGTATCACCTGTCAAACAATAATAATTATCTTTAATAATATAGCATTGATAATTCTCTGGGCAGGGTGAATTATCCGGACCACAATTAATCAGGTCAGGGCATTTCTCAAATTCACAATTAATACCTGATCTTCCAACACCACTCCCATCAGGACATATTTTAGCTTCTGCAGTACACCCCGCAATTATATTATTTTGGCAAGAAGAAACTAGAAACAAAGATAATAAAACAATAGTGAGAATCAGATATTTCATCATTCTCCCAATATATGGTTCTTTTTAAAGATTATTGTTGCTAAGATTTAAATATCAGTAATTTTAAAGAAATTCAATGGAAAAAAGCAAGCATGAAAAGATTATGGATATTGCATCTAAAAGGGGTTTCTTCTATCCTTCAGCAGAAATATATGGTTCTAAATCAGGATTCTGGACATATGGAAGTTTGGGAACTAAAATAAAACATAAATGGGAAAACTTATGGAGAAAATATTTTCTCTCATTAGATTCAAATTTTTATGAAATAGATGATGTTAATATTTTACCCAAAAAAGTTTTTGAAAGTAGTGGACATTTAAAAAATTTTAATGACCCTCTAACAGAGTGTGAAAAATGTCATTTTAGATTTAAAGCAGATCAACTTATTGAAAAAGAGCTGAAAATTAGCGCTGCTAGCCTTAATGAAAATGATTTAACAAAAATGATAAGAGAAAATAAATTGAAATGTTCAAATTGTAAGGGGAATCTAAGTGATGTAAGATTTTTTAATATGATGTTTGATGTTAAAGTTGGAGCTGTGGGTGAAGATTTAATGTATCTAAGACCTGAAAGTGCTCAAAGTCCTTATCTTTCTTTTAAAAGAGAATTTGAAGCTACTAGAAGAAAATTACCATTGGGATTGGCGGTTATTGGAAAAGCTTTTAGAAATGAGATAAGCCCAAGACAAGGTTTTTTTAGATTAAGAGAATTTACTCAAGCAGAACTACAAATATTTTTTGATCCTGATAAATTAAATAAGCATGAATATTTTAATTCTATTAAAGGATATAAATTAATTTTACATATTAAGAATAAAACTTCTAAAATAAGTTGTGATGATGTTGTTCAGAAATTAAAACTACCTAAGTTTTATGTTTATTATCTATCTAAAGTTCAAAGGTTTTATTTAGAAATTTTAAAGATTAATGAAAATTTATTCAGATTTAGAGAACTAGGTGAAAAAGAAAGGGCATTTTATAATAAAATTCATTTTGACATGGAATTAGATTTGGAATCTCTAGGAGGATTCAAAGAAGTTGGAGGTGTGCATTTCCGCGGTTCTTACGACCTTTCTAAACATCAAGAAGGATCTGGAAGTAAGTTGGAAGTAACTATAGAAGAAAATGGTAAATCAAAAAAAGTACTTCCGAATGTTCTTGAACTTTCTTTTGGTGTTGACAGAAATATTTGGGCCCTACTAGACATTTTCTACAAAGAAGAAAAAGAAAGGACTTTGTTTAATTTTCCAAAAATTATCACTCCACTAGATGCTGCAATTTTTCCATTAGTAAATAAAGATGGATTACTAGAATTATCAGAACAGTTATTTATTAACCTTAGAAATGAAGGATTTAATTTATTTTTTGATAGCAATTCTTCCATAGGAAGAAGATATAGAAGAATTGATGAGATTGGATGTCTAATTGGAGTAACCTTAGATTATCAAACCAAAGTTGATTCTACAGTGACTATAAGAGATGGATTATCTATGAAACAGATTAGAGTTAAAATTTCAGATCTAAAGAATGTATTAAATAAATTATTAAAAGATGAAAAAATAGAGAAAATTGGGAAAATAATTTGATTTGCTAAAAGTTTATATATTACTTATTTTGCTTTGTTTGTATGACCTACGATATAAATGGTTTAGCTTTTTTGCCAATTAGGTCTAATGATGATTTTTCTAGAAGATTAGTTGGTCATTTTGGAATAGGAGATGCAGATAAATTAGTTCTTAATAGAAAATATAGTAATGGCGAATATTGCCCAAATGTGACAAATATTCTAGATTCTAATAAGGAGCCTAGGCTTGAAGGAAGAATTGCTTGCATAACTTACAGTTACACCCAAAGCGGCATTAGCAATACTGAAGCATTTGCTAGAATTTTACTCTTATCTGATGCAGCATATAGAAATGGCGCAGAAGATGTAATTCTGGTTATGGCAGAACATTTGTTTGATAGGCAAGATCTTGATCCTTCATTAAGGTATAAATCTGAATTTAGAAATTTGCCTGAAAACATACAAAGAAAGGCTATTGCAATGGATGGTCAGCCTTATTCGCTAGAGACATTGGTTAGCCATTTTAAGCATGCGGGTATTTCAAGGGTATTAACGTTGGATAGACATTCTGTAGACTGTGACAGAATTTATGAAAGAATATATGGAAGAGATTCCAGAGAAGTTCTGTTTAATTTAGAATCAGTTCCGGTGTTCGCCCATTATATTAGGGGATTGCCGATAGATTTTGGAGAAAGAGGGAAAAAATTAGTTCTGGTTGCACCTGATGAAAACGCTTGGGCAACTGTAGAAGTTTTTAGAGATCTAAATGGTTTAAATGATTCTTCAGTAGTTTACTGTAAAAAAAGCAGAGAAGTTCCAAATGATCCGGGAAGGATAACTACTCAAGTAGATCACACAACGCCTAATTACAGTGGTGTGGGAGATAAAATAGTTATTGTCATGGATGACAAAGCGGATACATTTGGCACCCTTAGAAATACGTTAGATCAAAGCTTGATAATTGATGGGAAGCCAAAGCAATTACATGCCTTAGTTACTCATATGTTATTAACTACACCAGTGGCCTATGAAAATATACACACTTATAGAATTAACTTGCATGGTTCTAATAGTCATCCTAATATGGCATTTAAGAAAGATGAACCTGGAGTAGAAAATATAACTGTAATTGATTTTACGCCGTATTTTGTGTGGGCATTAATTAATCACGTAGTTCCAAGAATTCCATTAGATAAGGACCAAGTGCAAGATTTAGGTAAAATTGGAGAACTATATTCTGTAATTAAAAAAGGAAAATCTGTAAATTTTGTATCTTAACTGGGTTGTTAACTGTTAGTGGTATCAATAAATTAATAAAAAGATTTAATTCTAACACAGGTAGTTTAGGGGGTTGTAAGAATGGAATTGGATATTCAATTAATAGAAAGAGCTACAAGTGAAGTGCTATTGTCTCTACCATTATCTAGAGAATTTAATTGGACTATGATGGGTATTGACACTATTACTTTTTAATTTTATTTATTTTTTAATTCTTTAAAACCAACAGTTTTTTAAATTTAGTTTTATCATTAAATTTTGTGGGCCGGTAGATCAGTCCGGAAAATATTTGGACAATAGATCGCGCGCTCGGCAAACTTAAAAATCCTAATTGCGCGAGGCCGTGGGTTCGAATCCCGCCCGGTCCATCTAATTATAATGTACTAATTTAAATTAAAAAAATTAGATTTATCCTTCGTTAATATCTGATGTACATAAATATCTTGCTTTATAGACTTCTAATTCTGCTAGAGAAAAGATATTCGAATCCGGATGGTATAAGCTATTTACATTGACTTTAATCCATTTAGCAGATATAGGAATAACCATTATTTCTTCCTTTGATTGGTATTTATTATTTAGGCTCTTTTTTGCAACTTCAGTCCAATAGCCATCAACTCCATTTGTGGAATCTACTGAAACTGCAATAGAAATCTCATTTACATTTCTTTTGTCATCTTTTCCGAATCCATTTTGCATCAATCTTAATCTATTTATTACATAAATATTATCTAATTCTATGGCTGCGTATTGTGGCATTTTTATTGGAATTATTGATTGCGTGCTACAAGACCATTGTTTGCTGACTTCAGTAAATCCGGCATCAGTTAGTTGTTTTCCGCTTGCAGTGACCTGATCATTAATTTGGAGGGTACATGATTCTACAGCTTTAATTGATTTAAATGCAATATTTTCAGAGTCAAAATCTCTTGCTGTATAACCACAATATTTCTTCATGGACTCTATGTATTCAAAATATGGTTTTTCATATTTTGTGCAAACATCATTTATACATGTTTCTTTTGGATCTATAGTGGTTAAACATTTAGCATCTATGCAATTACCACAATTTTCACCTGCTTCAATTTGACCATTTCCACAAATCCCTTTTGTTTGAACATCTACAGGTTTTGGTTTAACTTTAGTTTCACACTTGTAGGATTTAGAACAGATCTGGTTAGAGGCACAGTCAAAAGTGGATAAGCAATCTACCCCACATTTGCTTTTAATTATTCCTTCATTTGAACTATCTTTACAACCATCTTCTTTTGTAAGGCAAGAGATATAATTAAATCCTTCGCATGAATCTTCAGAACATTCATCAGAACATTGAGGTGGTAAACTTGTTTGCGGTTGTTGACATCCGGCTATAAATAAAATTAATGATATAGGTAGTATCAGGAGTAATATTTTTTTCATTTAGCATACCTCATATAGAAATAATCTTATTATTACTGCCATTTATAAAGTTTTCGAATATAAATTTTAATTATGTGAGATAAAAAACAAAATATAAAATAAAAAGGTTTAAATAGCGAAATAAGTTATTTCTTAATTAAGAGGTGATTTAATGGTTAAGGCTAAATCGAGTAAAAAAGCAAGCAAATCTAAACCAATTGGTGCAACTATTGTTGCGATATACTTCTTAATTGTTGGAATTTTTGCTTTAGTAGCTTCAGTTATGTTTTTAACAGTAGGTCCAACAGTGATGGGAATGTTATTTCAAGGGCCTTTATTTAGCTTAATGAGTGCGGCTATTGGAATAGTTGCATTAATTGCTGCGATCATTTATTTAATTGTAGGGTATGGTATTTGGAAACTTAAGAAGTGGGCACAAATAGTTGCTACTGTACTTTCTGTTTTAGGGTTATTTGGTGGACCATTAAGTCTTGTCTTAAGTATTGTAGTAATTTTATTGTTATGGGTACATAAAGATACTAAAAAAGCTTTTTCTTAATTTTTTATTTAAATGGATAATTTCCAGTAAAACAGGCATTACAACTTTTTTCTTTTGGTAAGCCAATTGCATTCAGCATACCTTCTATACTCAAGTAAGATAGAGAATTTGCCCCTATATATTTTCTAATTTCATCAGTAGACATTTTATGAGCTATAAGTTCAGGATAACTTTTCATATCAATCCCATATATACAAGGATGTTCTATCCTAGATGAAGGAATTCGTACATGAACTTCTGAAGCACCATTTTTTCTTAAAAGTTCTACCAAATATTTTGAAGCATTTCCCCTAACTATGCTATCATCAATTAAAATCACTTTTTTTCCTTCTATATACTGTTTAATAACTTCGTATTTTGATTCAAGTAAAGCAGCTCTTTTTTCAGGTTTGGCCATGAAACCTCTAGGATTACTTTGATAATGACGTCTGACTATTCCTGGTTTTAAAGGTAAATTAGCCTGGGAGGAATAACCTACTGCAGCAACATGAGACGAATCTGGTGCATAAACAACAATAGAATCTTTAATTATTGAATTATCTTTAGAATCTTCTATTGCCAATTGCCTTCCTAGGCGATCTCTTACACTTGGGATATCTAGACCTGAAAACTCGCCAACAGGAAAATGAAAGTAAATTAATTCAAAAATACAAGGAGAGCCTCTTTTTTGCTCAATTTTATGTATTTTTTTTATTTGGCCTTCCTCAACAAATATAATTTCTCCTCCTTCAAGTTCTCTGATTTCTTGTCCATTTTTCGAAGGAAGAGAATTTTCTGACAAGGCGTAAATACCTTGATGATTTTTTACTAATGATAAGGGTCGAATACCATATGGATCTTTTGCAAAAATTAATAATGGATTTTTATCTTCTTCCTGAATTGCCATACAAAGACTCCAAGAAGGATTCAAATTACTTAATCCATTTATAATTTTATCTTCTAGATTTTCTCCAGGGGCTCTGGCAATGGAGTAGGGTATTATATGGGTGTCTGAAAAGTGATTTGGGATTTCTTTTTCCAAATTCCATTTTATTATTAGATCATTTGAACCTACTATTTCGCCATTATGTGCGATTACATATTTTACATTATCAATTGTTTTAATAATGGGTTGAATGTTTTCAGGAATTAATGTTCCTTGTGTTGGATACCTAACTTGCCCTACTGTTAATATTAATGATTTACGCTCATTATCTATTTTTAGAACTTCATTTACTAAACCGTGGCCTTTGATTATATTATCTTCTGCAGGATGGATAAATAAACCGGTACCTTCTTGTCCTCTATGGTTCAGTCTTGTAAGTAGCGCCCTAGAAACTAGGTATGCATCTTTACCGGAAACAGCACAAATTCCACACATTGAAATCACTATTTTTTAAAAATAGCCCCGCCAGGATTTTCGTGTACTTTTGATTAAACTTTTCTCCAAAGTTTCTTTCGAACCTGGGTCAACGGATCCAAAGTCCGCTATCCTTGGCCGCTAGACTACGGGGCTATATTCTTAGAATGATTTGTGAGATTATTTAAATTTAATGTTTAAAATCAATTAAGAATTCCTTAGCAAATAGGAAAGTTTCCGAATATTCCTTAATTTTCCTAATCCTCTCAATTGATTAGCCCCAGTTGTGTAAAACGGAGTTTCGCATAAAAAATAAAGGCTTTGATTCAGCCATTCTTTCTTACATTCTTCAGTATAATCAAAAATTCCATGGACACACAGTTCTTTGAAAAGTAATTTGTTTTTTTCAAAGAAATCTGCCCTACCAATATTATCATGATCTGCGTCACTTAGAATCATTTCTAACATATTTCTTGGTTTTTCTTTAGCTCCTGCAGAGATTATTGTTTTTTGAACTACTGCGATCTCTCCTTTAGTAAAATTACAAGCAGGTAAGATATCTCCTGCAATTACTGATCCTTCTAGCTCATTGTTTTTATATTTTATCGTATATCCAGTATCATGAAGATATGCACTGACAACTACTAATTCTCTCTGTTCCGATGGTAAATCAACCAAAGAAGCATAGTTGTGTGCCATGGCAACTACCCCTATAAAAGGATTTAATGTGTGGTCAGTTACATGGTAAAATAAATTATTTGGCAGCCCGGTAAGTATTTCCCGTGTTTTTGCATCCACTAACTGCAATCTTGGTGTAAATGGTTTAAATTCTATTTCCATAATATTTTATAAAAAAGATGGGATTGTTTTTATCAAATTTCAAACTTGTCTTTTTCCATCACAATATCTTTTTTCTACATTTATAAATCTTTTGTTTTGTTACTACTATATAAAAGTTACTTTCTAAGAAAACTTCTATAAGAACCTTTTTAAATGGTTGAAATAGGGAAATAAATTATGGCAGATTATGTTGTTGACACTAGTGTAATTATTGAGAAAATAGTCTCAAAATTAGTAAAAAAGAAAGAAATAGAAGGCACAATTATAGTTCCAAATGCAGTTGTAGCAGAATTAGAAGCGCAAGCAAATCGGGGCTTAGAAATAGGATTAATTGGATTAGAGGAATTAGAAGAACTTCAAAATTTGCATAAAGGAAATGTAATTGAGATTAAATTTGTAGGAGCTAGACCTACACCTAGTCAAATTGCTTATGCTAAATCAGGAGAAATTGATGCTTTAATTAGGGAAATTGCATATAATGAAAATGCAACTTTAATTACTGCAGATAGAGTTCAAAGACAATCTGCAAAAGTATTTGGAATTAATGTAAAATTTATAGAGACAAGAGCATTAAAAACCAAATTAGAAATTGAGAAATTATTTGATGAAACTACAATGAGTGTTCATTTAAAAGAAGATTCTTTTGCTTATGCTAAAAAAGGAAGCCCTGGGAATTGGAAGCTAGAAAAAATAAGTGAAAAAGAATTTTCAAATCAACAGATTCAGGATATGGCAAAAGAAATTGTTGAGGCTACAAAACTTGATCCTAAATCATTTATAGAAATACAAAGACCTGGGTCAACTATTGTACAATATAAAAACTTTAGAATCGTTATTGTAAAACCCCCATTAAGTGATGGATGGGAAATTACTGCTGTTAAGCCAATTAAGAGATTGAGTTTGGAAGAATATGATATTCCTGATACAATAATGGATAGAATAAAAAATAAAGCTAGAGGAATCATAATTGCTGGAGAGACTGGAAGTGGAAAAAGTACATTTGGAAGAGCTTTGGCAGAATTTTTTCTAAAACAGGGAAAAATAACCAAAACTATTGAAAGTCCTAGGGATTTAGATTTACCCAATGAAATAACTCAATATGGAAAGAATTTTGCTAGTAGTGAAGAAATTCATGATATAATATTACTTTCTAGGCCTGACAATATATTATTTGATGAAATGAGAGATACTCCTGATTTTAGACTTTATACTGATTTAAGATTAGCTGGAAGTAATTTAGTAGGGGTATTACATGCAGCAGCCCCAATAGATGCTGTACAAAGGTTTATTGGTAGACTAGATGTTGGAATGATCCCAAGCGTCTTAGATACTATAATTTTTATTGAAAGAGGTAAAATTGAAAAGTTATTAACTTTAAGAATGGTTGTTAAAGTTCCAACAGGCATGGTTGAGGCTGATTTGGCAAGACCTGTTGTAGAAATTATTGATTTTATTAGTTCTAAAATTTTATATGAAATATATAGTTATGGGGAAGAAACTGTAATAATCCCGGTATTTGAAGAAAAACCAAATCCTACTAAATTACTTGCGGAAAAACAATTAAAACAACAAATGAGGAAGTATTGTGATGATGTAGAAGTGCAAATGTTAAGTGATAGTAAAGTTGCGGTTTATGTTCCAGAAAGAGAAATCTCTAGAATAATTGGGAAACAAGGAGTTATGATTGAGAAGATTGAAAAGGAATTAGGCTTCTCTATAGATGTTAGGGAATTAAAAGATTTTACTCAAAAAAAGAAAGATATAAGCTATGAGATTAATGAAACTGGCAATTCTTTAATTTTTAAATTTGCAGATAGTTTTACAAATAATTTAGTTTCTGTTTACATTGGTAATGAGACCCTCTTATCTGCTACCATTGGAAAAAAGGCAGAAATAAAGGTAAATAAAAAAAGTGATATTGGTAGAAAATTAGTTTATGCACTTAATAAAAATCAAAATGTTTTTGTTAAATTGTAAGCAATTTCTTTATATTTTATAGTTTACTAGATAAGCTTATAATATTATTTCAATATTTAAATTCAATGGACGCTGTAGTTTTTATTAGGAATAGAATCTTGGAATTCTTCTATAAATTAATTTTCAAAAATATATTCTTTTTATTTGATGCTGAGAAAGTTCATGATTTCATTATAAAATTTGGAAAGTTGTTAGGATCGAATTCTATAACAAGATTTAAAACGAGATTACTTTTTAATTTTGAGGATAAAAAATTAGAACAAAATATTTGGGGTATTAATTTTAAAAATCCTGTTGGACTAGCTGCAGGTTTTGATAAGAATGGGTATTTGATAGATATTTTGCCTAATGTTGGATTTGGCTTTATTGAAATTGGTTCTATAACTGGAGAAAAATGTGAAGGTAATGAAAAGCCAAGATTATGGAGATTAATAAAGTCAAAAGCTCTTGTCGTAAATTATGGTTTAACAAATAATGGTTGTGAAGAAATTTCAGAAAGATTGAAGAGTAAAAAATGTAAAATTCCTTTAGGAATAAGCATTGCAAAAACTAATTCAAAAGAATGTGCTGAGACTATTAAAGGGATTAAGGACTATGTTAAGGCTACTAAGAAGTTTTCTAATATTGGTGATTATTTTACAATAAATATAAGTTGTCCTAATGCTTTTGGAGGGCAACCTTTCCATGAAAAGAGTAAATTAAATTTGTTACTAAATGAAATTGATAAAATAAAAACTAGTAAGCCTATTCTCTTAAAAATTTCTTGTGATTTAAGTTTTAAAGATATTGATAATATAATTGAAGTTTCTAGTAGGCACAGAGTACATGGATTTGTCTTAACAAATTTAACTAAAAAAAGAGACAACAAAAAAATCTTAGATGACAATATACCTTATATTGGGAGTATTAGTGGAAAAGTTGTTGAGGACCTAAGCAATAAAGTTATAGAATATGTTTATAAAAAGACTAAAGGCAAATATGTAATTATTGGTGTTGGTGGAATTTTTTCAACAGAAGATGCTTATAAGAAAATTAGATTAGGAGCATCATTAGTACAATTAATTACTGGAATGATATATGAAGGACCGCAGTTAATAAGTGAAATAAATCGTGGCTTAGTGAAATTATTAAAAAAAGATAGTTTTAAGGATATTAGCGAGGCTGTAGGTGTTGATTCTAAAATTATTTCTAAATCAAGCAAATAGATTCTTCAGAATATGCTTTGTGTAAAAACTGACTTTTGTGTAAAAAATCATACAAAAGATTTTAAACAATAAGTGCCTTATAAACTGTATGGATGATGCTTATTTTATGCGAGAAGCAATAAAGGATGCCAAAGCTAACGATCACAGATTTGGAGCAATCATTGTAAAAGATGGAACAAT
>Ga0209343_10003730_pt1 | contig 19064 bp, 20 predicted proteins | sample RifCSPlowO2_02_FD_184026 | JGI IMG/M metagenome (GOLD analysis project Ga0209343, IMG submission 184026) | Groundwater microbial communities from Rifle, Colorado - Rifle CSP2_plank lowO2_0.2 (SPAdes) (version 2) | ecosystem: Environmental > Aquatic > Deep subsurface > Groundwater | place... | reverse complement strand
TTGCCGACGAGCGAAAAGATCTTCGTGCCCTTGCTTCGTTCCGTTCCGAATTGCGTGAACCAGTCGGCGCCCTTGTTGATGATCAGCGGCACGTTGGCCCAGGTTTCGACGTTATTGATATTGGTCGGCTTGCCCCAGAGCCCCTTGGTGGCCGGATAGGGCGGCCTCGACCTGGGCTCGCCCGGTCTGCCCTCCAGGGACAGGAGCAGGGCCGTTTCCTCGCCGCAAACGAAAGCGCCGGCTCCCCGGTGCACCTTGATGTTGAAATCAAAGCCCGAGCCGAGGATATTGCTGCCCAGAAAGCCGTATTCCTCAGCCTGCTTGATCGCAATGCCTACGTTCTCCAATGCCAGGGGATACTCCTGGCGCACGTAGACATAACCCTCATGCGCGCCGATGGCATAGGCGCCTATGATCAATCCTTCCAGGATCGAGTGAGGATTGCCTTCGAGTATGGCCCGGTCCATGAATGCCCCCGGGTCACCCTCGTCGGCATTGACGATCACATACTTGGTGTCGCCCGGGGCGTTGCGCGCAGCTTCCCACTTGATCCCCGTGGGGAAGCCGCCACCCCCTCTCCCCCTGAGTTTGGATTTCTTGACTTCCTCCACCACCTGCGCGGAGGTCATCCGGAAAAGAACCTTGGCTAACGCGGAATAGCCGCCCAGCGCCAGATAGTCATCGATGCACTTTGGATCGATCTTGATGTTGTTGCCGATGATGTTCCGTTCCTGGTGCTTGTAGAACGGAATATCGGATTCACGGACTGCCTTTTCGTTATTGGCCGGGTTGGCATAGAGCAGGCGCTCTATGACCTTTTTCTCCTTGATGGTCTGGGAGACGATAGCGGGAACGTCTTTAGGCGTTACCTGGAGATAACATATCTCCTCGGGATCAATGACAACAATGGGTCCGCGCTCGCAAAATCCGGGGCACCCGGTGCTTTTGGTGCTCACTTCGCCCTTCAAGCCCTGTTTTTCAAGTTCCGCGTTAAAGGCGGAAATAACTTTGCTCGCGCCCGTGGCGAGACAACCGGCACCGGCGCATACCGAAATGCGGGGCTTGCCTGGATCCCTTTTTGACAGGATGTCCTGCCTGAGCTGTTCCAGTTCGGCGGGCGAGTTGATCACGGGTATTGCCTTCCCTTAATCGTAGTTTTTCAACAGGCCAGCGGCCCTGTCAGGCACCAGCTTCCCCAGATGCTGCTTATCGATTTCCATCACCGGTCCCAGGGCGCAGCAGCCGAGGCAGTTGACGGTATCCAGGCTGAATTTCATGTCCGGGTCGGTTTCGCCGGGTTGGATTCCGGTGGCGGTCTGCAACACTTCGAGGACGCGCGACGCACCACGGACATGGCAGGCAGTACCCATGCATAGGTTTATTTCATGACGCCCTTTGGGAACCAGGCTGAAGGCCTTATAGAAGGTGGCCGTATGCTGTATCCGGCTCACGGGCACCTGCAGTTTCTCGCTCACCATCTCCAAAGCTTCGCTGGGGAGCCAGTGAAATTCGTTCTGGATATCCAGCAATATCTGGATCAGCGAACCGGCTTCGCATTGATGCTTGTCGATGATCTGCTCGATTCTCCCGCTATCCATGATCTCGGCCTCTATCCTTCGCGGTCCATCAGGCGAGCGCATAACGCTTCTGTTTCGCGTCGAACCTGACCAGTCTTTGCCTTGCCGAACTGTTCAGGTGCTTTGATACGTCGGACGGGCTCATGCCCAGACTGTCTGCAATTTCCCCGGTGGAAAGGGCCTGCTCCTGCAGCAGCACCATGATCTGGCTGATGGCCAGCTTGTCCACGATCAATTCCTTGAACAGCGCATTCAGGTTGTCGCTGGCAAAGAATTCCTCATACTCCTTCTTGCTTTCGAAACGCACTCTCAGTTTCTCCCTTTCCACCAGCTTGATGTACGGGAGCAGTTTCGTGATCGCTTCCAGCTTGAGCTTCAATGCGTTCCGGTCCATGCCTTCGCCGGCGCCGAGCGGGCCCAGTTCCTTCAACCTGCCGGTGAAATCGGTAACGATTTCGGCGTAGCGGTTTCCTTCGGACGCGGACACCCATTCCAGCCTCAACCTGTCCGGATTCAGCCCTATGTATTCCAGCAGTTTCTTGCCCAGGTGCATCATGCTCAATGCATCGTAATTTCCTTCGGTGATGTAATGGCATTCTCCCAGCCAGCAACCGCCGATGAACACGCCGTCGTTGCCGTTGGCAAAGGCCCGCAGCACGAACTCCAGGTCCATTCTGCCGGAGCACATCACCCTGATCACTCTTATGCTGGGGGGGTATTGGTAGCGGGACACGCCGCACAGATCCGCACCGGCATAACTGCACCAGTTGCACAAAAATCCAAGGATTCTTGGTTTGAAATCGCGCGCTGCGCTCATTATCAAATCACTCCAAAGCCGAACAAGCTGGAACCAACGAAGCTGATTTTGCTTTTATCAAATCTCGTGTTTTCGAGCAGTTGCGACGTTGCAACTGCTCGAAAACACGAGACACATACAACACCCAATTCATCACCAGGTTTGTGAACACTTGATTCATAAGCCATCATTCACGCCGCATCGATCTGGCTGAAGATTTCTTCATCGGTGTAGTGATTCAGATAGATGGCCTTGGTCGGGCACTTGGCGTTGCACAGGCCATCGCCTTTGCACAGGACCGGATTGACCCTGGCCTTGCTGCCCCGCGGCGTGTCATAAAAGTCGATGGCGTCATAGGTGCAGGCTGATATGCATGCCCCGCACGCCACGCAGGCACTCTCGTTCACGTCGCAGATGGCGCCGGTGGCCGTAACTGAATTCTTCGACAGCACATTGATGGCGCGGGCCGCGGCTCCATAAGCCTGGCTGATCGCCTCCGACATATGCTTGGGATAGTGCGCCGTCCCGCACAGAAAAACCCCGTCCGCCGAGAAATCCACCGGCCTGAGTTTTACGTGGGCCTCCTGGAAGAAACCGTCCGGATTCAACGGCACCTTGAACAGCCTCGACAGTTCATGGCTCGTGGATGAAGGAACGACCGCGGCCGCAAGCGCGAGCAAATCGGCATCCAGCGCAAGCTTCCGGCCCAGTATGGGGTCGGTGACGGTGACTCGCAGTAGTTTCCGGCCGCCCTCCTCGACCGCCTCGACCAGGGGCTTGTCATCCGGCTCATAGCGTATGAACCTGACACCCTTGCTTGCCGCCTCGCGGTAATAATCCTCCTTGAACCCGTACGTCCTCATGTCCCGGAAGATGATGGTGATCTCCATCCCGGGAGAGGTCTGCTTCAGTTTCAGGGCGTTCTTGATGGCCTGGCTGCAGCACACCCGGCTGCAGTAATTTCTCTCCGCGGTTCTGCAGCCTACGCACTGGATCATCACCAGGCTCTGGGCGCTCATCACCGTTTCTTCTTTCGTGGTGATGCGCCCTTCCAGCTCGAGCAGGGTCACTACCCTCTCGTCTTCTCCGTAGAGGTATTCGGAGGGTCTGTGTTCTTCGGCACCGGTGGCGATGATGACCGCGCCGTGTCGTATCTCCCTCGCCCTTCCTTCCGATCGCACCCGGGTGGTGAAATTCCCCACGTAACCGGATACCTCCTTGATGGTCGAACCGGTCGCGACGTGTATCGAGGGATGCCGGTAGACCTTGCGGGTCAGATCACCCAGGTACGCCTGGACGTCCGTTCCCTCGAGGGTGTAATGAATCCTGCGCGCCATGCCCCCCAGGTCGGGTTCCCTTTCCAGCAGAGTGACCTCGAATCCCTGCTCGGCCATGTTCAGGGCGCTGGTCATCCCGGCCACGCCGCCGCCTATGACCAGAACCGCCTTGTTCACCGGCAGCTCGATTTCCTGCAAAGGCTGCAACAGGGTGGTCCGGGCGACCGACATCCGAACGATGTCCTTCGCCTTCGCGGTGGCTTCTTCCTTTTCCTTGGAGTGCACCCAGGAGCAATGCTCCCGGATATTCGCCATGTCGAAGAAATACTGGTTGATGCCGCCTTCGCGCACCGTGTCCCGGAACAAGGGTTCGTGGGTCCTCGGCGTGCAGGCAGCGATCACCACGCGGTTGAGCCCCTTGTCGCGGACGACGTCCGCGATCTGCTGGGCATTGTCCGTGGAGCAGGCGAACAGGCTTTCCTGCGCGTGGACGACGTTGTCCAGCTTGGAGGCAAATTCGACCACGGAAGGAACATTGACCACCCGGCCGATATTCGCGCCGCAATGGCACACGAAAACCCCGACCTTGGGTTCCTCTTCCGACACGTCCCGTTCCGGTGGATATACCCGCTCCCGGGCGAGCTTTCCGCGCTGCTCGGCCAGCAGCTGGCCGCAAAGTGCGGCGGACCCGCTGGCAGACACGACCGATTCGGGGATATCGGCAGGACCCTGGAAGGATCCGCTTGCAAAAATTCCCGGGCGGGACGTCTCGATGGGATTGAGCGGATTGGTCTTGCAGAAGCCGTGCGAATTTAGCTCGATTCCGAACTTGTGTGCCAGGTCCGCCGCATCCTTGGGAGGACTCATGCCTACGGATAGAACGACCAGGTCGAATTCCTCTTCCTTCACCCCATCGCCGTCGGTGGCGTAGCGGATGGTGACATTCCGGCTCTCCGGAATCTCGCTGCCGACCGACACGTAGCTGCGGATGAACCGGACGCCGGGCAGGTTTGCCGCTCTCTGATAGTAGCGTTCGAAATCCTTGCCGAAGGCGCGGATGTCGTTGTGGAATACCGTTGCATCGAGCTCCGCGTAATGGTCTTTCGCCAGGATCACCTGCTTCTGGGTATACGCGCAGCAGACGGATGAACAATAGGTGTTGCCGCCGGGAATGACCTGCCTGGAACCGACGCACTGTATCCAGGCGATCCTGTGCGGATGCTTGCCGTCGGAAGGACGCAGGATCTCGCCTTCGTAAGGCCCGGTGGCGGAAATGATGCGTTCGAATTCGAGGCTGGTTACGACGTTCTTCATCTTGCCGTAGCCGAAGTCGCCCCTCACCGCGGGGTCGAAAACCTCAAAGCCGGGCGACAGAACGACCGCGCCTACCTCGATTTCCAGCTTTTTCGGCTTTTGATGAAGATCGATGGCCCCGTGCTTGCAGACCCCTACGCAGATGTTGCACTTTTCGTCTTGAAGGTAAAGGCAGGTTGCAGGGTCTATGTAAGTGATCAGCGGCACCGCCTGGGAAAAGTGTATGTGGACCGCTTTCGTCAACGACAGGCTCTGATTGTAAGGATCGGGAACCTGTACCGGGCAGTACTCGACACAGGTCGTACAACCCGTGCACTTGTCCTCGATGACGTAGCGGGGCTTCCTGTTCAGGGACACCCTGAAGTTTCCCGCTTCCCCCTCGACGCGGACCACTTCGGTGTTGCTCAGGATGTCCACATTCGGATGCCGGCTGCACTCGATGAACTTGGGCGATTCAATGCACATCGAGCAGTCGTTGGAGGGAAATGTCTTGTCGAGCTGCGACATTTTGCCGCCGATGGCGGGCGACTTGTCGACCAGGTAGACTCTGAACCCGGCTTCGGCCAGATCGAGCGAGGCCTGGATGCCGCTGATGCCGCCGCCGACCACCAGTACATCGCCCATGGTGTCGTTCTTGCGACTGTCAGATGCCAGTCCTACCAGTCCTGAAATGGGCAAGCTGCTCACTCTTCTGCCTTCCTAGATGACTTCCGCGACAATTTCAGTGATGTCCTTGATCTCTATCGCCCGGCCATCCTCCAGGCCCAGGCTGCTGTCGGTGAAATTCGTGATGCAATAGGGACAGGCGGTTACCAGCACCTCGGCCCCGGTGTCAACGGCCTGTTTCAATCTGACATCAGAGAATCTTTCCCCCCTGGGCGTTTCCATCCAGATCCTGCCTCCGCCTCCGCCACAGCAGAAACTGTTTTCCCGGCACTCCGCCATCTCGGTCAGTCGCGCGCCGGGTACTTGCTTCAGGACGTCGCGGGGCGCATCGAATATCCCGTTGTGCCGGCCCAGGTAGCAGGGGTCGTGATAGGTGATCTTCTTTTCATACTCGCGGGCGGGCTTGAGCCGGCCCGCATACATCAGCTCGCGCAAGTACTGGGAGATGTGGACGATCTCGAAGTGGACATTGAATTCCGGATACTCGTTCTTGAAGCTGTGGTAGCAATGCGGGGAGGAAACCAGGATCTTCTTGACCCCGTGATCGATGAAGGCCTTGATGTTTTCCTTGGCCAGGTGTCTGAATACTTCCTCATTGCCCGTCTTGCGGATGCTTTCTCCGCAGCAGCTCTCCTTGGACCCCAGGATCCCGAAATCCACCCCGGCCTTGTTGAGGATCCGGGCCGTAGCGGCGGCCACCTTTTTCAGGCGCGGGTCGTAGCTTAGATAGCAGCCGGGGGAATACAGGATTTCCATCCCTTCGGTGTAGGGTTTCACCGACAGGCCTTGCGCCCAATCCGCCCGCTTGCTCCGTTCTATGTCGAAGGGGTTGCCTTCCGCCCTGAGGCTCCCGGCTACGGTGACCACGGGAGCGACCGAATCGGGAAAAACCCCGTATTCCGTGGCAATTCTGCGCAGGGAAACGCCAAGCTTTATCTGGTCGACGCCCCTCGGGCAGCGCTGGGGGCAGGTGCCGCAGGTGGTGCAGCGCCAGATGTCCTCCCCTTCTATTTCAGTCAGGCCGAACGTGGCCTGGCGGACGATCTTGCGCATGCTGAAGGGCCTGACCCGGTTCCACGGACAGACCACGTCGCAGATTCCGCACTGGTAGCAGACATCGAACGATGCGCCGCCCTTCTCTTTTATGAGATCGCTGATTTCTTTGATGGGGGCTACGGTTTCCACGATCTTCCCTGGCCTATTCGGCGCGACACCACAGTCTCCACGTGGCGAAATCCCCGCTTTTGACCTAGATCAAAGCGCTGGACTCTTGCTAAAACATTGTTTGGGGGGCCAACAAGCGGACCCCCGGGCACGGGACTGGATCAGGCGAAAACCGGCAGGCGGAAGGCGGTTACGCGGGCGACGCGCCGGGAGATTTCGAGTCCGATCCAGGCTATCGGGGGCGGCGGCACAGAGCCGGCGCGCAGTTTGCGCGACGACTCATTACCGTGGTAATGTATTCGTCATGGCCATCGCTCATTCGAAAGTCACGGCACAAGGTCAGATCTCCGTCCCTGCCGGAATACGCCGCAAGCTCGGGGTCGGTCCGGGCTCGATCCTGGAATGGAACGAGGAAGCCGGGAACGTCGTGGTTCGCCGGGCCGGGCGCTATACGTCCGCGGACATTCATCGCGCGCTGTTTCCGCAGGGCTCGCCGAGAACCCGAAGCATCGAGGAACTGAAGTCGGGCGTCGCGCGTTACGTGAAAAAGCGCCATGCGCGCGGTTGACACGAACGTGCTCGTGCGGCTCGTGACGCGGGACGATCCGAAGCAGGTGGCCGCCGCCGAGGCATTCGTGGAGCAGGGGGCGTGGATTTCCCACCTTGCGCTGGCCGAGGCGACCTGGGTGCTTTCGGCCGTATACGGTCTCGCGCCGCGTGAAATCGCGACGGCAGTGGAAATGCTGCTCAATCACCAGGACCTGACGCTCCAGGAAGCCGAAACGGTGTCGAACGCCCTGGCGCAATTCCGCAAGCGGCCGGCACTCGGATTCTCCGACTGCCTCATGCTGGAAGCCGCCCGCCGCTCGGGACATCTTCCGCTCGGGACTTTCGACCGCAACCTCGCCAAGCTCGAAGGGGCCCAAAGGCTGTAGCGGGCTATAGCGCGGCGCGGGACCGGATCAGGCGAAAACCGGCAGGCAGAAGTAGATTTCGCGGGTGTAGCCGCAGCCTGCGCAGGCGAAACGCGCCGTGAGTTTTTCGCACTTCACGCCCCGTCCGCGCTGATGCGTCAGTACTAGCGGCGCCTCGCAATCCGGGCAGGCGCTAGGCATGACGATAATCACTTCCATCCTGTGCATGGTGACGCCGTCGCGGGTGCGGAAATCCTCCTCCAGAACGATGCTGCGGCGCACGAAAGAGGCGATGCCCCAGCTTTCGAGATCGTGCAGAAGATCGTCGAAAAAGGCGACTGTTTTAGTCGCCTTCTCCCCGGCGAGCTTCTTGCCCGTTTCCGTAAACATGGAGCGCGGCGCCGCCAGGGCGTAGGTCAGTTCCCGGCTGAGCGTGCTCACGAGCGCATCGACCAGGCCCCGTCCGCGCAGGGTCGCCTTGGTGAAGAAGGCGCCCACGCCCAGCGCGCCCAGCTTGTCGAGCCGGTCCGCGTCCTGCACGATGCGGCAGGGGCCGACGCACGGGAGCCGGTCGTCGTACAGCGCGCGCAGCGCTCCGAGCACGGCCTCGATATCGCCGCGTTCCACCCCGAACTCGGCGAGCATGGTACCGGCCAGGACCGCCGCATGCTCCTCTTCCGGGATGTCGTCCTGGTGGTATTCGCCCTCGTGGAACTTGCCCGCGTCGTGGTAGAGCGCCACGAGGGCCGGAAGGAACGGATCGACCCCTTCCATTGTGGATATCGTGTGGGCGATGGCCGCCGTGCGCCGGGCATGCTCCAGGAGGAATTCCGACGGCGGCTGGTTGGACTGATGGTTGTATCGCGCCTCGGCCTCGATAAGCATTTTTTCGATGCGAGCGTGGAGGCCGGGGAAGCGTGTGTTCAGCAGGTTACGCACGTCGTTCATGGTCATTTCCTGGTCGGGGCTTGAGTGCCCTGGAGATTTCGATTCTGCCGCGTTCTTGGCTCGTCCGCTTCAGCACTGCCGGCATCGGAACCTCTGGTTCTTCCGGAATTAAGTCCAAACTGTTGCTGCAACCGGTTGTTGGACGAAGCCATCCGCGAACATTCGCCTGCATAACCGTTCAGCCCACCGGCGCATGGCGTCGGCTGTGGCTGTTCCGCAAGACGGGCGCCGAATGGACTGTCCGCATCCTTCCGTCCGCCAAATCAGCGACCCGACGATCCTCGGTGCCTTCCAGCGCTGGCAGGACCCGGCGTGGAAGCGGGAGACGCTCAGCCTGCGCCAACGCGCGTTGGCATTTTGAGCGAAGTAAAGAATCCATCCCCGTGACCGTTACTGACGGCCCAGATCCTCCTCCAGCCGCCAGACGACGTCGGCGACGAAATCGTGAAACCCCCATCCGATCCCGTCGCTCATCTGCTCCACTTTCGCAAGCCGGCCGCGGAGCTGTGGATAAATCTCCCGCGCTTCGCCGCGCAACAGGGCGGCCAGTTCATCCAGTGCCGTCTCCACGCTGCTGTAGAACCGCTCGTCGATGTCCCCATACTCGTGGGTAAATCTCGCGCCGTTCTCCACATACGTCATCAGCAGTTCCGCTGTTCCGGGAACGTTGCGCGTCGCCCTGCGGTAATCGCGGATCGCCTTGCGCGCCTCTCCGAGCTTCAATTTTCCTTCGCCCCGCGCGGGAAAGAATTGCTCCACGATCTTGCGCCGATGCCTTTCCAGAACCGTGCCGCCGTCTTCTAGCTGACAGCGAGCCTCGATGAAATCACGGTTCTCGGCGGCCGCGTCGTAAAGTTCTTTCACCAGGGCGAGCAGCGCGGACTTCTCCCAGGTGAGGAGGCGTGGACGGACCGCGCTCCAGCCGCCGCGCTTCCTGCTTGGCTTCTTGGTTACGTCTGGCATGAATCAATGAAGTTAGCGTTGGATACGTTTCAAAGGGACCAAGGACTCCGGCGGAACGATCACGGTGATGCTGCGCGCCTGTCCAGGCACGCGCCGGATGAAGCCCCGCCGTTCCAGCGTGAGCACCATCGTATGCACGCTTGGCGGCGTGACCTGGAAATACCGCTGCATGTCCGCTTCCGATGGAGCGCACCCGTTCAAGATACCGTATTGATGAATGTAGGCGAGGAACTGACCTTGCCGCCCGGTGGGTGCGGGGTTCGTCAGTATGCGCTTGGGGTGTAGTTGGTTTCGAAGGCATCCCACAGGTACTCGACGTATTCCTGCTCCATCGGGCTCTTGAACGAGCGCGGCAGGTATTCGCAGGATGCCACCGCATCCGCGACCTGCCGGCCGGCTAGCTCCGCTCAAACGGATTCAGCGTGTCCACGCCGAGCGCGACGCGCACTCCGTCAGATCGCGATCACCGGGGGCGCCGTCGCACCATCACGGCCCGCGCGCCGTGCGAGATGGGTGTCGAACGTGGCGAAATCATCGCAGCCGGCGGCCAGTGCGTGGTGAAGCGCGTCAGCGAAGTCCCAGCCTTGCCGAATCTTGCGGGCGGCCGCGACAACCGCGGCCTGCTCGCCCACGACGGCATTTTCAAGCATCGCGAGCTTTTCCATCGCGTCCGCAATGGCTTTGGGCGAAAACCCGTATCGCGAGCGCAGTACCCATTCCAATTCAAGGACGACCGTTATCGGAACATACACCGGCTTAGCGCTCAGGCAGGCCTGAGCACGCCGCGCCTGTGCGCCGCGTCGTCCTGCACCAGCGCGCGCACCAGCACGTTGGTATCCAAGGCGCGCACGCCGTCAGTCCTTGTAGTCCGTGACCCGCATGTCCTTCACGGGCACGCGCGGGCCGGAATACTTGAGGATTGCCTGGATATCGGAAAGCTTCACGGTGTTCTTGGCCGGCGCCGGGGTGATGCGCGCGCCCTTGCCCTCGACACGGATGTCGACACGCATTCCGGGCTTCAACCCGAGCGCCTTTCGGACGGCAACGGGGAGAACGATCTGTCCCTTGGTCGATACCAGCACGGCGCTCATCACTCGCTCCGCAAGTTTTACCAGGTAGGTATTCTACCTCAGCCGGCATTCCTGCGATTCGACCGACGGGCCCGGGTCGCGCAGGACAGCTGCGACCGATTGTCATGCAGCGCTGTTCACATCGTCCGGTCCGTACTTCACGCGAAGCACTTCGTGCAGGCCCGCGCATATTCTCGTGACCCGCCTCAGCCGCCACGAACTCGAGATCGAAGCCCAGACAGATCTCGATGTCCTTCTGCGAAAGGTAGTTGCCGTGGATCGGCACCTCGCGAATCTGGTCGGCAGCGTCGGGATACTCGCATTCGTCGGGGTCGTGGTTCTGGAGCAGGATGTCGCGGTAGCAGTGCTCGATGACGGGCTTCGAGTGCTCCTGGATCTCGTCCACGACGCGGAGGATCTCGGTGATCTTGGCGTCGAGTGCGGCCTGGGTGCTGAAGAAGATGTTGCCGTTGGGGTGGGCGGTGTCGTTGCGGTCGTCCACCAGCTTGGCATAAGCGCCGATCTTGCCGTTGTCGCAGGCGATGAGCTTGAGGAAGCGCAGGATGCTGCGCTCGTTCACGGTGCTGAAGACGAAGGGCGAGGTTGCTTCGAGCAGGCTCTTCTCGATGTCCTTGCCGAAGCCGACGAGGCCCATCGCGAAGCCCTTGGGCTCCGTCTGCTTGATCTGCCAGATGTTGAAGTAGACGAAACTCATCGTGAGCATGTGGTAGGCGAGGAAGGCGAACTGGTACTTGCCGTGGGTGTAGTTCGTCTCGAAGGCATCTCCGCCTTTGCGCGATGGATCGGGAAGTAGAGCGCGTCGTCCATGCCGGCCTATGCCCAACGCACTTCCGGAAACTGCGCCTGGGCCTTCCGGTATCCGACCAGGCCGGAGAACAGTGAATAGTTGCGCCGCTCATGGCGCACGCGGCCCGCAACGATCGCCGGGTGGATCTGCAGTTCCCGTGCGAGCGCCTGGATCGATTGCGTCGAAGGCTTCAGCCTGGCCGCGCTTCGCCGCCATAGGGCGCGGGGGATCAGGCTTTCGCCCGCAAGATCGTTCGCCTCGCGTTCGATCGCCTCCGTCTCATCCGCCTTTTCGATGTTCTCATCCGCGATCGCGCGGCAATTTGCCGGGTCCAGATGCTTCCAGACGTGGACCAGCTCATGGATCAGCGTGAACCAGAAATTGTCCAGGCGATTCTCGCGGAGCGTGAGCCCGATGACCGGCGCCCCGCTGCGGCCGAGCATGGCTGCGCCGTCAAGATACGTTTTCGGCAGGTGCGGCTCGATGACGACGGCGATGCCCTGTTCCTCGAGAAAATCCTTCGCGAGCCGCGGCCCCTTGTCCATCCAGCTCAGCTTCACGACATACCGGATGAGCTCCGGATTCAACTTGTCTTTCGCGTACCTGCCATGCAGATACGCCCGGGAGTCCGCGATCTCGCGCACATGGGCAAGCCAGAGCCAGACGCTCGTGCGGTTCGTCCTCGAGGTTGCGCCGAACGTCAGCGTGTTCTTGAGCAGAATCGGGCTTCCAACGGGCGCCATGAAACGCTTGAGCAGTTCAGCGACCGACTCGCCGCGCTGGACCCATCCCCGTTTCAGGAGCAGATCCGCGGGCACGTCCGACGCGTCGACATCCTCGTTCGGCCGATACTCCGCCGCGGGCTCGCGGATCAGGAGCTCCGGCGGAATAGCCAGCTTCTCGTGCAGCGCCCTGATCATCGGCAGCGTCAACCCCCGCTTTCCGGACAGGACTTCCGAGGCGCGGTTCTTTCCGCCGAGGATCTCCGCGATGTCTTTCTGGCGCAGGCCCTGCTCCTCCATGCGGAACAGGATCGCCTCCACCGGGCCGGGCTTGCGAAACCTGAAGCGCGCCTTCTCGTAGTCTTCGACGAGCTTCGCAAGCAGCTCCAGGCGGCCGCCCTCGGCAGTGTCCGGATCTGGATCCTGCACGGCAAGGCGCTCCACCTCGCTCAGGGTGCGCCGGTACTGCTCTTCGGTCTTGATGATCCTCGGTTCCATGGCGTCTCCTGTCTAGCGTCCCTTGTTGCGCTTGTCGTACTCCGCGTGCGTTCCCATCCAGAGCACCACCACGGTGCCCGTCCTGTAGGCGATCGTCGTTTCAAGCCGATAGTCGTTGCCTTTCACGTTGAATATCGTGACGCCACCGCCCAGAAGGCTCGCGGATGGGTAGCGCGCCTTCAGGTGATGAGGCGTTGTCCAGACTGCCGCCTCGACGTCCGCAATCCAGTTTTCAATCCACCCCCGGGCATCCGGATACTGCGCGCAGAACCCGTCGAGCCGGTTCCGCCCGACCAGCTTCATTGCGGCCCCGTAGTGATTAAGGACAAGCAGTGTAACACCAAGTTCCCCGTTTGGGAACTTGGTGTAACTTTCTGGGCGTTATGGGAACTAGGGCCGGTCTGCTACCCGACGGTCGCCAGCACCAGGGTCATGGTGCCGTTGATGCGCTCGGCGTCCGAGCCTTACGCGCTGTTGCTCGCGCGCACGACGCGCGAGCGCTTCTCGGCAAGCTGGGGCCTGGCCGAAACCGGCGCCGCGGGTCCCACCGGCAACAGCTACGGCGACAGCCCGGGGCACACGTGCCTCGCGATCTCGGGCGCGACGGAAGAGGTGATCACGCTCGAAACGGGCAGCACCGACCGGGTTGCCAACATGCGCGCGTTCGCCCTGGCCGGCCTGAAACTGCTGCAGCGCCACTTGTCGCGATGAACCGGCGCGGACGGGAATGACGGGGAATTGACCGGCTATAACGCCGCGCGTTATACTTGACCATGATCCTGAGCTTTCGCGCCAGGGAAACGGAAAAGATCTGGCAAAGCGATGTCTCGCGGCAGTATCCGGTCGCCATTCAGCACGTCGCACGGCGGAAACTGCGGATGCTCAACAACGCCCGGCGGCTGGATGACCTGCGTGCGCCCCCGGGCAACCGGCTGGAGGCGCTCAGAGGCGACCGCAAAGGCCAGCACAGCATCCGCATCAACGATCAATGGCGCCTGTGCTTTACCTGGAGCGGCGCGGGACCCGGCGACGTCGAAATCGTCGATTATCACTGAGGCAAGGCCATGAAAAAGCTTCCCAACATCCACCCGGGCGAAGTCCTGCTGGAGGAATTCCTGAGTCCGGCAGGGATCAGCCAGAACGCGCTCGCCCGTGCCATGGGCGTGCCGCCGCGCCGCGTCAACGAAATCGTGCTCGGCAAGCGCGCCATCACGGCCGATACGGCCCTGCGGCTGGCCACCTTCTTCGGCACCTCCGAGGGGTTCTGGCTGGGGCTGCAGGCCGACTACGACCTCGAGGAGACGCGCCGCGAAATCGGCAGCGAACTCCTGCGCGTGGAACAGGCGCGCGCCGAGTACAACGTGAAGTAGGGATGCCCGGCGCATTGACGCTGATCAGGCGCGGATCACAGACGGTTGCCGGATGCACCTCTGATCCGCGATCAGCCTGGCCCCAGCGCACATCGCCGCAAATGCCGGCGTTTAACACAAGTCAAAGCCGGCGACGCCGGGGTGGGGATAATACGGCCGTCTCGACGTGTTCTGCAAAGTGATGCCTTGATGTCCAACGAGCGATGATGGCCCATTGCACGGGTCTCCGGGAACATGTCGGGCGGCTGCGCTCGCTCTCCTTCAGCATCGGGGCGTACCGGCCGCCGAGCGAGGGGGGCAGCGCCTCCCTCCTCCTGCGGGTGACCGAAAATTGTCCGTGGAACAAATGCACCTTCTGCGAGATGTACAAGGGACACCGGTTCGTCTATCGGCCGGTGGAGGAAATCAAGGCCGATATCGACAGCGTCGCGGCAATCCGCGATGAAATCCGGTCGGTTTCACGCAAGCTGGGTATGGGCGGAGAGATCACCCGCGACCTGGCGGCCGCGCTGCTCCCCGAGAGCGACGATCTCGTTGGGCATGCCAGCTTCATCACGGTGTTCAACTGGCTCTCTTCCGGGGGGAAAACGGCCTTCCTGCAGGACGCCGACAGCATGATCATGCGGCCGCCCGAGTTCCTGGTGGTGCTCGGGCACTTGCGGGAAGCACTGCCCTCCCTGACCCGGGTGACCACCTATGCCCGCTCGAAAACACTGGCGCGGCGAAAGCCGGAGCAACTCCGGACGATCCGCGAGGCCGGTCTGGACCGCCTGCATATCGGTCTGGAGACCGGGGATGACGAATTGCTGGCCCTAGTGCGCAAGGGGGTGACGGCAGCCGAGCAGATCGAAGGCGGCCGCAAGGCCATCGCCGCGGGGTTCCAGGTATCGGAGTACTGGATGCCGGATCTGGGCGGCAGGGAGCGGTGGCGGCAGCATGCGGAGAATACGGCCCGCGTTCTTTCGGCGATCAATCCCCACTATATTCGTTCCCGGCCCCTGGTCCCCCGGCCGGGGACGCCGCTCTTCGACGAGGTCGCGCAGGGTCGCGTACACCTCTCCTCGCCGCATGAGCGGCTGGAGGAACTGGCCGGCATGATCGGCGCCCTCGACGTGACCTCGAGGGTCTGCTTCGACCATGCGATGAACTCGTGGACGGACCGCCGGGGCGGGCTGCTGTTCCGGCAGGATTACGAGGGTTATCGATTTCCGGACGAGAAGCCGCTGGTGCTGGAACGGATCCGGGAAGGCTTGGCCGTCGAAGAATCGAAGCACGTCCATGTCCGGGAGCTGATGGCCGCGCAGTCCCTCTGAACCGCCGGTGTGGGGGTTATTGCCTAACCTGCCGGCGCGGCTCAGCCGATTCTTTCCAGCAGCCAGTCAATACCGGGGTAGTCCTGCCGCGCGATCACGTATTTGCCGGCGAAGGATCCCCATTTTTTCCCTTTGCAGAAGGCGTCACGGAATCCTTCTGCATCGACCACGCGCCTGCCGCCAATTGTGTCGACGCCTCGGGCGAACAAGGGATCCGGGACACACCCTGCGGTCGGCCCCACGACGGCAAAGTGGCGCGCATTGCGGCAGGCTGCGAGCACGGCATCCAGCGTGTCGTTGAGCATCACCGTACAGGTGCTGACCACTTTTTCGCACGAAGCCAGACCGGCCGGGTCCAGCGTCACCCGAAAATCCTCATGCTCGCCTGCGAGCTCCGGCCTGAGTTCCAGAACGGTAAGCCGTGCCCGAGCCTTGCCGACGCGCGGAATCAGCGGCGGGAACAAACCGATCATGCCGATATGCTCGCCGGCTTTGGGCCCGATTTCTCCGAGCGAATCGTCCGCGACCGGCGGCGTCCAGTTCGCGCGGGAAAAGAGCTGCTGCGACAGCGCGTTGATTGCGGCAAAACCGAGCGCCTTGGCGGCAGGATCGCCCCCGGCATAGCCGCGCGCAAGCGCCGCCGCCTCCATGCCGGCCAACACCTGGGCGCCGGCCTCGGGGCGCGTGCGCAGCAACGGTTCGACCGCGGCTATCCTCACATAGGAAAAGCCGATCGATCCGTCTTCCAGTTCGATCGCGCAGAATTCGGCATCCTTGGCCGCGGCCGCCTCCGCCGGCGGCAGGTGCAGCGCGCGCACGCGCGGGTGGCCGAGCCGTGCCGCGATGCGCTCGGCAAGCGCCACGTACAGGTCCGCGATCGTCGGCATGGATACGAAACCGGTTACGCCTGTCGCCCGCGCGGGAGGATGGCTTGCGAGGCTTCCTCGGCAAACCCGGCGGTTCGGTCCACCGGGGGTAGTGGGTACGCATGCATTATTCCTCCAGTTCTTCTTAGACTTGGTCTCGGACTATTGATCTATATCACGTGCCTTCGCAATAACCAGTAATACAGTACCGAATTGCTGTGGGCGGGATAAATCAGCACCAGACCGCCGCCACGGGCCGTACGCCTGGAATGTGGCCGGATTGACTCTTATCGTTTCATGCAGTGGCCGAAACGGAGAACAAATGAGGTTCGCAGAGACCGGATTCAACCTGGAAGTCGATCTTTCCAGGGGCAACATCGAAAGGGTGGAAACCGACCCGAGATTGACCGAGCTTTATCTGGGAGGGCTGGGCACCAACGCCAAGATATTGTGGGACAGGGTTCCTCCCGAGACCGAGCCTTTTTCCGAAGAAAATCTCCTGATCTTCAGCGCCGGCCTTCTCTGTGGCACCGCCGCTCCCGGCTGCAATCGCACCATCGTCTCGACCATCTCTCCCCAGACCCGGTTGTTGGCGTATTCGATGATGGGCGGATTCTGGGCGCCGGAGTTGAAGCATGCCGGCTACGACAAAGTGATCATACGCGGCCGGTCGCCCGATCTGGTGTATCTGTGGATACACAACGACAAGGTCGAAATCCGTGATGCCTCCCATCTGCGCGGCAAAGGCGCCATCGAAACCGCGGAGTGCATCCGGCGGGAGCTGAAGGAGCCGGACGCCCAGGTGGCCGCCATCGGCCTGGCTGGCGAGAACAGGGTGTTTTTCGCCTCCATCGAGCAGGGCAGGTCCAGTGCCAGCCGGGCCGGCGTCGGCGCGGTCATGGGAGACAAGGGGCTCAAGGCGATCGCCGTTCGCGGGACACGGGACGTCAATGTCGCCCGGCCCGCCGAATTCATGAACCTCTGCGACGAGGTGCTGAAATTCATCAAGGTCCGGGAAGACAAGCCCATTCCAGGGGTGATGCCTATCCTGGCCGGGCTCGGGTCCCCGCAGGAGATGAAGCTCGTCGACGAGGAATGGCACACCGCGAATTTCATGTGGGGCAATTCCCGCACCCGGCGGAAGGACTTCTGGACCAAGGAAATCGAGGAGAAGTGGAGAGCGACCCAGGAGAACGTCCGGACGCGCTTGATCAGTTGCTACAACTGTCCGATGAAATGCGGGGCCACCATCTCCGTCCCGGGCGTCGCCACCTACATGATGAAATGCTTCTCGAAGCTCACTTACACCATGGCGGCCTATTCGGACCTGGATTTCGGTTTCAAGATCGCCCAGCGCGCGACCGAATACGGCGTGGACGGATTCTCGGCCCCGCAAGTCATGGCCTTCGCGCTCGAGCTGCACGAAGCCGGCATCCTGACCGACGCGGACCTGCCGGGAATGCCGGCCGACAACGAGGGGCGGTTCTTCTGGCTGCTCGACAGGATCGTCAGGCGGGAAGGGATCGGGGACGCGCTGGCCGACGGTACCTACTGGGCGGCTCGGCGGATCGGCAAGGGCGCGGAAGTCTTCGATCACAACACGATCAAGAAGCATGAGCAGTTGCCTCTCAAGCTGGGAATGCTGAATCCGGTCTACTTCCTGATGTACGCGACCGGCGAGAAGATCAACATCACCCAGATCGAGGGGCAGTTCCCCCAGGCGCCGTTCCCGACCCGGGAAGAGCGGGAGGACTTCGTCAAGGACTGGATCCAGGTCCCCGACGAGAAGTTCAAGCAGTACCTGCTGGATTGGGAACCGCGCGGCGAAAACTCGAATCCTTATTACCCCACCGTCGAAGCCAGCTGCGACATCGTGGACTGGCAGGAGAAGATGCACTACATCGACGACGCCCTCGGGACGTGCGCCGGCTTGTCGTCGTTTCCGCTGAAACCTCCCTATCACATCCACAATTACCCGCACTTCATCTCGGCAGCGACCGGGATCGACATCGACGAACCCGGCCTCTGGCAGACAGCAACGAGGAACCGGACCCTGCTGAGAGCCATCAACGTGAGATTGGGCATGAGGCGCGCGGACGAGAAGCCGCCCGAGAACCATTGGAAGAAGCGGTTCCCCGAGCTGGAAGCGAAGCTCCTGGATGCGTACTACAAGATGAAGGGGTGGGACGACCAGGGAATTCCCACGAAGGCGTCCCTGCACGAACTGGACCTGGACTACGTCGGCGAAGACTTGGAGCAGAGAGGGATTATCGGCAATGGGCAAAGTTAAGAAAACGGTCAAGGCCATCACGATCAACGCCGACAAGTGCAACGGCTGCCGGGCGTGCGAGCTCGTCTGCTCCTCGTTTCACGCTTCGCCGAGGTACAGCAGCAGCAACCCGGCGAGGTCGCGGATCCGGATCGTTCGCGAGCCGCTGAGGGACATCTACCTTCCCGTCTACGCGGGCGAGTACACGAAGGCGGAATGCACCGGCAGGGACACGTACATCATCGACGGCAAGAAATACGACGAATGCGATTTCTGCCGGGCGTCGTGTCCATCCAGAAACTTGTTCAAGGAACCCGATTCCGGTCTACCGCTGAAATGCGACATGTGCGAAGACGAGCCCGCGCTCTCGAAGCCGAAGTGCGTGGAGTGGTGCCTGAACGATGCACTGATCTACGAAGAACGGGTGGAGGAAGTCGAGGAAGAGGACGTGAGTCCGGGCGACGTCGAGATCGGGGTGGAGTCGCTGATCGACAAGTATGGATTGCAGCAGGTGCTGGAAACCGTCGCA